>Ga0318537_10000345_pt1 | contig 11723 bp, 10 predicted proteins | sample GRESIP117b4f29_FD_203657 | JGI IMG/M metagenome (GOLD analysis project Ga0318537, IMG submission 203657) | Tropical soil microbial communities from Luquillo Experimental Forest, Puerto Rico - GRE.SIPMG.117b4f29 | ecosystem: Environmental > Terrestrial > Soil > Tropical forest > Bulk soil... | reverse complement strand
GCAATAGGGCCCGCTAAGCAGGATCTAGTCTTGGCCCACGGTCAGGCGACGACCTTCACCAATATTCTGTTCGGTCACACCATTGAGGCGATGTACAGCAACCCCGAGTACGGCGGCAACGCGAACCTGGTCGGTTGGAAAGACATCAAGTTTCCCGGGGACTCCCAGCCGCGCGGATACACCCCCGCCGAGGTCGAAGCGGCCCAGTTCGACGTGGTCGTCGTAAGCGACATCATCAACCGCCTGCGCCATGGGGGCTGGGAACAGGTCATCTCCAGATTGGGCGGAAAGGGCGGCGTGAGTGCCGGCAACTAAGGCGATCGTCGTAGGCTCGGGCGCCGGCGGGTCGACGGTGGCGATGGAGCTCGCCGAGAGCGGCTGGGACGTAGTGATATTCGAGAAGGGGTCGAACTACTACACCAACCTCGACGGGGTCGGGCCGTTCGGTACGACATTCTCCAACGACGAACTCAAGGCGCTGTACCGCTACTTCGAGCAGCCGGACCCAATCGCCTACCCGCGCACGTTTCGGCACAAAGCGAGCCAACCCGCGAGCTACGTCGGCCCGGTCAACGAACTCCCGGTGACCGTCGGCGGCGGAACGACGCACTGGGACGCGAAGGTCCCGCGGTTCTGGGACATCGACTTCAAGGGGCTGTCGCTGCTCGGCCCGCAGCCCGGCGCGGACGTGCAGGATTGGCCCTTTGAATACAGCGAGATCGCCCCGTACTACGACGCGGTCGAGGCGTTGCTCGGGACGCAGGGAGATGTCGGGGCGATCCCCGCCCTCACCCTGAAGCACGCGCCACGATCCCGGCCCTTCCCGATGCCGCCGGGGCCGCAGCAGCGCTCGTCCAAGCTGATTGCCAAGGGGGCCAAGCGAATCGGGCTGCATCCGTATCCGTTCCCGACCGCGATCAATTCGGTCGAATACGATGGCCGCCCTGCGTGCAACAACTGCGGGTTCTGCAGTAACTACGGCTGCCCGATCTCGGCCCGGGTGGGCGCGCTGGCGCCACTGCGGCGGGCGCTGCGGACCGGCCGGGTGCAGTTACACCCCGAAACCACCGTCACAAAAGTCAACTTCACCGGTCGGCGGGCCACCGGCGTCTCCTATCTCGACCCGCAGGGCAATGCCGGGGGGGAGAGCGCCGACCTGGTGGTGCTGGCCGCGTCGGCTATCGAGACATCACGCCTGGCTTTGCTCTCCGGCCTGCCCGACGCCAGCGGACGGATCGGCGCCCGCCTGATGTTTCACAACTTTGTCGACGGTTTCGGCATCTACCTCGACCAGCGAGTGCACGCCTATCGCGGCCGCTCGATCACGCAGTGCATGGAGGACTTCGCCAATCCAGACTTCCCCGGGGCGCGGGCCGCCGCAAAACTGGCCGGACTGCCCTACATCCGTGGCGGGCTGTGCGAGCTGGGAGGGAGCCAGGACCCGATCACGGAGGGCCAGTTCTACCAGGAGATCCTGGGATTCCTGCCGGGGGTGCAACTGTTCGGCAGCCCGTTCAAGGATCTGATGCGCGCATCGCTCCTGCGCGACCGGCTCGCCGGCGTAAATTACATCGGCACCGACCTGCCCTACCTGACGAACAACGTCACCCTCGACCCGAGTGTCACCGACCTCAACGGCCAGCCGGTGCCCCGGATCACCTACGCGCCCGGAAAGCACGAGAAGGTCTCGCAAACGTTCTACCTGATTCCCATCACCGCGATGATGGCGGCGGCCGGGGCGACGCTGTTCGCCGCCATCCCCGACGGTTTGGCGAGGTCAGTTTCTGGCGGCACTCCGCCGAACACAAAGCACGTCATGGGCGGGATGCAGATGGGCGTTTCCCCGACGACGAGCGTCGTCGATCCGAATGGACGAATGCATCAGATGGAAAACGTCTACGTCGCCGACGGCAGCGTGTTCGTCACGTCAGGCTGCCAGAACCCCACCAACACGCTGATGGCGGTGGCGCTGCGCATCGCGCGCGGGCTCAGGTAGGCGGTAATCAGCGTCTCGCCAAGAAGGACTCGACCGCCTCGCGGTATACCTGCGGCGCCTCGTCGTGGATCAGGTGACCGGCCTCGGCGACACGTAAATACGTTGTCGGAGAAGTAGTTTTGGTCATCGCGCGCATCTGGCCAGGCGGGGTGACCGAGTTGCCGGCCTCGATCAGCAGCGCCGGAGCCCGGACCGCCATCCAGTGCGCAAAGTAGTCCCGGGTTCCCCATTCGGCGGCGATCTCGATCCATCGCGAGGTGTGACCGTGCAACCGCCACCCGCGTTCGGTGCGGTCGAAGGCGTCCAGGAAATACTGCCCGGCGACGGGCCCGAATTCGTCGAATACCTGCTGGGCGGACTCGAACTCGACCGGGAGGGCGTGCAGCCACGGCTCCCACGGGCCGGTGGTGCGGCCGCGAAAGTCCGGCGCCATGTCCTCGATCACCAGCGCCGAAACCAAACCCGGACGCTCCGCCGCCAGGCACCACGAATGCAGGGCACCCATCGAATGCCCGACCAGCGTGGCCGGCGCCCCCAATGCGCCCACCGCGTCGGCCAGATCGGCCACGAACCGTTCGGTGCTGATCGGGTGCGGATCCTCGACGTCGCGACCGCGGTGCCACAGCGCGTCGAACGTGTACACGGTGCCCAGGCCGGTCAGCCACGGCAGCTGGCGCGACCACGTGGTGCCGCGCCCCATCAGGCCATGCACCAGCACCAACGGCTCGCCCCGTCCGCCGTGGCAGGTCAACAGGTCGCCGGGCATAGCACCATCTTGCGTGGCCCGCCCGGGAGTCCGACAGGTGGAGTGTCGCGGTAGCCTAGCGGAATGCCAGTGGTGAAGATCAACGCAATCGAGATACCCCCCGACGCTGGCCCCGAACTGGAGAAGCGGTTCGCCCACCGCGCGCACGCGGTGGAGAACCAACCCGGTTTCCTCGGCTTCCAGCTGCTGCGTCCGGTCAAAGGTGAGGACCGCTACTTCGTGGTGACACACTGGGAGTCCGATGAAGCGTTCCAGGCGTGGGCGAGCGGCCCCGCCATCGAAGCCCATGCCGGGCACCGGGCCAACCCGGTGGCGACTGGCGCAACGCTGCTGGAATTCGAGGTCGTGCTGGACGTTGCCGGGACCGACCAGACTGGTTAGCAAGCCGCCGGCGCGGCGCCGCGCGGCCACGTTGAGCGCCGCCGCGGCGCTGATCGTGGCCCTCGCTCCGGGTTGTGCACCGTCGCCTTCCCCGCACGCGAACGCGGCGAACCCCGGGCGGGGGATCGACACGAGAACCCCTCCCGGTCTGCGGGCCCAGCAGACCATAGACATGCTCAACTCGGACTGGCCCATCGGGCCGGTCGGCGTCCGCACCTTTGCCGCCTCCGACAAGGTCGAGTCGGTCGAAACCACCATGGAAGGGCTCTGGTGGGATCGTCCCTTCACCCTCGAGGGCATCGACATCAGCGCCAGCGTGGCCACGCTGCACCTGATCTCCTCGTATGGCGCGCGACAAGACGTCCGGTTACACACCGACGACGACGGGTGGGTCGACCGCTTCGACGTCGACACGCAGGCACCGAAGATCGACTCGTGGCACGACGTTGACGCCGTGTTGGGCAAGACCGGCGCTCGCTATTCCTATCAGGTCGCCAAGGTCGACCACGGTCGCTGCGACCCGGTGGTGGGCACGAACACCGGCGAATCACTGCCGCTGGCATCGATTTTCAAGCTGTACGTGCTGCACGCCCTGGCGGGCGCCGTCAAAAACGGAACGGTGTCCTGGGACGACGAGCTGACCGTCACCGACAAGGGCCGGGCGGTCGGTTCCTCAGGCTTGGAACTGCCTGTCGGAGACCATGTTTCGGTTCGCACCGCCGCCGAGAAGATGATCGCCACCAGCGACAACATGGCCACCGACCTGCTGATCGAAAGGATGGGCACGCACGCCATCGAGGAAGCACTCGTCACCGCGGGCCATCACGATCCGGCCAGCATGACGCCCTTCCCCACGATGTATGAGCTGTTCTCGGTCGGCTGGGGCCAGCCGGATCTGCGCAGTCAATGGAAGCAGGGATCCCCGCAAGTCCGTGCCCAGCTGCTGGCGCAGGCGAATTCGACTCCCTACCAACCCGATCCAAGCCGCGCCCACACCCCGGCCTCGACCTACGGCGCGGAGTGGTACGGCAACGCCGAGGACATCTGCCGGGTGCACGCGGCGCTGCAAGCCGACGCGGTCGGCGCGGCCGCACCGTTGAGACGGATCCTTTCCGCGGTGTCGGGTATCCAGCTGGACCGCAACGTTTGGCCGTATATCGCCGCGAAAGCCGGTGGCCTGCCGGGAGACCTGACCTTCAGCTGGTACGCCGTCGACAAAAACCAGCAGCCGTGGGCGGTCAGCTTTCAGCTGAACTGGCCTCGCGATCACGGGCCGACGGTGACCGGCTGGATGTTGCGGGTCGCCAAGCAGGTCTTCGCGCTGATCGCACCTCGATGAGGCGTTGCGCGAGAATGCCTTCGGGAGCAAGTGGAGCGTCCACTTAAATCGCAATAATCACATCAGCACCACACAGGCGGACTGCACATGAACCGCAAATCCGATAACGCCGGCGCTAGCGCTTTCCAAACTCGCCTAATGATCCAGCCCGAACCGCTGCGCTGACATCGGCTCCCGCGGCGAAAACAATGAGACCTGACTTGGCGCACGAATCGGGATTCGCGGTAGTCGTAGCGGGTTGATGTGTTGCTTTTCGGCTTTGGCTGGGGGGTGTGCGCACTGAATTCAGGGCGGGGATCGGGCGGCCCGGATTTGTCGTAGGTGGCTGCGATGATGACGTCATGTCTTCGAGAGCATCCGCTGGCGCCGTGGTGGTCAGTCCTGGCGAGCGTCTTGAGGTGCTGTTCGAGGAGTTGGCGGAGTTGACCGGTCAGCGCAACGCGATTGATGGGCGCATCGTGGAGATCGTCGCCGAGATCGATGGCGACCAATTGTGCGGTGTCACCGGGGCGCGGTCGGTGCCGGCGTTGGTGGCCTGGAAGACCGGCTGCTCGCCGGCCAACGCCCACACGATCACCACCATCGCGCGCCGGCTCACGGAGTTCCCGCGCTGCGCCCAGGGCATGCGGGAGGGCCGGCTGTCGCTGGATCAGGTCGGGGTGATCGCGGCGCGCGCCGGGGTGGGATCTGATGAGCACTACGCGGCGCTGGCGCGGGTCGCCACGGTCAATCAGCTGCGCACCGCGGTCAAGTGCGAACCGCGACCCGACCCCGAACCTCGCCGTGAGCCCGAGGGTTCGATCACCACGACCGCCAACGAGCGGGGCAGCTGCTACCGGATCACCCTTGCCCACCCTGACGCCGCGAAGTTCGACGCCGCGTTGGCGTCTCATCGTGATGCGCTTTTCGCCGAGTGGAAGCGCGATCACGGCGATGGCGCGGGCGCTGCCGATCAGCGGCCCCCGTTGCCGAGCACCGCCGAGGCGTTTATGCGCCTGGTCGAGGCGGGCTGGGACGCCGAGGCCACCCGCCGGCCCCACGGGCAGCACACCACCGTGGTGGTGCACCTCGACGTGGAGCAGCGCGCTGCGGGCCTGCATCTGGGTCCGCTGCTGTCCGACGCCGACCGCCGATACCTGACCTGTGATGCCACCTGTGAAGTCTGGTTCGAACGTGCCGGCGAGGTCATTGGCGCCGGGCGGGCGACCCGGCTGATCAGCCGGCGGCTTCGCCGCGCGCTGGAGTATCGCCAACCCACGTGCGCGGTTCCTGGCTGTGGTGTGACCCGTGGTCTGCACGCCCATCACCTGCGGCACTGGGAAGACGGCGGCCCCACGGAGTTGGCCAACCTGGTGCTGCTGTGCCCTTATCATCACCGGTGCCACCATCGTGGCGTCCTCACCGTCACCGGACCCGCCGCCGCTCTGATCGTCACCGACCAGGCCGGCCGATCACTGAGCCCGGGATCGCTGGCGCGCCCACCAACTGGACCCCCACCCGCGGTGGCGCCCTGCCGCGGACCTACCGGCGAGCGCGCCGACTGGTGGTGGTATCAACCCTTCCAACCCCAACCACCACCGACCAACAACTGATATGTAGCGAAGTTTGTCAAGTGGCACGGGGAGGCGCCGTCGGGGAGCTACCCCGACGGCGCCCCGTTGCTTCCTCGCGAGTCCGTGTGCTGAGCGTGTCGGTTGGCGACGCCCGGTCAGACTGATATACGCGGGTTGGCCACCGCAGGACGGGGTTTCGGCTGGATCGCATCCGCGTGTCTAGGGTCGAGCGTCAACCTGATCGGGTCTGCTCATAGTTGTGTCGCGGGTCGATCCACGCGCTGCCACCACCGCGCTTGCGAGGAAGCAGTCAGGTGGCGGTCAGTCGTCCATGACCGCCAGTGACCAGCACCAGCCGGCCAGTTCACGGGCGATCGCGACGTTGGCCACGGTGGACCGCTTACGTCGCGCCAGGAATCCCAACCATCGGTTATGGAGACGACGGTTGCCCTCGTGACCACGAGCGCGGGCCGCCGCCGGGGCCAGCTCCCACCGCGAACGCATCACCGCCCTGACCTGATACTTGGGTCGGTGATGCCAGGCCGCCTCGACCAGCAGCCGCCGCACGTGGGTGTTTCCGGTCTTGGTGATCGGCCCCTGCGCCCGCGTGGAACCCGACGAGGACTCCGAGGGCACCAATCCGACGAACGAACCAATCGTGTTGCCGGTGAACCGATCCCAGTCGCCAATCTCAACCGCCAACGCGAACGCGGTCAACGTGCCCACCCCGCGAAGGCACGACAGCCTGCGCACCACCGCAGTGAACTCACTGTCGGCGGCGATGTCCTCGATCGCCGAGTCCAGACATTGGCGTCTGGCCTGCAGCATCAACACGTGCTCATAGTCGGAATCGAAGGCCATCCGCGTGGCCGGCATCAGCAACTGCGGTACCGCGCGGGCGCGCAGCCAGCGATCGTGCGCATCGGTCCAGGCCGCACCCCCGTGATAAACGATGCCGTGGCGCAACAACAGTTTCGACAGTCGATGACGCGCCCTCATCAGATCACCGCGGCAATCTTCGCGCGCACGCACCAGGTCGCGGCAGGCCTCCCGGTTCACACTCGGGATCGAGACCGAGGTGACCTCGTCCAGGCGCAACAACCGCGCCAGATGAAGTGCATCGCGGGCATCGGTCTTTACCCGGTCCCCGGCGGGCTTCTGCAGTTTCGACGGCGCGAGGACCTCGCATCGAATGCCGGCGCCGGTCAATGCCCGATACAACCCGAAACCGGTCCGACCAGCCTCATCCGCCACTGCCACCGGTCCCGGCAACTGCTTGATCCACTCCTGGATGTGCTCGTAGGACGGCGTCAACCGGGTCTGTGACACCTGCCCGGTGACGCCGTCGATCGCCGCTGCCACAACCGAACGTGCGTGCACGTCCAGCCCAATACTCGTACGCTCAGTGAACACCGGGGCCTCCCACCACTGTCGGATAGACCGGGCGGGCCCACTACCCACCCGGTAACCCACGAACATGGGTGAGCGAGGCCCCGGCCCGCAACCCCGACACAACGCCGGCGGTCACTCCATACCGTCTAGCCCGGTTACCGGGGGCGGTCACTACCGGCACTGCATCGAAGCTCAAACACGTAGGGGCATCAAACAATTCGTTCACACTACCCGGCTGCCTACCGCGTCGTGGACATCCGGGCCGACAACCAAACCCGCACCGCCACCGACCCGCCGACCCCAAGACCTCCACAACCCCTCACCAACACCCGGGCTGACAGCGCGCACCAATTCGAGCCAAGTCGGGAAAACAATGAAACAGCAAGCCAGGCCCTCGAACAGGAGGGCGTGCGCCTCCGCCGATCTCATAGCCGCAGCGTCCAGTAGCCCTTCCGGAAATGCAGGACGGTGCGACTGACCGGGGCAATGTCTATGCGCCAGAACGACTTCGGGGGCATGTCCAGGGCCCCCAGTATCGCAGCCCGGATCACCGCGGGATGCGTCACGGCCACCGTGGGCGACGGGTCGTGGGTCAATGACTCCAGCCATCCGGCAACCCGTTCGATCAGGTCCACGATCGACTCACCGCCGTGCGGCGCCCGCGCCGGATCGGACAGCCACATTTCGAGGTCCGCGGGGCCGACGGCCAGAAGGGTCTGCCCACACCACCCTCCGCAGCCGAGGTCGGCCAACCTTGGCTCCGTTGTGGCGTGTAACCCCAGCAGCTGCGCGGTTTGACGGGCACGTGTTTCGGGCCCGGCGAGTTGTCGGACGCCGCCGTCGATATCCAGGCGGGCGGCCGCCTTGACCTGCCGGTGACCGATGCGGTTCAGCGGTTCGTCGGCGGGAAAACGCCCGGCCGCCATGGCGTCGGTCATCGCGTGCGACACCAGGGTCAGCCGGATAACGTCGGTCATGCCGCGATGCTCGGTGCCCGCACGCTGTCGGCTCGCTCCCCCAGCAGCCGACCGGCCAGCGTCGCAAAGACCAGGCCGATGGTCGCCCACAGCAGCAGCTGCGTGCCCAGTGAAAGCAACCTGAATTCGTAGAGGACGTCGGCGGGAAAGCCGGGATAGACGATCGCGCCCGAGCCGTCGCGCAACGGGCCTGGCGTCTCGGCGCTCGTCGGCAGCAGCACCGCCACCACCGCGACCGCCACCAGGTAAGCCCCCGCCGCGCGCAGCCTGCCGTTCCACGCGCCGAGTCGGGCGGCGAGTCGGCGCGCCAGCCACACGACGGCGATCGCCAGCGCCACCGACGCCAGCACCATCACCAGATACCAGCCGGTGCGGGCCCGGATCGTGTCCGCCTGGCCCACGGCCGGCGGGTTCGGCGGGTATTTCACGAACGGCACCAGATACGCCGCCCCGAACGCGGCCGCGGCCAGGAGCAGCGAAAGCGACCGCGGCCCAACGCTTGTCGCGCGCGGGTAGACGACGCAGAACAACACGGCGAACAGTGCGCCCATCGCCACGCCGAAAATCAGCACGCCGAAACCCAGCCCGGCGTTGGCCTGCACCCCGCGGGTGAACAACTCGGCGCCGTGCTCGTGCACGCCATGAGCGTTCTCGGCGTCGATTCGACCGTCCTCAAAAGCGATCGCGCGGCCGATCACCGGCTCCGCGCACAGGCGGGCGAACAGGAATGCCAGCACCGCACCGATCAGGCCCGCCAGGAGACCGCGTGCGATCAGACGCTTCTCCATGTGGTCGGGTCAGTGGCAGGGGAAGCCGAGCAGATGGCGCGCGTCGTGAACGAACTCGTGCACGTGGGAGTCACCGCCGAAGAGCGACGCCGCACCCTGATCGACGCCGACGAAGTAGAGCGCCAACAGCGCCAGGAAGGCGGTTGCCGCCAACCAGGCCGCGGCGCTCGCCGCCGACAGATCAATCGATCGGGTACGGGTGGTCTCGGGATTGGACACGGTTACTCCTTCCGGGGATGTTCGCGCCCCGCGTGGCTGTGACGAGCTTCGGGTCTGACTTTGACAGTGGCGCGACCGCTCTGGAGTTTCACCAGATTCCGTTGCCCGTTTGGCACCCGTAAGTGTAACCCCCGATCAGGTGGGCTCACTGCTGCGGCGACGCACCCCCGTAGCCGAGCTGGCTCGCGGTGTACTTGGCGCCGTCGGTGACCGGGACGGCCTGGACCGCCGTGCCGTAGGCGCAGATCTCGGTCCACACCTTACCGATCTCGGTGGTGTCGAATCGCATCGCGAGGACGGCGTTGGCACCGCGGTTACGCGCCTCGGCGATCAGCCGTCCCATCGCCTCGTTGCGGCTGTCGGAGAGGTTCTTGGTCATTCCGATCAGCTCACCGCCGAACACGGACTTCAACCCGGCGCCGAATTGGGAGAACGCGTTTCGGGAGCGCACGGTCAGCCCGAACACTTCGCCGCACACGCGCTGGATCTCCCAGCCCGGAAGGTCGTTGGTGGTAACGATCAGCACGTGCGGCCCCCTGAACACAGCGAAAACGGGCGGTAGTCCCGTCAGAGACTAACCGCCCGTTTCCGGCAACCGCTACTGCGTTTCTGGCGCGCTGTGCGCGCCGGCTTTGGCCAGATCCGGCTCGACCGGCGGCTTGCGGGTTCCGGTGAACGTGAACACCGCGTCCTCGCCGGCACCCTCGCCGTCCCAGTTGTCCACGTCGACGGTGACGATCTGCCCGGGTCCGACCTCCTCGAAGAGAATCTTCTCGGACAGCTGGTCCTCGATCTCGCGCTGGATCGTGCGCCGCAGCGGACGAGCGCCCAGCACCGGGTCGAAGCCCCGCTTGGCCAGCAACGACTTGGCCTTGTCGGTCAGCTCCAGCGCCATGTCCTTGCTCTTGAGCTGGCCAGCGACCCGGCTCATCATCAGGTCGACCATCCGGATGATCTCGTCGCGGGTCAGCTGGTGGAAGACGATAACTTCGTCGATGCGGTTGAGGAACTCCGGGCGAAAGTGCTTCTTCAGCTCGTCGTTGACCTTCTGCTTCATCCGCTCGTAGTCGTTGTCACCGCCGCCCTGAGTGAAGCCCAGGCCGACCGGCTTCGAGATGTCGGAGGTGCCGAGGTTGGACGTGAAGATCAGCACGGTGTTCTTGAAGTCCACCGTGCGGCCCTGGCCGTCGGTGAGCCGGCCGTCCTCGAGGACCTGCAACAGGCTGTTGTAGATCTCCTGATGCGCCTTCTCGATCTCGTCGAACAGCACCACGGAGAACGGCTTGCGCCGCACCTTCTCGGTGAGCTGCCCGCCCTCCTCGTAGCCGACATATCCGGGCGGGGCGCCGAACAACCGCGACGCGGTGAACCGGTCGTGGAACTCGCCCATGTCGATCTGGATGAGCGCGTCGTCGTCGCCGAACAGGAAGTTGGCCAGCGCCTTGGACAGCTCGGTCTTACCCACACCGGACGGACCGGCGAAGATGAACGAACCCGACGGCCGCTTGGGGTCCTTCAGCCCGGCGCGGGTGCGGCGGATCGCCTTGGAGACGGCCTTGACGGCGTCCTCCTGGCCGATGATCCGCTTGTGGATCTCGTCTTCCATGCGCAGCAGCCGGGTGGTCTCGGCCTCGGTCAGCTTGAACACCGGGATACCGGTCCAGTTGCCCAGCACCTCGGCGATCTGCTCATCGTCGACCTCGGCGACGACGTCGAGATCACCTGAACGCCACTGCTTTTCGCGCTCGGTGCGCTGGGCCACCAGCTGCTTCTCCCGATCGCGGAGGCTGGCCGCCTTCTCGAAGTCCTGAGCGTCGATCGCCGATTCCTTCTCCCGGCGGGCCTCGGCGATCTTTTCGTCGAACTCACGCAGGTCTGGCGGCGCGGTCATCCGGCGGATTCGCATCCGGGCGCCCGCCTCGTCGATCAGGTCGATCGCCTTGTCGGGCAGGAACCGGTCGTTGATGTAACGGTCGGCCAGGGTGGCAGCGGCCACCATCGCCGAATCGGTGATCGACACCCGGTGGTGGGCTTCGTAGCGGTCGCGCAGACCCTTGAGGATCTCGATGGTGTGCTCCACCGTCGGCTCCCCCACCTGCACGGGCTGGAAGCGGCGCTCCAGGGCGGCGTCCTTCTCGATGTACTTGCGGTACTCGTCGAGCGTGGTGGCGCCGATGGTCTGCAGCTCGCCGCGGGCCAGCTTGGGCTTCAGGATCGACGCGGCGTCGATCGCACCCTCGGCGGCGCCGGCACCGACCAGCGTGTGCAGCTCGTCGATGAACAGGATGATGTCGCCGCGGGTGTTGATCTCC
>Ga0318537_10000341_pt1 | contig 11749 bp, 16 predicted proteins | sample GRESIP117b4f29_FD_203657 | JGI IMG/M metagenome (GOLD analysis project Ga0318537, IMG submission 203657) | Tropical soil microbial communities from Luquillo Experimental Forest, Puerto Rico - GRE.SIPMG.117b4f29 | ecosystem: Environmental > Terrestrial > Soil > Tropical forest > Bulk soil... | reverse complement strand
GCATGGTCGAGCGGATGCATGCGGATATTGCGCGCCGCACCGTCGCCATCGCGCAGGCGATCGAAGCGCGCAGCCGCGAGCCGCAAGCCGCGCCTTAGGCCGACTCCCGGAAAACCGCGAGCCGCGGAAACCGCGGCCCGCGTGTGTGCGTTGTCTCGGCGCAGAACGAGGAGCAGCGCCATGCCCGAAATCCACGAAAACAGCGATGTCGTCACGCAGATCACGACGGTCAAAGTGCCGCCGGACAATCAATCCGAGGTGCTCCAGTTGATGGCGGAGCGCGCCCGCTTCATGGCGAGGCAGCCCGGGTTCGTCTCGGTGAGCCTGCACCGCAGCAAGGACGGCAGCCACGTCGTGAACTATGTGCAATGGAACAACCGCAAGCAGCTCGAGGCCGCGCATCATTCACCCGAATTTCGCAAGAAATGGCCGCGCTTCGGCGAGCTGATCGAGGAAGCGGAGCCTTGCCTCTACGAGGTGACCCACGTCGAGGCGGCGTAAGGGAAATTCTCCGTCATGCGTCGTCTTTTCTTCGTCTTCAAAGACATGGATGGCCGGGACAAGCCCGGCCATGACGGTTGACGATACCGAGGCGTCGCCGCATTCACACCCACGGCCGCGCGGCCTTCGCCTTGTCCTCGAAGTGCGCGATCTTGTCTTCCTTGACCATGGTCAGGCCGATGTCGTCGAGGCCCTCGAGCAGGCAGTGCTTGCGGTGCGGTTCGATGTCGAACCGCACCACGCCGCCATCAGGACCTCTGATCTCCTGCTTTGCGAGATCGATCGAGAGCGTGGCATTGGCGCCGCGCTCGGCGTCGTCGAACAGCTTTTCCAGATCCTCGGGCGAGACCTTGATCGGCAGGATGCCGTTCTTGAAGCAGTTGTTGTAGAAAATGTCACCGAACGAGGTCGAGATCACGCAGCGGATGCCGAAATCCATCAGCGCCCAGGGCGCGTGCTCGCGCGAGGAGCCGCAGCCGAAATTGTCGCCGGCTACGAGAATCTTGGCCTTGCGATAGGCCGGCTTGTTGAGGACGAAATCCGGATTCTCGCTGCCGTCGTCGCGATAGCGTTTCTCCGCGAACAGCCCCGCGCCGAGCCCGGTACGCTTGATGGTCTTGAGATACTGCTTGGGGATGACCATGTCGGTATCGACGTTGATCATGCGCAGCGGCGCCGCGACGCCATCGAGGGTGGTGAATTTTTCCATCGTCGGTTCTAGTTCCTTGCTTCCTTGCCGGTCAGCACGAGCTCTTCCGATATAAGCAGACCACTGACAGATCAAGGCACGCTCGCCTCGAGCTCCGCCATGTCCTTGTCGGAAAGGCCGAAGTGATGGCCGATCTCGTGCACCAGGACGTGGGTGATGATCGCGCCCAAGGTCTCGTCGTGCTCGGCCCAGTAATCGAGAATTGGACGGCGGTACAGCCATATCATGTTGGGCATCTGTCCCGATACGCTTTCCGAACGAAACGGCAGGCCGACGCCCTGGAACAGGCCGAGCAGATCGAACTCGCTTTGCGCGCGCAAGTCGTCGAGCACCTCGTCGGTTGGGAAATCCTCGACCCGGATGACGAGGTCCTGGCACAGCGCGCGAAACCGCTGCGGCAGTCGGCGAAAGGCGTCATGGGCGAGCGTCTCCAAGTCTGCCAGCGAAGGTGCTTCGAGCGCGCGCCAGGCGCGTGGATCGGGAAACGCGGGGCCGGCCATGGCGCTGTTTTAGGCGAGCGCGGCGAGACGGCCAAGCCGCCGCCGCGAACGAAATCGACGCAGCAACGATAACACAAGCGTTGACGGACGCGCCGCGATCAGCGAGCGTGGCAACGCAACTACGGTGCTTGAACCATGCCTCGACCAGTAACGGCTATCGGCTTGGCAATTGCGTTGCTCGCTTCTGCCGGCGCCGATTCTTCCCATGCACGGAGCGCCCGTGCTTCTGCCGGCCTGGCCGCGACCGATCTGTCGGCGCAGTCGCGCCCCCCGCGCGCGCGCACGCGCATTCGCGTCACTCCCGCCTATCCGTATCGGCTGCTCTCCACGCCGTACCCGGTGCCATACACATACGAGTATCCCGGGCCCGGCGCGGTGCGCCAATGCACCTCCTGGCTCGCATCGGAAAACCGGCTCAGCGGTCCGGTGATCACGCCGCAAATGCGCTGCTGGTGGGAGCGCTGATTGCGCAGCCAAACGGCCCGTGCTTTCATTATTTGTCCCCAACCGATCCATGGAGGATCAGCTGATGAAGAAATTGCTTGGTGGAGTTGCGGCGGCGGTGATGCTAGCGGCGCTTGCCATGCCGGGTACGGCAGCGGCGCAGAAGCAGGAGCCCGGAGTCTACAAACAGACCGTCGGTGAACAGTTCAGCGCGCAACGCCGTTATTATCGACGCTATTACGTGCGCCGCTATTGGCCGCGCTACTACGGCTATTATGGGAGTTATTGGCCCGGCTATTACGGGGCCTACGGCTACCCGTACTACCCCTATTACTATGCGAGGCCGTATATCGGTTTCGGCATCGGCCCATTCTGGGGCTGGTGGTAATCGCCAGCAGTTAAAGCAGCAGGCCCGCCGATCGGCGGGCCTGATTGCATTTGTGACAATGCTTGAACTTTAGTGCCATTCGCGCACGTCCACGAAATGGCCAGCGATCGCCGCCGCCGCAGCCATCGCTGGAGAGACCAGGTGGGTGCGGCCCTTGTAGCCCTGGCGTCCCTCGAAATTGCGGTTTGAGGTCGAGGCGCAGCGCTCGCCCGCCGCGAGCTTGTCGGGATTCATGGCGAGGCACATAGAGCAGCCGGGCTCACGCCATTCAAAGCCGGCCTTGACGAAAATCTTGTCGAGCCCTTCCGCCTCGGCCTGCTCTTTCACGAGGCCGGAGCCCGGTACGATCATCGCTTTGACATTGGCGTTGACCGATTTGCCGTCCACTACGCGGGCGACCGCGCGCAAATCCTCGATCCGCGCATTGGTGCAGGAGCCGATGAACACGCGGTCGAGTACGATATCCGTGATCTTCTCGCCGCCCTTGAGCCCCATATATGCAAGCGAGGTGGCAGCGGCGCGCCGCTTGTTCTCGTCGGCGATGTCTTCGGGGCGCGGCACCCGCCCAGTGACGGAGATGACCTGCTCCGGATTGGTGCCCCAGGTAACGAGCGGCGGAAGCTTGGCCGCGTCGAGCCTGATCTCGCGATCGAAATGGGCGCCGTCGTCGGAGCGCAGCGTCTCCCAGCAGCGCGTCGCCTCGTCCCAGCGCTTGCCTTTGGGCGCCTTCGGCCGGTCCTTGAGATAGGCGAAGGCCTTCTCGTCCGGCGCGATGAAGCCGGCTTTGGCGCCAGCCTCGACCGACATGTTGCACACGGTCATGCGGCCTTCCATGGACAGCGCGCGGATCGCCTCTCCTGCATATTCCAGCGCATAGCCGGTGCCGCCGGCAGTGCCGATCTCGCCAATGATGGCAAGGATGATGTCCTTGGCGGTGACGCCGTGCGGCAGCTTGCCCTCGACCACCGCGCGCATGTTCTTCGATTTGGTCTGGATCAGCGTCTGGGTGGCGAGCACGTGCTCGACCTCGGAGGTGCCGATGCCGTAGGCGAGCGCGCCGAACGCGCCGTGCGTGGCGGTGTGGCTGTCGCCGCAGACGAGCGTCGTGCCGGGAAGCGTGAAGCCCTGCTCCGGCCCGATGATGTGAACGATGCCCTGGCGCTTGTCGAACTCGTCGAAATATTCGAGCCCGAACAGCTTGGCGTTCTCCGCGAGATAGGCAATCTGCGCCGCGCTTTCGGGATCCGGGTTAGGCGCCTTGCGGTCGGTGGTCGGCACGTTGTGATCGACCACGCATAACGTCTTTTCCGGCGCGCGCACCTTGCGCCCGCTCAGGCGCAGGCCTTCGAATGCCTGCGGGCTTGTCACCTCGTGCACGAGGTGGCGGTCGATATAGATCAGGCAGGTTCCGTCCGACTGCTCCTCGACCAGATGATCGTCCCAGATCTTGTCGTAGAGGGTACGCGGCTTGCTCATGGCTGCACGGCGAAGAAGGAAGTTCGTTCTGCTTTATTTATTGGCTCGACCCCGCGACCAAAAGGGCACGGCGGTTGTCGGCCGGGTCGGACCAAGCCGATCAGCTCACTCCGCGGCTTTCGCCTCCGCCGGCTCGGCCACCTCGTCGCCGCCGCGGTGATCCTGCTTCTCGGAGATGCGCGCCGCTTTGCCGCGGCGCCCGCGCAGGTAATAGAGCTTGGCGCGGCGCACCTTGCCGCGGCGCACGATCCTGATCGAGTCGATCATCGGCGAATAGAGCGGGAACACGCGTTCAACGCCCTCGCCGTAGGAAATCTTGCGCACGGTGAAATTCTCATTGAGCCCGGAGCCGGAGCACCCGATGCAGACGCCCTCATAGGCTTGAATGCGGGTGCGCTCGCCCTCGACCACCTTGACGTTGACCAGGAGCGTGTCGCCCGGGTGGAAGTCGGGAATGGTTTTTCCGGCGGAAAGCTTTTCCACCTGCTCCTTTTCGAGCTGTTGAATGAGATTCATGAAAATACTCCATCGGCAGCGCCGATGCCTGCAGCGGGCGGGCGGTTTCAGTTGTTCGGGTCGGGCGAGCTTCTACGACACCCTGACCGGTTTGTCACCCGTCCTGCCGAGGCCCGGATTTTCGACTGATGTGGGACGCCCAAAGGTCGGGCCGACGCTCCCGCGTGATCCGCTCCGCTTCAGCCCGCCGCCAGGCCGCGACCTTGGCGTGATCACCGGACGTGAGGACGTCCGGGATGGCACGGCCTTCCCACAGCGCCGGCCTGGTATATTGCGGGTATTCCAGCAGCCCCTCGGCAAAGCTCTCCTCATGGCCGGATGCCTCTTGGCCCATGACGCCGGGCAGCAGGCGCACGCAGGCGTCGAGCAGTGCGAAGGCGGCGATCTCGCCGCCCGAAAGCACGTAATCGCCCACTGAAACCTCTTCGAGGTTGCGCGCTGCGATCACCCGCTCGTCGACGCCCTCGAAACGGCCGCAGACGAGGATCACGCCGGGACCCGCAGCCAGCGCTTCGATCCGCCTCTGCGTGAGCAGCGTGCCGCGCGGGCTCATCAGTAAGCGCGGCCGCGCATCACCGACCGCCGCAACCGCGTCAAGCGCGCGGGCGAGCACATCGGCCCGCATGACCATGCCCGGGCCGCCGCCCGCCGGCGTGTCGTCGACGGACCGGTGCTTGTCGCTTGCGTGCGCGCGGATGTCGTGGGCGTCGAGCACCCAGCGGCCGGCGGCGAGCGCCCGGCCCGCCAGACTCATCCCGAGCGGTCCCGGAAACATCTCCAGGAAAATCGTGAGAACGCTGGCGCGCCACATGGACATCAGTTTACCCGCCGCGCCGGCTAATCCTCACTGCGCTTGGCTGCAGCTTCGATCGCTTCCGCGGCAGCGACCACGATGCGACGGCCGGCAAGATCGATGCTGGGCACGAACGCCTCGGTAAACGGCAGCATCACGGTCGTCCGTCCCGTCCGCGGCTTGATCTCCAGAATACCGCCGGCACCGAAGTCGTGGACTGCGATGACCGTGCCGATCTCGCTGCCATCCGGGGTCACCGCCGCAAGCCCGATCAGATCTGCGTGGTAGAACTCGTCCGCTTGCGTCGGCGGCAAGCGCTCGCGCGGCACGAACAAGCGGACGTTCCTCAGCCGCTCCGCCGCGTTGCGATCCGGTACGCCGCGCAGCCGCGCGATGAGATGGCTCTTGGCACTGGCCGGACGCAACGTCTCGATCTCGAAACTTGTCGAGCCGTCTTCGCTCTGCAGCGGTCCGTAATCCTTCACCGCCAGCGGATCGGTCGTGAAGGATTTGACCTTTACTTCGCCGCGAATTCCATGCGGGCCATCGATCTGAGCGACACAGATGCGGTCCGCCATGATGCGCTACCCGCGCGCGGCCATCAGCTGGCCGGCGCACCCCCGGCCGACGCCGCGGGAGCAGCGGCGGCGGCTTTGGCCGCCTCTTCGGCGCGAGCCTTGCGCTCCTTGCGGGGCACGGCGCGGGTCGGATTGTTGCGCTGCTCGCGCTTCATCACGCCGGCCGCATCGAGAAACCGCAGCACGCGATCCGTGGGCAATGCGCCCTTGGCGAGCCATGCCTTGACCTTTTCCATGTCGAGCTTCACGCGCTCGCTTTTGTCCTTCGGCAACAGCGGATTGAAATAGCCGAGCCGCTCGATGAAGCGGCCGTCGCGCGGCGACCGGCTGTCGGCAATGACGATGTGATAGAACGGCCGCTTCTTGGTGCCGGCACGCGCCAGCCGAATTCTCAGAGACATCGCGTCGCTTCCTTTCTGATCAATCCTGCGATCGTTTCACTTCTTTTTCCCAAAACCGGGGAATCCCCCGAGTCCCGGCGGCTTGCCGCCCAGCCCGGGAAGCAGCGGTCCGCCCGACCCGCCCGGCAAGTTGGGCGGCAGGCCCGGCATTGTTGGTGGAAGCCCGGGCGCGCCCGGCATTCCCGGCAGGCCCGGCATACCGCCCGGCAGCTTCTGCGCGAGCTGTTGCAGCTGCTCCGGGCTCGGCATGCCGCCGCCAAGCCCGAGCATATTGGCGAGGCCCGCCATCGGTCCGCGCTTGGCGCCGCCCAACGCCTTCATCACATCAGACATCGAGCGGTGCATCTTGAGCATGCGGTTGACGTCCTCGACCCTGGTGCCGGAGCCCGCGGCGATGCGTTTCTTGCGGCTCGCCTTGAGCACATCCGGGTTCCTGCGCTCCTGCGACGTCATCGAGTCGATGATCGCGACCTGACGCTTGAGCACGCGCTCGTCGAGATTGGCCGAGGCCAGCTGATTCTTCATCTTGGCGATACCGGGCAGCATGCCCATCAGCCCGGCCATGCCGCCCATGTGCTGCATCTGAATGAGCTGCTCGCGCAGGTCCGAGAGATCGAACGTGCCTTTGCGCATTTTCTCCGCGACCCGCGCGGCCTTCTCCGCATCGATGGTCGCCGCCGCTTTTTCGACCAGGGTGATGATGTCGCCCATGCCGAGGATGCGGTCGGCGATGCGCGCGGGGTAAAAATCCTCGAGCGCGTCGACCCGCTCGCCGGTGCCGATCAGCTTGATCGGCTTGCCCGTCACCGCGCGCATGGAGAGCGCGGCGCCGCCGCGACCGTCACCGTCGACCCGGGTGAGCACGATGCCGGTGAGGCCAACACGCTCGTCGAACGAGCGGGCGAGATTGACCGCGTCCTGGCCCGTGAGCGCATCGGCAACCAGCAGCACCTCGTGGGGATTGGCGGCGCGCTTGACGTCGGCGGCCTCCGCCATCATCGCCCCGTCGAGGGTGGTGCGGCCCGCGGTATCGAGAATCACCACGTCGTAGCCGCCGAGCCGCCCGGCTTGCAGCGCGCGTTGCGCGATCTGCGCAGGCTGCTGGCCGGCGACGACCGGCAGGGTGTCGACGTTGATCTGCTGCCCGAGCACTGCCAGCTGTTCCATCGCGGCGGGCCGGCGCACGTCGAGCGAAGCCATGAGCACCTTGCGGCGCGCCTGTTCGCTGACGCGCTTGGCGAGCTTGGCTGCGGTGGTGGTTTTGCCGGAGCCTTGCAGGCCGACCATCATGATCGGGATCGGCACCGCGGCGTTGAGATCGACCGGCTCGCCGCGCGCCCCGAGCATTTCGATCAGCTGATCGTGCACGATCTTTACGACCATCTGGCCGGGCGTGACCGACTTGATCACCTCGACGCCTACCGCTTCGCTCTTGACCTTGTCGATGAAGGCATGCGCCACATCGAGCGCGACATCGGCTTCGAGCAGGGCCCGGCGCACCTCGCGCAGCGCCGCATCCACATCCTCTTCGGTCAGCGCGCCGCGGCGGGTGAGGCGATCGAGGATGCCGCCAAGCCGTTCCGAGAGCGTCTCGAACATCGTTCTTTCCTGCGTCCCGATTTCAGGGACGGCCAAACACGTGTAACGCCCGAGGGCGCAGCGCGCTGTCGGGCGGTGGCCTCCGGCCCCATGGACCGGTCGGCGTGGGCAACGTACGCCTCTTCTGCAAGAGCGCGCGGAACCTAGGAATGCGGTCGGCGTAAGTCAAGGACGCCTTGCCGCAGCCGCTTACGGTCCGATCGCTGTTCCGCTACGCTCGCAAGCAGAAACAAAGCCGCCGCGGGAGGAATCATTCATGCCAACGACGCGCGTGCTGCTGCTTGGCTTCGCGCTGATCGGCGCATCGGTCTGCCCGTCTACGGCCGAGGACAGCGCCGCGGAGTATCCCGACCGCCAAGTCACGTTCGTCGTGCCGTTCGCGCCCGGCGGCGGCACCGATATTCTGGCGCGGCTGCTCGGGCAGAAACTCTCCGAGCGTTTCGGCAAACCGTTCGTGATCGAGAACCGTCCCGGCGCGGGCACGGTCACGGCGGCAGTGCAAGTCGCCAAGAGCACAGCCGATGGCTACACGATCATGATGGCCACCAGCGGGACCATGGCGATGAACCAGACGCTCTATAAGAAATTGTCGTACCGTCCCAACCGGGACCTCGTTTTGGTGGCGCTGATCTGTCATGTGCCGTTCGTGCTGGTGGTCAACCCGGCGCTCCCGGTCCATTCGGTCGCCGATCTCGTGAAGCTCGCGCAGGAGCGACCATTGAGCTACGGCTCGGGCGGCGCCGGCGCGTTCCACCATCTCATGGGCGAGTTGTTCAAGACCTCGCTCGGCATTCCCATGACGCACGTCCCGTACAAGGGAACGTTGCCTGCCCTCAACGACGTCATCGCCGGGCATATTCAGCTCATGTTCAGCGATCTCGCGCCGGCTTATCCGCTGATCCAGGCGGGCAAGGTCCGCGCGCTGGGGGTGACGACGGCGCAACGCGCCCCCGCGGCGCCGGAAATTCCCCCGCTCGCCGAGGTCGGCGTTCCCGGCTTCGACTGGGCGGCCTGGCAGTCGGTCGCGGCGCCGGGCGGCACGCCGAAGGAGATTCTCGCAAAGCTCAACGGCGCGGTGAATGCGGCGGTCGCCGAACCCGACGTGCACAAGCAACTCGTCGGACTTCAGTTCATCCCGATCGGCAAAGGATCGCCGGAGCAGCTGGCGCGCTTCGTGGACGCCGAGGCGACGCGCTGGGCCAAGGTGCTGGAGCAGGCGGGCGTGGCGGGGTCGGAGTAGCAGTTTCGCGCGCAGCGCGGCGTTATTTCGCCGACATGACGCGGCGCGCGATCGGCGCCCATTTCTCGATTTCGTCGGCAACGAATTGCGCGAACTGCTCAGGCGTCATCGCGTGCGTCTCGATGGCGTCGCGGTCGAGGCGCTGGCGCACCTCGGGCCGCTCGAGCATTTCGGCGACCGCGCTGTTCAATCGCTGCGTGATGTCGTGAGGTAGGCCCGCCGGAGCGGACAGCGCAAACCAGGTGACCGCGGTGAGATCGCCGTAACCCAGTTCCTTGAACGTCGGTACCTGCGGAAACTCCGAGAGTCGCGCGCGCGAACTGACCGCGAGCGGGATGAGGTGGCCGGCCCGAATTTGCGCCAGTGCCGTTGTCCATGTCATGGTGCCGAAATTCACGTTGCCGCTGACCAGGTCCATCATTCCCTGCGACGCGCCCTTGGTCATGATCTGCTGCAACTTGATGCCGGTCTTCTGCGCGAACTCCTCCGCGATCAGATGTCCGAGCGTGCCGACGCCGGGCGAAACGTAGTCGATCGATCGGCCGCGCCGCCCCAACTCGACAAGGTCCTTCAGCGAGCGCACGCCGAGCGCCGGGTTGACCACAAAGACATTGGGCGGGCCGCCGACATAAGCGACGTGCGTGAAATCCTTGAGCGGATCGAAGCCCGCGTTGGGGTTGATCGCCGGCGCGATCACATGGAAGGCGATGCCGGACGTCGTGAGCGTATAACCGTCCGGCGCCGCCTGCGCCGCAGCCGCGGTGCCAATGAGCCCGCCGGCGCCGGCGCGATTCTCGACGAAGCAGCGCTCATGCAGGATCTCGCTCAGGTTGTCGCACAGCAGGCGCGCGAACAGGTCGGAGGCGCCGCCCGGTGTCGACGGCGCGATCACGCGCAGCGGCCGCGTCGGCCAGTCGGTCGCTCCCGCCGGCACGGAAACGGCGCAAGCGAAGGCAAGTGCAAGGAGCGCGCCGGCAGCTCGGTTCATTTCGCTCTCGGTCGATCGTCGCGCTTTCGGTCATGTCGATGATGTGCGCTGCGCGTAGCGACCGCAAGTCTTGCAGCGGCCAATTCGCGTGACCGATTGCCACCCGTTGCGACGCGCTTTGAATTCCGGTTAGCTAAGCTTTGCTGATGCAGGGTTGGAGAGTCCCCGATGGCGACGGACGCGCTGCTGGAGCCTGATGAGAAAATCAGGTTGAAAGGCTCCGCCATCGTCGCCGCAATCAAGGCGAGCAAAATCGAGTTCGTTCTCTCGGTGCCGGACATCGTCACCAGCGAAGGCCTGCTGCGGCCGATCGCGCGCGACCCGCAGCTGCGCCTGATCCGGGTGTGCAAGGAGGACGAATGCATCGGCATCGCCTCGGGACTTTATTACTGCGACAAGCGCGCGCTGTCGCTGATCCAGTACACGGGCTTTCTCGACTCGATCAATGCGATCCGCGGCGTCGCGGTCGAGTACCGGCAGCCGATCTGCATGATGATCGGGCTGCTCGGTCATGACCCCGAGACGACGCCGCGCAACTCGCCGCGCTACGGCGTGCGCATCATCGAGCCGATCCTGGATGCCATGGGCATTCCGCATCACCTGATCAACGATGACGGCGACGTGGGAAAAATCCGCCCCGCCATCGACGACGCCTATGCTGCCTCGCATCCGGTTGCGCTCTTGATCGGACGGAGGCCGTCATGATGAAGCGCGACGAGTGTTTCCGCATTCTCGCGCGGCACGTGACCGATGAGATCGTGATCGCGACCTACAGCTCGGCGGTCGACTGGCTCGAGCTCGGCGAACGCCCGCTCAATTACTTCTCCGTGGGCGCAATGGGGCTCGATTCCTCGCACGCGCTCGGGCTCGCGCTCGGCCGGCCGGATCGGCGCATCATCTGCCTGCAGGGGGACGGCAGTCTGCTTATGAACCTTGGATGTCTGGTGACGATCGCGGCGGTACAGCCGAAGAACCTGATACATTTTGTCGTGCAGAACGGCGCGTACGAGGCCAATGGCGGACACCCGATCCCGAACACCGCCGTCGATTTCGCCGCCATGGCGCGCGGCGCCGGATATGTGCAGGTGCACGCGTTCTCCGACCTCGCCAATTTCGCGCAGCAGGCCGGTCACGTGATCAAGCAGGACGGCCCGGTGTTCGCGACCTTGCACGTCGAGCCGTCGAAGCCGCTCACCTACGACTATCCGAATTTGTACGACGCAGGCCGACGCGCGGCGCTCAAGGCAGCATTGCAGCAGTAATCCGCCCTCATCCTGAGGGGCGTCGCCTTAAGCGCGTTTACGCGCGTCTTCGACGCGCTATGGCGACGCGTCTCGAAGGATGAGGGCGGCCTCATGCTTCGAGACGGCGCTTCGCGCCTCCTTAGCATGAGGCAGGGCGAGCTCCGCAGCGCGGGGACAGGTACGCGCCTTTACGCTAATGGCGCGGCGGCCGGCTCCGGCACGACCATGCGATAGCCGACGCCGAGCTCGGTCAGCAGAATCCGCGGCTGGGTGGGATCGGCCTCGATCTTCTGGCGCAGCTTGCGCACGAAGATGCGCAGATAGTGGGTGTCGTGCAGATGCGGCGATCCCCACACCTCCTTGAGCAGGAAC
>Ga0318537_10000333_pt1 | contig 11836 bp, 12 predicted proteins | sample GRESIP117b4f29_FD_203657 | JGI IMG/M metagenome (GOLD analysis project Ga0318537, IMG submission 203657) | Tropical soil microbial communities from Luquillo Experimental Forest, Puerto Rico - GRE.SIPMG.117b4f29 | ecosystem: Environmental > Terrestrial > Soil > Tropical forest > Bulk soil... | reverse complement strand
CGGCTTCAGGTTGTCGATCGCCGATTTGACCGCCTCGCGGTTCGTCGTCGGAGAGACCAACAGTGAGGCGTTGGCCGCGAACTCGACCAGCCCGAGGTTGATGGCCGGCGTCAGCTCGTCTGCGAATTTCTTGCCGGCCTCCTGCGCCGCGGCCAGCCGGTTCGGCGCGACATCGTTGGAAGCCATCGACTCCGAGACGTCGATGACCAACATCACCACCGCGCGGTTGAGCGGGATCCGGATGTCGGACGTCGGCCCGGCCATGGCAGTGGTCAGTAGCACCAGCGCCGTGGCAAGCAGGATCGTCGGCACGTGCCGCCACCGCCCGGAGCGAACCGGCGCGACGCGCTCCAGCACCTCCATGTTGGCGAACCGCAGCACCCGGCGACGCCGGGCGAATTGCATGGCGACATAGCTCCCGATCAACAGCAGCACAGCCAGCAGGAGCAGGAAGAACCAGGCGTGCTGGAAGCCGGTGAGCGACACGGGGCCCAGCAGGGGCAGCTTCATGTTCGCCCACACTATTCGTCAAATGTCGACGGTGCATGGGCCGCCCGGGCGGTCAAACCCACCTCGCCGGCACGGTGCGCGGCATTGGCATCGCCGTCGAGCCGCTATTTCTCGAAGTGCTTGTAGAGGTAACACAGCCTCTTGCGCCTTTTCGCACCCCCATGCTTAGCCGATGGCGGGTAGGACGCCTATTTGAGTCAGCAGGGTTGCGAAGTCCATATAGACCTTCTCGCATTGGAGTCGGTCCTCGTTGAACTCGAAAATTGCGGCAACCGGAACCTCGATGCGGCGTCCCGTGGGTGGGATGCCTCCCCATTCGCCGTCGTGGGTTCCTGTGATGGTCACTTCCATAACGACGGCGTCGTCGGCGTGGCGCAGTGTGGTGATGTCGCCGTGGAAATCGGGAAAGCCGGTCATCAGGCCTTGCAGCAGTTCTCGGACGGCCTGCTCACCGTCGCTGGGGGTGCCGTTCACCTCGTAGCGCGGCTGGTGGAAGGTAGCGACGGTCGCCTCGACGTCGCGCCGGTTTTCCGCCTCGGCGTGCTGACGGACGATTGCCTCCCGGCGCTGGCGAAGGCTGGTGATGTTGTCGACCTCTGTCATGCGAGCAAGGTAAGTCTCTCCCGATGCGGTCATCAGGACGTTGGCAGAACTGGGCGGCCCGAAGATTGAGGAGACCTTCTCTTCAGCGCGATTCAGGTTAAAACGTACATTAGCCAATCGCACCCATCACTTGGTCAAAACCTTTTGGGCCGAGCATGGTTTGCGGCTAGACGAGCACAGAGGTTACACGCTTGCGGTTAGCGGGTCAACGCGATTCCGCTTGGCGGTAAGCCGAAACAAAATCGCGTTGCTTATCCTCCCTGACACTTCCCGATGTCGTTTTCCCAATTGGGAGTCCTGAGGTAAGGAAGTGCGAGGCTTGCTGCCGCTCCAGCAAAGTTTATTCAGACGCGAGCAGCCAAAATTCGATCATTGCGATGCACGAAACGATTGGATCGGAGGCCCGTGGTGTCCACAATAATCAGCCGGGCAGTGTCTGGGCCGCGGGTTCGCGGAGAGCGAAACGGTGAGGATGTGGCGCGCTGCGCCGACCATGTTCTACCGCGAAAAACGAGTGACTCAGCCTTCTGACAGTGACTAGGTAATGGTCGCGTGGGGCGATGGGGTATTGATCGAGCCGGGGCGGCTCCGGTAGGGCCGTTTGTACCGAAGTCGTGCAGCACCGCCGTCGCGCTGGCCCCGTTCGGCTGAAGTGTATATGCCGAAAACAGCACCAAACAATAACCTTCGAACTTGCCGAAACGTGGCTAGTCGAAACGTATTCCAGCATTCCCGGCGGCAGGATGGATTACCCACCGCACCGCCCCGCGCGAGGTTTGAACCGATGCGCCTGACCATAAGACGCGCAGTGGATCAGGAGGCGGTGGATTCCATTTCACGTATGCGCTTGAGCGCGAGTCTTCCAGCCCGCCTCGCCAACGCTGGCGAGAGACGTTCCAGGTACCAAAATGCCTTCCACCAGGCAGGCACCACAATGATTGCGTCTCCGCGCAACACCGCACGAAGGGCGCGCTCGGCGAACTTTTCGGGTGCCATCGGCCGGAACGGCTCCCAGAATTTGAGTAGCTGCTCGTCGCTGATGCCGTTGAACCGCCCATACTTGCCGCCAGCGAGGATCGGGGTCCGGATCGCGCCTGGACAAAACACCGACACCTGCACGCCGTGGCGCTCGGCCTCTACGCGCAGCACCTTCGAGAGCGCGACGACGGCGTGTTTGGAGGCGGTGTAGCTCCCCTGGGCCGGAGTGGCGACGAGACCAGCCATTGAGGCTGTGTTCACGATGTGGCCGGAGTGCTGGCGGATCATGATCGGATAGACCGCTTGGATGCCGTGCACCACACCGTGCAGGTTCACGTCGAAGACGTCGTTCCAGTCGTCGAGCGTGTATGAGTCGATCTCACCGCCGACCGCAATGCCGGCATTGTTGAACAGGTAGTCGATGCGCCCGGATTGCTGCACCGCCTCGGCAACAGCGCGCTCAAACGACGGATAGCTGCGCACATCGAGCTCGATCGCGTGTGCCTTTGCGCCCCCACTGTTAAGACGTTGCGCCAGCTCCTGGGCTGCGCCGATCTGACGATCGGCGATCCAGACCTCGGCGCCCCCATCGACCAACTTGGCCGTCAACGCGGCGCCGATACCGGACGCGCCACCGGTAACGAATGCAATCTTCCCTGACACGCTCGACGCCATTGGGGAAGGATAATCGCTCGCCCTCGCAGGTCACAGGAGATTCTGGCGCCGGTGTCGCCCAGATGGGTGGTGAAACGTTCTTCACCAGTCGGTTTCACCGGCTGCACAAGTCGCTTACGGCAAGCGCGTCTCCGAGAACATTGCGGAAGTGTAAGCCGAGGAGCTGGTCGAGTTTCGTCTCACGCAGCGGGCTGACACAGAGAGTATTTCGGCTATTGGCTCCAACGCGCCTGCGCGGACGTTCAAGGCCGAAACGGAGTTGGCAGGGAGATTATGGCGCCGGCAATCCCGGTATCGGCATCCGAGGCGAATAATCAAGACTGATGACTGTGAAGCAAACGAGACCGTGGGTTCTGCTGTGCACCAGCGTGCTGACGGGTTGCGGGCTGGCCCTGTCCGCTTTCGGACTGGTTGGCGGCCCCGACCCCTGGGCCCAGGCGGCGCCGCCCCCTGCGCCGGGCAATCACTGGTGCCCAGGTGATCAATGGAATCCGGGCTGGGGCAGGATCTCGAACTGGGACTGGAATCGCTGCCACGACTGGCAAGGTCCGGGAGGGCCGTTTGGCCCGGCGGGCTGGGGACCCTGGGGCCCCCCGCCGCCGTGGGCGACGCCGCAGCCACCGCCACCGCCGTGGGCACCCGGAGCCAACCTGATGTGGAACCCCACCGCCAATGGTTGGGGATTCTTTAACAACGCGGTATGGACTCCGATCTAACCGAGCGCCGGCCCTAGTCACTCCGGGCTGACACCGTTCCGGTCACCTCACAGCAGATCGGTAATTGGCGCCCAGCCTGCGGCTAACAACGACGCGCAATTTATAGGGATGACCACACCCATCGACCACCAGCGGCGTGAAATCCATTCGGGCGACGGTCGGGGTCGACGTCGCCGCGCGAAGCAAATCACTCTCGCCGGCGCCGCTGCCATCGCGATGCTCGCGCTCTTCGACGCCGCATCGCTCGGAAAAGGCGAAAACACCCCCGCATCGGGGTCGGTGCGCCTGGTAGACCAGGCCACTGACTTGCCGGCGCCCTATGTGCGGGCGCCGGCGCCGCCGGGGCCTCAGCTGGTGTTGCCGCCGGGGACGGTGTTGCCGCCGGGGACGTGGTTTCTGCCCGGCGGGTTCCCGGTGCCGCCGGTGCCGCCGGGGGTGGCGATGCCGCCGATACCGCCGGAGGTGCCGCACATGTTGCAGCAGGGCTTGGAGATGTTAGCGGCGGGACCCCCGCCGGGGGTGCCGGACGAGGTCTGCCGGTACAACACGGTCAGGGTCCCCTGTCCTCCGTAGACGCCCGCGCCTCGGGCTCGTGCGAGCTAGGCCCGCGCTTCAGCGCGGGCGCGCCGCACGGCATACCAGGAACCACGCTTCAACAAGCGCTCCTCGCCGCCATCTTCCGAGACGACCAGCAGCCGATGGCGTGGCACTCCCAAAACGCTTGTCAGCAAGGCGATCGGGGCGAGCACGACCGCCAGGCACACCTCCACCAAGTAGGCGATGGCGGCCCAGACGATGTCGAACAGAAAGTCGAACACAACCGCGAACACGACGCCGAATATGAGGTCGAACAAAATATTGCCCGAGTTGGAGCCGCTGGAAGTGTTTCCTGAGCCGTGCGATGTGCCCCAATCGCGCCAGCGCGGCGTCCAGAACAGAAACGGGTTCGGCCGAATCTTCATGGCCCTCGTCGCCGGATAACTGGCATCCGGCGGCGCGTGATCGCCCGCGGAATGTTCGGTCGTATGCCTTTCCATGCGAGGCCCAACACCGGCTACGGCGTCGAGATCAGGTGGCCCGCCCTGTCCCGGATAGGCCACCGACGGCGCGTCCCCAGCCCGTCGCCCGATCTGTTGCTCAACCACGTCAAGGAACGCGTCGACTTCGTCTTCGTTGTAACCGCGTTTTCCGATCGGGGGCTTAGAGAAAGCCATGTTGTGGACCTGCTCTGGAGTAAGGACGCGTCGCGTCGGATCTCGCAGCGCCGCCTCGACGAGTTCGAGGAATGCGTCGACCTGGTCCTCGTTGTAACCGCGTTTTCCGCGGGGCGGCCTAGAAAAAGCTACGTTGTGGACCTGCTCCGGCGTGAGGAAACCGCCCGTCGTCGACGCCGGCCGGCCGACGGACGGCGCAATCGCGCGCGGGTCACTGGCGGCGTGCGCCTCGGCCAGCCGACGTTCCAGTTCGGCGATGCGTTTCTCCGGGTCGTCCTGGTCCATGAGCAGATGGTCCCACCCATTACCCGCGCGCGCAGCAAATCGCGGACGCAGTCAGCACTACCGAGTTGGGTTAGAAGCCCGCCAATTCGGGGAATCCGCAATCCAAGAAGGCACCCGCCCCGGGCGCCGCTGACACTGGAGATGCAAATGATCGGATCAATAATTCTCGCCATCATCGTGGGCGCGATCATCGGATTGGTCGCGCGTCTCGTCATGCCGGGCAAGCAGAACATCGGCATGATCATGACGGTTGTGCTCGGCGCCGTGGGTGGCTGGATCGGCTCGGCAGTGACTAGCCATTTCGGGTACCACAACGCCAATGGTGGGGTCGCTTGGATTCCGTTCTTCGTTGGAGTCGGCGCCGCCATCGTCCTCATCGCGATCTACGAAGGCCTGACGGGTCGTCGTACCGGGACCAGGTTGCCGCGCTAGCAAGGCTTCTCAGCCGATCAAAACCGCATACCGCGGCTTGATCACCTCGTCGATGATCGCCAGCCGCTCGTCGAACGGGATGAAGGCCGACTTCATCGCGTTGATGGTGAACCGCTCGAGGTCGCTCCACCCGTAGCCGAAAGCCTCGACCAATCGGTGCATCTCGAGACTCATCGAGGTGTCGCTCATCAGCCGGTTGTCGGTATTGACGGTCACCCGAAACCGCGTCCGGGCCAGCAGGTCGAACGGGTGATCGGCGATGCTTTTGACCGCGCCGGTCTGCACGTTGGAACTGGGGCACAGCTCGAGCGGAATTCGCTTGTCCCGCAAGATCGACGCCAGCCTGCCCAACCGCACTTTCCCAGTTTCGGGGCCACCTTCCACCACGTCAATGTCGTCGACGATGCGGACCCCATGCCCGAGCCGGTCGGCGCCGCAGAACGCGATCGCCTCATGGATGGAAGGCAGCCCGAACGCCTCGCCGGCATGAATCGTGAAGCGCGCGTTGTGGTCCCGCATGTACTCGAATGCGTCCAAATGCCGCGTCGGCGGGTTGCCGGCCTCTGCGCCCGCAATGTCGAATCCGACCACCCCCTTGTCCCGGAATCGGATCGCCAGCTCGGCGATCCTCCGGGACACCGCGGCGTGCCGCATCGCGGTGACCAAAAGCCGCACCGTGATCGCACGGCCCGCGGCGGCACAGGCCTTCTCGCCGGAGGCGAAACCCTCCAGCACGGAATCGACGATCTCGTCGAAGGACAGCCCACGGTCGATGTGCAGCTCGGGAGCAAACCGCACCTCGGCATAGACCACGGAATCGGCCGCCAGGTCTTCGACGCACTCGTAGGCGACGCGGTACAGCGAATCGGGTGTCTGCATCACCGCGACGGTGTGGGAAAACGGTTCCAGGTAGCGCTCCAGCGAGCCGCTGTGCGATCGGGTGCGAAACCACGTCGCCAGCTCCTCGACCTCGGTGGCGGGAAGCCCGTCGTAACCGGTCTCGCCGGCGATGTCGATCACGGTCGACGGGCGCAACCCACCGTCGAGGTGATCATGCAGCAGGGCCTTGGGCGCTTTCCTGATCTGCTCTAGATCCAGTTGTGTCACTTGGTGATCCGATCGATGATCAGCGGCCTTGAAACCGGTGGTGTGTCGCGGACGCCCCAGCCGCCGTCCAGCTCGGCAATCGCGGCGCCGAAGCGGTCCGGAGTGTCGGTGTAGAGGGTGAACAACGGCTCACCGGCAGTGACCGGTTCGCCGGGACGGCGGTGGATTTCGACGCCGGCACCGAACTGCACCGGTTCGCCCGGACGGGATCTACCCGCGCCGAGCCGCCATGTTGCCAGCCCCACTGCCATCGCGTCGATATCGCCCATTGTGCCGCCCCGGTCGGCGGTCACGGTCTCGGAACACGAACCGATCGGCAACGGCACCGACAAATCACCGCCCTGGGCCTCGACGAGCCGGCGGAATCGGTCCATCGCGGTGCCATCGCGCAGTGTCTGGGCCGGATCGCGGTCGTCGATCCCGGCGAGCTCGAGCATCTCGGAGGCCAGCCGCAAAGTCAGCTCGACCACATCGGGCGGCCCGCCGCCGGCCAGCACGTCCAGCGACTCGGCAACCTCGAGAGCGTTGCCGACGGTCGCGCCCAGCGGGCGGTTCATGTCCGTCAGCAGCGCGCGGGTGGGCAACCCATGCGCCGCGCCCAACTCGACCATGGTGTGGGCAAGTTCGCGGGACTGCGCCTCCGAGGTCAGCAACGCTCCGGAACCCACTTTCACGTCGAGCACCAGCGCGCCCGTGCCTGCGGCCAGCTTCTTGCTCATCACGGAGCTGGCGATCAGCGGCAGTGACTCGACGGTGGCGGTGACGTCGCGCAGCGCGTACAGCTTGGCGTCGGCCGGTGCCAGCTCGCCGGCGGCGAAGATGGCCGCGCCCACATCGAGAAGTTGGTCACGCACTCGCCGGTTGGATAGTTCGGCGGTGAACCCGGCGATGGATTCCAGCTTGTCGAGGGTGCCGCCGGTGTGGCCCAGCCCGCGGCCCGAAGCCTGCGGCACCGCCGCGCCGCAGGCGGCGACGACGGGCACCAAATGGATCGTGGTCTTGTCCCCCACCCCGCCGGTGGAGTGCTTGTCCACTGTGGGCAAACGCAGATCCCGGAAGTCCAGGCGCTCACCGGAGGCCAGCATCGCCGCCGTCCACCTGGCGATCTCGCCGCGGTCCATGCCGCGCAACACAATCGCCATCAATAGCGCCGACATTTGTTCGTCGGCGACGCGGCCGTCGGTGTACGCGTCGATGACCCAATCGATGGCGGCATCCGACAGCCGGCCTCCGTCGCGCTTGGTCCTGATCACCGTCGGCGCGTCGAATGCGAACTCAGTCAAGAACGGTCCCCCGGAAGCTCGGCACCGAAAGCATCGGGGAGCAGGTCCCCGAGCCGGCGGGGCCCGGCGGGATGGTCGATCAGCAGCTCTGGACCACCGTGCTCCAAAAGCACCTGACGGCATCGCCCGCATGGCATGAGCACCGATCCTTGCCCATCCACGCACGCCAGCGCCACCAGCCGGCCCCCACCGGTCGAATGTAGGGCGCACACCACGCCGCACTCGGCACAGAGACCAAGACCATATGAGACGTTCTCCACATTGCATCCGGTGACCACGCGGCCGTCGTCGACCAGCGCGGAAGCGCCCACCGGGAACCGCGAGTACGGCGCATACGCTCCTGCCGTCGCCTGGATTGCCTTGTGCCGCAGCATATTCCAATCGACGTCACCCATACCGCAACCCCGCTCACTCCCGGGCCGACCTGAGACAGCCACCCTAACCCTGACACGACACGCGGTGTTGATCGGACCGTTCGGGGTACCGCCCCGCGACGTTGCCGGGCTAAGCTCGGTTGCCCGGCATTAGCCTCCACGAAGGCGGTGAGGACTTGGTGAGTACGCAGGCGACAACCGCGGATCCGGCCATATCTACACCAGCACCCTCGCGCAAGCGGCGGCCACCGCGGACGCTGTATCGGGGGGATCCCGGTATGTGGTCGTGGGTGTTGCATCGCATAACCGGTGCGACGATCTTCTTCTTTCTGTTCGTACACGTCTTGGACACCGCGCTAGTCCGGGTGAGCCCGCAGGTCTACAACGAGGTGATCCAGACCTACAAGACCCCGATCGTCGGCCTGATGGAGTTCGGCCTCGTCGTCGCGGTGGCGTTCCACGCGCTGAACGGGATCCGGGTCATTCTGATCGACTTCTGGTCGCAGGGCCCCCGCTACCAGCGGCTGATGCTGTGGATCGTCGGCGTCGTCGTCCTGCTGCTCATAGTCCCGGCGGCGGTGGTGCAGGGCATCCACATGATGGAGTACTTCCGATGAGCAGCCCCGATCTTCAGCTCGGCCGCGGCGAGATAGCGCCGGTCAAACAGCGCTTCTACGACCGTCCCGCCAGCCTGGACGATCCCCGCTCCCCGCGACGCCGCGCGGGCATTCCCAACTTCGAGAAGTTCGCCTGGCTGTTCATGCGGTTTTCCGGCATCGCGCTGGTGTTCTTGGTCATCGGGCACCTGTTCATCATGCTGATGTGGCAAAACGGCGTCTACCGCATCGACTTCAACTACGTCGCGCAGCGCTGGCATTCTCCGTTTTGGCAAATCTGGGACATGGCGCTGCTGTGGCTGGCGCAGTTGCACGGTGCCAACGGGTTACGCACCATCATCGACGACTACAGCCGCAAGAACTCCACTCGGTTCTGGCTCAACAGCCTGCTGCTCTTGTCGATGGGGTTCACGTGTTTGCTGGGCACTTACGTGCTGGTGACCTTCAACCCGAACATCTCGTGAAAGGCGACCGGTGATCCAGCAACACCGATACGACGTGGTGATCGTCGGCGCGGGCGGTGCCGGAATGCGGGCAGCGGTAGAAGCGGGTCCGCGCGTCCGCACCGCGGTATTGACCAAGCTGTACCCCACCCGCAGCCACACCGGCGCCGCGCAGGGCGGCATGTGCGCCGCGCTGGCCAACGTCGAGGACGACAACTGGGAATGGCACACGTTCGACACCGTCAAGGGCGGCGACTACCTCGCCGACCAGGACGCCGTGGAAATCATGTGCAAGGAAGCCATCGACGCGGTGCTCGACCTGGAGAAAATGGGGATGCCGTTCAACCGCACCCCCGAGGGCCGCATCGACCAGCGCCGCTTCGGCGGACACACCCGTGACCACGGGAAGGCCCCGGTCCGCCGGGCGTGCTACGCCGCCGACCGCACCGGACACATGATCCTGCAGACCTTGTACCAGAACTGCGTCAAGCACGACGTGCAGTTCTTCAACGAGTTCTACGCGCTGGACCTGGTGCTGACCCACACCCCGAGCGGGCCGGTGGCCACCGGCGTGGTCGCCTACGAGCTATCCACCGGCGAGATCCACGTCTTCCACGCCAAGGCCGTCGTGATCGCGACCGGCGGTTCGGGCCGGATGTACAAGACGACGTCCAACGCGCACACCCTCACCGGCGACGGCGTCGGCATCGTGTTCCGCAAGGGACTTCCGTTGGAGGACATGGAGTTTTTCCAATTCCATCCGACCGGCCTGGCCGGCCTGGGCATCTTGATTTCCGAAGCCGTGCGCGGCGAGGGCGGCCGGTTGCTCAACGGCGAAGGCGAGCGCTTCATGGAGCGCTACGCCCCGACGATCGTCGACCTGGCACCGCGTGACATCGTCGCCCGCTCGATGGTGCTGGAGGTCCTGGAAGGGCGCGGCGCCGGCCCGCTCAAGGATTACGTCTACATCGACGTCCGCCACCTCGGCGAGGACGTGCTGGAGTCCAAGCTGCCCGACATCACCGAGTTCGCCCGCACCTACCTGGGCGTGGACCCGGTGCACGAGCTGGTCCCGGTCTACCCGACGTGCCATTACCTGATGGGCGGCATTCCGACCACCGTCACCGGACAGGTGTTGCGGGACAACACTTCCACCGTCCCGGGCCTGTACGCGGCCGGCGAGTGCGCCTGCGTGTCGGTGCACGGCGCCAACCGGCTGGGCACCAACTCGCTGCTCGACATCAACGTTTTCGGCCGCCGGGCCGGTATCGGCGCGGCCGGTTACGCGCAGGGCCACGACTTCGTCGACATGCCGCCGGACCCGTCGGCAATGGTGGTCGGTTGGGTGGCCGACATCCTTTCCGAGAGCGGCAACGAGCGCGTCGCCGACATCCGTGGCGCCCTGCAGCAGTCGATGGACAACAACGCCGCGGTGTTCCGCACCGAGGAGACGCTGAAGCAGGCGCTCACCGACATCCATGCGCTCAAGGAGCGCTACTCCCGAATCACCGTGCACGACAAGGGAAAACGGTTCAACAGCGACCTGCTGGAGGCCATCGAGCTGGGCTTCCTGCTGGAGCTGGCCGAGGTCACGGTGGTCGGCGCGCTCAACCGCAAGGAGTCCCGCGGCGGGCATGCGCGCGAGGACTATCCCAACCGCGACGATGTCAACTACATGCGCCACACCATGGCCTACAAGCAGGGCACCGATCTGCTGAGCGACATCGCGCTGGACTTCAAGCCCGTCGTGCAGACCCGTTACGAACCCAAGGAACGGAAATACTGATGGCCGTCGATTCAGAGGTCGACACAGCGCTGGAACCGCCCTTGCCGCCGATCCCCGACGGCGCGGTGATGGTGACCGTGAAGATCGCACGGTTCAACCCGGACCAACCCGACGCGTACGCGGCAACCGGTGGCTGGCAAAGCTTTCGGGTGCCGTGTCTGCCGAGTGACCGGCTGCTCAACCTGCTGATCTACATCAAGGGCTACCTCGACGGCACGTTGACGTTCCGGCGGTCCTGTGCGCACGGGGTGTGCGGGTCCGACGCCATGCGCATCAACGGCGTCAATCGGCTGGCCTGCAAGGTGTTGATGCGCGACCTGTTGCCCAAGAAGGCGGGCAAATCGCTGACCATCACGGTCGAACCGATCCGCGGGCTGGCGGTGGAGAAGGACCTAGTCGTCGACATGGAGCCGTTCTTCGACGCCTACCGCGCGATCAAGCCGTACCTGGTCACCAGCGGCAACCCGCCGACCCGCGAGCGGATCCAGAGCCCGACCGACCGCGCCCGCTACGACGACACCACCAAGTGCATACTGTGCGCGTGCTGCACCACCAGCTGTCCGGTGTTCTGGAGCGAGGGCCAGTACTACGGTCCGGCCGCCATCGTCAACGCGCACCGGTTCATCTTCGACAGCCGTGACGAGGCCGCCGCCGAGCGCCTCGAGATCCTGAACGAGGTCGACGGCGTCTGGCGGTGCCGGACGACGTTCAACTGCACCGAATCCTGCCCGCGCGGCATCGAAGTCACGAAGGCGATCCAAGAGGTCAAGCGCGCGATCATGTTCTCGCGCTGAGCCCGGTGGCGGCTCATAG
>Ga0318537_10000299_pt1 | contig 12182 bp, 11 predicted proteins | sample GRESIP117b4f29_FD_203657 | JGI IMG/M metagenome (GOLD analysis project Ga0318537, IMG submission 203657) | Tropical soil microbial communities from Luquillo Experimental Forest, Puerto Rico - GRE.SIPMG.117b4f29 | ecosystem: Environmental > Terrestrial > Soil > Tropical forest > Bulk soil... | reverse complement strand
GAGATCGACAACCTGCGCGCGGCGTTTTTGTGGAGCCGGGAAAACTCCGATGTCGAGCCGGCGCTGGTGCTGGTGTCGTCGCTGCAGCCGCTGTGGCTGTCGCGGGGCCGCATCCGGGAAGGGCTCGCCGGGTTCGACGCCGCCCTGGCCGACGACAACGCGCAGCATTCTGGGGTGGCGGCCGCGGTGCGCGTGCGGGCGCTCGCCGACAGGGCCATGCTCGCCGTCTTGGTGGGCGCCCCCGAAAACAGCCTAGGTCAGGCTCAGCAGGCCCTGGCGATCGCCCGCGAGGTCGATGACCCGGCGCTGCTGGCGCGGGCGCTGACCGCCTGCGGACTTGTCGCCGCCATCCTCCGCGCCGAGGCGGCCGAGCCGTACTTCGCCGAGGCGATCGGCCTGGCCCGGGCCGTGGACGACCGGTGGCGGCTCAGCCAGATCCTCACCTGGCAGGCCACCGCAGCGAACTACGCCGGTGACCCGATCGCGACGCGTGCGCCCGCCGAGGAAGGACGCGACCTCGCCAACGCCATCGGCGACCGGTACAACTCGCGGCTGTGCCGCTGGTCCCTCGGAAATGCACAGCTATATCAGGGTGATCTGGCGGGTGCCGCCGCACAATTCGGCGAGCTGGTGGCCGAGGCCCAAGCCGCTCACGATGGGATCATCGAGGTGACTAGCCTCACGGGCCACAGCGTCGTGCTGGCGCACCAGGGTGACACGGCGGCGGCCCGGGCCGCCGCCGACGCGGCCATCGAGGCCGCCGCCGAGCTGGGTGAGATTGCTGCGGCCAACGGCTACACGGCGTTGGCTAGCGCGGCCATGGCCGCCGGCGATATTGCGACGGCGCGGGACGCGATCGAGGCCTGGCCGTACCTGAGTGCCGTGCCCCAGTACGCGGCGATACAGCGAGCCGCCAGTGCGGTCGCGGCCCTGGCGCGCGGGGATCTGGTCGCGGCCCGCCAATGGGCCGACCAGGCGGTCACGATGGCGACGAGCTATTTCCTGTCGGCGGCGCTGTTGGCGCGCGCGCGCGTGGCGATCGCACAAGGGCAGCCGGAACAAGGCGAACGCGACGCCCACGACGCGCTCGCGTGTGCCGCCGACGTTGAGGCCTACCTGCCTATCCCCGACATCCTGGAGTGCCTCGCCGGTCTGGCCGGCCAGGCCGCGAGTCACCGCGAAGCCGTCCGCCTCTTCGGCGCGGCACAGGCCATCCGTGAACGTATGGGGGCGGTGCGGTTCAAAATCCACGATGTCGGCTACGAAGCCTTGGTGGCGGTGCTGCGAACCAGTATGGGAGAGCAGGACTTCGAATCCGCGTGGGCCGAGGGCGCCGGCTTGTCCACCGACGAAGCGATCGCCTACGCGCAGCGCGGCCGCGGTGAACGCAAACGACCCGCCAAGGGCTGGGCATCGCTCACCCCCACCGAGCGCGATGTCGTGCGACTGGTCGGCGAAGGACTCGGCAATAAGGACATCGCCACAAGGCTTTTCGTCTCACCGCGCACCGTGCAAACCCATCTCACCCACGTCTACACCAAACTCGGCCTCACCTCGCGCGTGCAACTCGTCCAAGAAGCAGCCCGCCACAGTTAACCCTGGGTGCCCAAGCCATTTCGTGGGGTGGGCTTATCGGTGATGCTTAAACTTGCTGCGATCGCCCGAGACGGAACGTCGACGTCAGGTAATTACCGCGGAACTTGCCGCGACCTCGCCGCCGGTCTGCTCGCATGCGTGTTTCCTCCGCGCGCGCTATTGGCGCTCCGCTTCTACTCTTTCTTCGTGTACCTTTCGTGGCCGTTGACCGGCCGGTCGGAGGAGTTGCGACTCCTCAAAGTGGCACTTCGCGATGGTGATTCGCGCGGGATCGTCGTTCGGGGTGCCGCTGGTGTCGGGAAGAGCCGCATTGCCCGGGAGGCACTCGCCGTCGCCGGCTCGGCGGGTTGCCAAACCCGGTGGGCTGCCGCCACCGCGTCGGCGCGGGAACTTCCCTTGGGCGCGTTCGCTGAGTGGGTAGGGCCGTCGGTGATGGACACCCTGGCGCTCGTCCGTGGCGTGATCGAGTCGCTGACTTCCGCACCGCATGGCACCACGGTGGTCGTCGCTGTCGACGACGCACATTTGCTCGACGACTTGTCGATATTTGTCGTGCACCAGATCGTGCAGCGCCGCGCGGCGAAGGTCATGCTCACCGTTCGCGACGGCGAGCCGATACCCCCTGGGCTACAGGAGATTTTGCACACCGACGGGATTGATCGCCTCGAGCTGCGGCCGCTGTCGCACGAGGAGACGGTGATGCTGGTATCAGCTGTACTCGGTGGGCCTCTGGCTCCCGATGCCGCTGATCGGTTGTGGACGCTCACGCGCGGCAACGTCTTGTACCTGGTCAACATGGTGGAGCAGGAAGTCGCTGCTGGACGGCTCAGAGAGCGCCCCGGTGGTTGGGCGTGGATTGGTGAGCCGGTCGTCGGGCCGGGCTTGGCCGAACTGATCGAATCGAGAATCGGAGAGCTGCCATCGGCAGTCGGCGAGGTGATCGACGTGCTGGCTGTGGGGGAGCCACTTGACCTTGCCCTGCTCTCCCGAATCACAAGCGCCGCAGCGGTCGAGGACGCTGAGCAGCGCGGCCTAATTACGTGTGCTGCCACCCGCGGCGGCGTGGAAGTCCGTGTGGCGCATCCGCTTTACGGCGAAGTGCGCAGGCGACGCATACCTATCGTCAGGCTACGACGGCTACGGGGCGTCGTGGCGGCTCGGCTCGCTGAATCACACGACGCCGACGACACGCCGGTGGTGGTGCGCCGCGCCGCATTGTCTCTTGACTCCGGCCTTCCACCCGACCTGGACCTGCTGATCCGAGCCGCCCTAGGGGCCCTATCGCTGGCCGACCTGCCACTCGCTGATCGACTGGCCGACGCCGCAGTCCGCGCCGGAGCCCCGGTGGAGGTGCGCTTCCTTCGCGCCCACACACTCATTTGGCTAAGTCGCGGTGACGAGATCGATGCATTGTTCGAGGACATACGGGCAAGCGAACTGACCGCCGCCGAACAGGGCGCAATCGTCTTCCTCAGGGCGACCACCAAGCTGTGGACGCTGGCGGACCCTACCGGTGCACGAGAGGTCGTCGAGAGCGCCACGCAGACCATTCCGGACGAGGCGCGCTGGTGCATCGACGCGTTTTTCACGATCTATTGGGCCGCAATGGGCCGCCCCGAAAAGTCACGCACGTCGGCGCGGGACCTCACGTTCGACCAGCTGCCCGCCCTGGCAGGCGCGGCGGCAGCCTGGGGAATCACCTTGGCAGCCGGCGACGCCGGGCGCACGAGCCAAGCCGTGGCCGCTGCACAGACTGGCTCACGCATCGCAGCCCGCGCATTCGAAGCTGCACCGTTGCGCTACACCATCATCGACAACCAGGTAGGGGCGATGGTGCAGTCAGGAGCAATACGCCAAGCCTTGGAGACTGCGGAACGGCTGCGTCAGGAGGCGGCCGATCTGCCAGGTTCCGCTCAGCTTCTCAGCCTTGCCGTCGCAGGCCGCGCCGCTCTGGGTGCCGGGCGCCTTGACACCGCGAGGTGCCTCCTGGAGCGAGCGGTCGATCTGTTCACCGCCTCGGCAGAGACTATTGGTCTCAGCTACCGCTACCAGCCGTCGCGCGCCATCGCCTTGGCCCAGCTCGGCTTAGGCGATCAGGCTGCTGCAGCAGCTGCCGCAATGGAAAAGATGCGGCACCCGAGTTGGCGGTGCGTGGATTATGAGGAGGCCCTCGCGAAGGCGTGGGTGGCCGCCTGCCAGGGCTCGGTGACGGAGTCGCTCACGACGTTGACATCGGCGGCTGAAACCATGAGAAGCCAGGGCAGGTTCGCCGCCGAAGTCTTGTGTTTACAGGCCGCCGCCCAGCTGGGCGACTACTCCAGCGAGCCGCGCCTGCGCGAGCTGGGGGTACTGGTGGAAGGGCCACGCGCCGGGCTCGCGGCCCGGCTGTCGTCTGGCCTGCGTGGCGGCGACGGCGCCGAACTCGGCACGGTGTCAAAGGAGTTCGAGCGGATCGGCGACATCATTGCGGCTGTCGACGCGGCCGCCCACGCAGCGATTGCGTATCGTCGCAGGGGCCTGCGGGCGTCGGCATACAGTTGTGTCGCCCGAGCGCAGGAGCTGGCCAAACAATGCGGAGGCGCGTGGACCCTTGCACTTCGTCAGGCAATCATGCCACTGCCGTTGACTTCTCGGGAACGAGAGATCGCAGAAATGATCGAGGCGGGGATGTCTAATAGCGCGATCGCCACCCGCCTGACCATTTCTGTTCGCACCGTTGAAGGCCACATCTACCGCGCGATGACCAAGACGGGCGCGGGTAGCCGCGACGAGCTCGCGGCTCTGCTCCCACGGCAGAAGTCCCGAATGGACAAATAACCCCGCGGGCGTCTAACAGCGACACCCGAACACCCAGAACGTAACTATGAAGTAGCGAGCGTCCTCATACTGAAGCTGGCCTGCTATCGAAGGCCGGTGGTGACCAAGCCGCTTACCAGGAATTGACGCAGCACTACCGCGAGATGGCGAAATCGCTTGGCTTCGAGGGGCATATCGCGTGGGCCGAGACGATGCCATGACGGCGACCGGGTCGGCATCCGTGCGTCATGCTGGCGGGGTTATTTGAGTTAACCGGCGCGGGAGGGATCATGATCGACATGGAGGAGGCGTCTCCTGCCGACCTGCTTGACCAGTTGGCCGACCTCGACCCGCAGGAGCGGCGGGAAGTGGCCACCACCATTCGCGGTCTCTCGCAGACCTTCGCTGAGGTGCCTGACGGCAAGACAACCTCAGATGTGCTCGGCGTCCTGGCCCATCTGCTCGACCCAGCCTGAGCCGTGTGGCCCCGTCCCGAAATAGGTTGCTTCCAGTTTTTTGTGCACGGTCAGGCGAGGTCGGGCGGAAGCGCCCATGCCACGGAGAACCCGTCCCGATCGACCTTCGGTTCCAGCTTCACCAGGCCACCCATCTGGAAGCCGACCACCTGGGCCTGCTCGTCGCCTGCGACCAGCAACGAAGCAAGCCTGCCGAGGAAAGGCATGTGGCCGACGAGCGCAAGCGACTGGTGCTCGGTCTCCGCTCGAAGCCACCGCGCGACCGGTACCACCGGGTCATTCGGCGCAAGACCCGGTCGAGCCTCGACGCTCGGCTCCACGCCGATCTCCCTCACAAGCAGCTGCGCAGTCTGCTCTGCACGCAGCTTTCCGCTGTGGAGGCACCCGCTGATCCGAACGTCAGCAGCCCGGGCTCTGTTAGCGACACGCTGCACCGCCGCTCGACCGGCATCCGTGAGGGGTCGCTCGGGATCTTCTGTTTCGGTCGTCGCCTGACCGTGCTGCATCAAGTACAGGTCCATGTCGGTCACCTCCGATGGTTCCACCATCATCCCGCGGACGCTTAGCTGTGAAGGGTGCGGAGCATCGGGCGTAGCGCACCGAATACCGTGGTCTGCGACACCCGCGACTTCGCCATCGGCCGGCGGGTCACTACGGCATAGACCCAAACTTGGTCTGACCGTGAACCGCACCCCGACCAAGCGGCTAGATAGAGAACTGCTGCGCTACTGGCCGCCTCGTTAGTGCAGTTGCTAGGAGGGGAGGCTGAGATGGGGTACGCCAGGTATGTCGACCGGATCTGGGCGTTAGCGGTCGCGCTGGGCATCGGGGCGGGGCTGGCCGCGACGCCATGGGCGGCATCTGCCGAGCCGGGAACGGTCAGGGCGACGGACAACACCTAACGCCGTGCTAAGGAGAACTCCGTCGACTTCGCCGAGGGGTAGCCTCGGCACTCCTGCCGCTTGCCTTCTCCAAGGCCGTCATGCTCAAGGCATTCCGCGACCTGGTGGACGACGACGTGCAGGTCAGCGTCGACACCGGGTTGAGGGCTGCCGAGAAGCTGCAGGCCGTCCTCGACAGATGCGGCCAGGGCGACGACGTCGCCGAGATGAGGGTTCAGGTAGGCCGGATCATCGATGCGGTGAAGTCGACCGTGCCGCAGGAAATGTGGGGCGCGATCATCGAGAAGCTAGACCAAAACATCATTTTCACTCATCTCGATGACGATGAGGACAGCAACGAATCTTGCTTGGCCGACTTCGGAATCGCACGCCACGTCGACGACATCAGCGGACTGACCGCCACCAATATGACTGTCGGAACCGTGGCGTATGCGGCTGGCCATGACTGTCCTTTTGCTAGGTGCTGCACTGATCGGGTGGGGCTTTCCGGCTTCGTGCGTTCCGGTGGACAAGCTGGTGGATCGCGGCACCGACGATGACGTGGAGCAGGCAGAAGCCAATGATCAAAGCTGTCGAGGAAGACAGCCGCACGCCCGACGACACCGTTGAGACTACGAGCAGCACAACCGCGGCCATCACCACCAGCACTGCGACGCCGATCGACACCCTCATACGGATGGTAATGCGTCGAAAATTCCTGACTCGCAACGCGATAGGAATCACCCCAGACGACTCAACCCGGCGTGGCGAAACAGCCGACATGCGCCGTGACCGGATCGGCGACATTATTTCGCTTGCGGCAGACATCTTCACTCCTCCTGATGAAGGTGAGCGCGACCGCTCACGTCAACGATCCTGACGACCTACCGACGGGCCGCATAGCGTAGTCGACTACTCCAGTTGACCAGCGCCACCGAAACGTGGCATGAGCTGTGGACCGCACGACACCGGTCACGGAAACGTCACTCACAAGCGATCATCGAGCAGTGGGCTACCCGACACCGCCATCGGGCGGCCGCCTACCCGGCGGGGACCAGCGGCCGTCCCCCACGCCGCCGACCGCCCCAACCGTCAGCGTGAAATGGCCCTCTACTTGGCTCCGGGCTGGCCGAGCGGCACAGACGCATCGTGCTGCTGATCGGCGACAGCGCCGCACAGTTCACCGTTCAGGAACTGGGAACGTTGGCGCGCGAGCAGCTAATACCGGTCGTCGTCGTGGCGGACAACGACGGCTATGCCGTCGAACGGGCGATCCACGGGACCTGCGCGGCCGCCAGTACTGAGACCGCAGGAGTACCTGGGGGCGGGACCATCGTGGCATGGGTGCGCCAGAGCCTGCCGCAACAGGGACCGACGGAGCTGCGGTTGAGCGGGAGGTGCCCCCGACTCTTCCGGGGGCATTCTTCTATGCGTTGCGCGGGCATCACCAACTGTGAAGCTAACAGCGCCTCGCGGAGTGTCCAATCGCCTATCCTGTGAGAACCGGGGGCCGGGATCGGCGGAGGGTCGGGTGACGGCCATAGCAGCGTGCCGCACGTGTGGCACCGAGCCGCGTGAGGGTGCGCGATTCTGTGACGGCTGTGGCGCACCAGCTCAAGACGGCGATACGCTACCTCCACTTTCGAATGGCGTCATGCATGGAAAAGCGGTGCACGATACCGTCAGTGAAGCTGCTTGCCTTTGTGTCGTCGTTTTCGCTCCCACGGCCAGGTCATGAGGGCCCAAATGATGAGTATGAGGGTGCCCCCGGTCAGTAGGTACACCGGCCATCGCCCGAGTACGTCCAGCAGCGTCGGGGTGGCGGGTTTTCTGTTGAGGAAGCCGTAATTGGTTCCCGCGATCGTGTTGAACGTGAAGGTGACTGCCGCCCATACCAGGGTCGTGATGACCGCGATGCAGTAGCTGCGCCAGCGCGGCCGCATCCCACGTCCGAACGTGAGATAGATGGCGGCCCATACGACGAGCAGGTGAATCGCCCAGAACCCGAGGAATTGATAGCTAGGGAAGTCTGGGGCGTATAGAACCGGTGAGATCAACGCCTGTGTGCTAAGGACCAGGCCCCAGTAGTAGGTGAGTGCGAAGGCCCAATGTCGCTGCGACCAAAATGCGTAGGCCACGGTGACCGTCGCGAGATCGGTCAGGCGCAGCGGCACCGAATGGGCGATGGTGGGCGGAAGCAGTGAATGGATCAGCCCCGCACCGTATACCACCGCGGTCACAGCCCCAAGGACGCGGCCGAGGAGCCGGGCCTGGGATTCGCTTTGCCGGTGTCCGATCCAGATCAGCGCCGCGGACCCGATCGCGAACACCGCGAGCACCGCCCAGTGTGAGGGGCCATACGCGGAGAACTCCCGCTTCGCAGAGATCAGCGCCACCACCTCCGCGGTGTGGTCACCCATCGCCCCCACAATATCGGCCGGGATCACCCCCGCAGCGACGACGCCAAGACTGTGGTCACTTCGCGTGTATCGGAATAGACGAGATACGAGCCTCTCAAAAGTCTGTGTCGGAATCACCGTGAACGCCGACGGCCCTCGTCTAAGTGTTCAACCGGCTATCTTTAGAGGACGCTTAACGCGGGGGCCAGGACTGGCGGAGGGTCGGGTGACGGCCATAGCAGCGTGCCGCACGTGTGGCACCGAGCCTCTAGAGAACGCCCGGTTTTGTCACGGCTGTGGCTCACCAGTCCAAGCGGGCGATATCCACGCGGAGTACAAGCAGGTCACGGTTCTCTTCGCCGACGTGGTGCACTCGATGGACATCGCAGCTGCGGTTGGTGCTGAGCGGTTGCGGGAGATCATGGCCGGGCTGGTGGATCGTGCTGCGGTGGTGGTGAAACGCTATGACGGCACGGTGGACAAGTTCACCGGCGACGGCATCATGGCGGTGTTCGGTGCGCCGGTGGCGCTGGAGGATCACGCCCTGCGGGCATGCCGGGCGGCGTTGGAGATCCATAGCGCCATCAGCGATCTAGCCCAGCAGGTTTCGGCCCGTGATGGCGCTGAGCTTCAGTTGCGGATCGGGCTGAACTCCGGGCAGGTCATTGCCGGGGAGATCGGTTCGGGTGCAGCGGGTTACACCGCCGTCGGTGAGCAGGTCGGCATGGCTCAGCGGATGGAATCGGTGGCCCCGCCGGGTGAGGTGATGCTGAGCGCGTCCACAGCGCGATTGGTTGATGGCGCTGTGACTCTCAGCGAGCCTGAGTTGGTTCAGATCAAGGGTGCCAACGCGCCGGTGTCCGCCCAGCGGCTGCTGGGCATGGGGGATGGGCATCGTGCTGTCGGGCGTCGTGAGTCGAGTCTGGTCGGTCGGCGCTGGGAAATGTCCACCGTTGAAGGCTTGTTGGACCGTGCAATCGATCGCCACGGCGGTGTGGTCGGCGTGGTGGGGTCACCCGGCATCGGTAAGAGCCGTTTGGTGCGCGAGGTTGCCGCGATGGCTCGTCGCCGCAACGTGGAGGTGTTCATCACCTTCTGCGAATCGCACGCCACCGACGTTTCGTTTCGTGTCGTGACCCGGCTGTTGCGCACTGTTGCGCAAGTCAGCGGCCTCGATGATCAGGCCGCTCGGACACGTCTGCGCGAACGGTTTCCCGACGCCGATCCGGAGGACATGCTGCTACTGGATGACCTGTTGGGCATCGCCGATCCGGACGTTGAGTTGCCCAAGATCGATCCGGATGCGCGGCGGCGGCGATTGACCGCGCTGGTCAATGCCGCGACGTTGGCCCGCGAATCCCCGAGGGTCTACGTCATCGAGGATGCCCATTGGATTGATGAGGTCAGCGAGGCGATGCTGGCCGCCTTCGTCATGGTGATCCCGCAGACGCCCTCGCTGGTGCTGGTCACCTACCGACCCGAGTATCGGGGTGCATTGACCCGAGTGGCAGATGCCCACACCGTTGCCCTTGCACCGCTGAATGATTCAGAAACCATGGCGCTGGTCTCCGAGCTGCTCGGTCACGACCCCTCCGTTGGCGAGCTGGGCCACAAGATCGCCGAGAGGGCCGCCGGTAACCCGTTTTTCGCCGAAGAGATCGTGCGCGAACTAGATGAGCGCGGCGTGCTGCACGGGCAGCCCGGCGCTTACAAGTCGACCGCGGAAGTCGCCGAGGTGACTGTGCCCGCCACGCTGCAGGCGACCATCGCTGCTCGCATCGACCGACTCGAACCGAAAGCCAAGCGCACGCTCAGCGCAGCGGCGGTCATGGGCTCGCGTTTCAGCCGGGGCCTGCTCGAAACGCTGGGCATTGACCCTGCCCTGGAGGATCTGATGGTGGGCCAGCTCATCGATCAGGTCATCTTCACCCGGCAACCCGAGTATGTGTTCCACCATCCGCTGATTCGCACGGTGGCCTACCAGTCACAGCTCAAATCGGATCGCGCCGAGCTGCACCGGCGACTGGCGACCGCAATCGAATCGCGTGACCCGGCAACGGTCGAGGAGAATGCGGCGCTGATCGCCGAGCATCTGGAGGCCGCCGGTGATGTGCACACCGCCTACGGCTGGCAGATGCGGGCCGCAACGTGGGCCACCAACCGCGACATCGCCGCCGCCCGACTGAGCTGGGAGCGTGCCCAAAAGATCGCCGACGCAGTGCCCGCCGAGGACCCGAACCGGCTGGAAATGCGCATTGCCCCACGCACCATGTTGTGCGGGACCGCCTGGCGAGTCCATGACCATGCGGCAAGGGACCGCTTTAAGGAGTTGCAGCAGTTGTGCACCGCCGCCGGGGACAAGGCGTCACTGGCCATCGCGATGGCAGGGCTGGTCATGGATCACGCGCATCAGGACCGGGTGCGCGAGGCGTCGCAGCTGGCATCGGAAGCGATGGCCCTCATCGAGTCGATCGGCGATGCGACCTTGACGGTGGGGCTGTCCGCCACGGCCATCTACGCCAAGGTCGAAAGTGGCGAGTGGCGTGAGGTGTTGCGGTGGTCACAGAGGGCGATCGACCTGGCCGACGGTGACCCGTCTAAAGGCAACTTCCTTTTCGGGTCTCCGTTAGCGGCCGCCCTTGTGGGTCGGGCGATCGGCCGTTATTGCCTGGGTCGTGCAGGGTGGCGCGACGACCTGCGGCACGTCCTCGCCATAGGCCGCAGCGCCGACCCCCTGGCCTACGCTGCGGTCGTCGCCTACGTCTACGGCCCAGGGATAACCTTGGGCGTGCTGAGGCCCGACGATTCCACGGTGCGCGAGATCGAGGATGCCCTACGGATTGCCGAACGATCTAGTGATGACCTCGCACTGTCGGACGCCCGGATGGCGCTGGGCCTTGCGCTGGTGCACCGCCCAACGGCTGCCGAGCGCGACCGGGGAGAGCACCTGCTACCCGAGGTCTGCGAAGAGTTCCTGCAGCGCGGATACCTCCTGTGCGATTTACCGCTTGTCAATGTGTATTTGGCGCGTGAAAGGGCTTGGCGTGGAGATCGCGATGATGCCATCCCGCTCATGCGCGCCGCCGTCGACCATCTGTTCCGCGAGGGACGGCTGCTGGCGTGGGGCACGCCAGCGACGGGTGTTCTGGTGCAGACGCTGCTGGACCGCGACTCCGACGGTGACGTGGCCGAAGCCGAGGCCGCAATCGAGCGGTTGGCGACTGCGCCAGCTGACGACGGGCTGGTTATCCGTGATGTGTGGCTGTTGCGGCTGCGGGCACTACTGGCGGGGGCTCACGGCGACGACGCTGCTTACACTGATCTCCGGGATCGCTACCGCGACACGGCGAAAACGCTTGGCTACGAAGGGCATATCGCCTGGGCCGAGGTAATGCCATGACGGCGGCTGCCCCGTCGGGGGTGGTGACGTTTTTGTTCACCGATGTCGAGGGTTGACTCGTCGGTGGGAGAACGACGCGAATGCGATGCGGGCGGCGCTGTCCGCCCATGACGAGGTGTTGCGTTCTGCGATTGAGGCGCACGGCGGCTTCATGTTTAAGCACACCGGCGACGGGATTTGTGCGGCATTCTCGTCACCGAGGGCAGGGGTGGATGCGGCCATAGCCGCGCAGCGCAAACTGGAATTGCCTGTGCGGATGGGGATTGCGACCGGGGAAGCCGAGCTGCGCGAGGGTGATTATTTCGGTGCGGTGCTGAATCGAGCTGCGCGGGTGATGGCCGCCGGGCACGGCGGGCAGATCCTTTTGGCCGAGTCGACGGTGGCTCTGCTCAGCGGCGTTGATCTGCTCGATTTGGGGCCGCGACGGTTGCGGGATCTCCCGACTCCGGTTCAGGTGTTCCAGGTCCACGCGGAGGGGGCCTGCGCACGGAGTTCCCCGCCCTGCGGGCACTGGATGCGGGTCCGGGAAACCTGCGCCCCGCGCCCACGAGCTTCATCGGACGCGAGTCCGAACTCGACGAGGTGCAAGCGGCGGTCAAGGCTCATCGGTTGGTGACGCTGACCGGTGTAGGTG
>Ga0318537_10000291_pt1 | contig 12210 bp, 12 predicted proteins | sample GRESIP117b4f29_FD_203657 | JGI IMG/M metagenome (GOLD analysis project Ga0318537, IMG submission 203657) | Tropical soil microbial communities from Luquillo Experimental Forest, Puerto Rico - GRE.SIPMG.117b4f29 | ecosystem: Environmental > Terrestrial > Soil > Tropical forest > Bulk soil... | reverse complement strand
GCATGGTCCGAACTTGGATTGTGTCTGCGGTCACGACCCCGAGAGTCAAAGTGAAGGTAAGCGCCATTATCAAGCCGAACAGGATCTCTGAGATCCTGTCCATCGGTTCCAGGATTCGAGTCGCCGATTTGGCCGAAAACTGCGCCAATGGGTCGACTGCCATTTGGACCGCTCATTTCCGTCTTCGTCGGGAGCCGATGCGGCTCGCCCCTTCTGCCCTTACCACCGAGCACACTATGGTTTGTGTCGTGGTGTGATGGCTAGGACAGGAGTAGAGTCCGCTTTCATGAGCGTTACCCGGCCGATCGTATTCTGGATTGCGATGCTCGCCGCAGTCATCGCGGTCGTTGCGTTGTTGCGCGAGGTTCTGTTGCCGTTCGTCGCCGGCATGGTACTTGCCTATCTGCTCGATCCTGTCGCCAACCGCATCGAGCGGCTGGGAATGAACCGCCTGGTGGCAACGCTTGTCATCATCGTTGTCGTGATTACCGCGATTGCGCTTTTGATAGCTTTGATAGTACCCATTATCGTCAGTGAGCTTGCATATTTCATTGAAAGTTTTCCGCAATATCTTAGACGGTTACAATCCTTGACGACTGATCCGACCCGACCCTGGCTCAGCAAGATAGTTGGGGAAGGTCTGAACGAGGCCGAGCGTTCGCTTGGTGCGCTTACGACGCTCGCGAGCAGTTGGGTCGCCACATTTCTGCGCTCCATATGGTCAGGCGGACGAGCCCTGCTATCGATCTTTTCGCTGGCCGTAGTGACCCCAATCGTTGCGTTCTACCTTGTCTATGACTGGAACAGGATGATTGCAGTGATCGACAACTGGGTCCCGCCTGCCCGTCGCGACACTGTGCGGGCGCTGGCCCGCGAGGTCGACGACACGATCAGCGGATTCGTGCGGTCAGAGCGCGCTTTGTCTGGTCCTCGCCGTATACTATGCGATCGCGCTGTGGCTGATCGGTCTCAAGCACGGTGTGGCGATTGGCTTTGCAGCGGGCTTTCTAAGCTTCATTCCCTATCTCGGCTCGCTCTCCGGTCTCGTTATTTCGACGTGCGTCGCGATCGCGCAATTCTGGCCGGACTGGACATCGATCTTGCTCGTGCCCGCCACATTCTTTGTCGGGCAGTTTTTGGCGGATTATGTGCTGGCACCTTATTTGGTTGGTCGCCGCGTGCATTTAAATCCGGTATGGGTAATGTTCGCGCTGTTCGCCTTCGGCTATCTGTTCGGCTTCGTGGGCCTTTTGATCGCAGTTCCGCTTGCTGCCGCCATCGGCGTGCTTATACGCTTCGCTCTGCGACAGTACTATTCCAGCCCGCTATATGCTGCTGCCACCGCTCCGACCGTGCCGCTGCGCGAGACGGATGCATCAGTATCTACTTCCGACTCGTGCCATAAGCCGACTCATGCATCGCAACAAACGACGCGCATGGGTTAGGTTTCGACCAATTCGCCAGCGCGCACGAACGACTTCAATATCGTGCGACCAAACGCCGTGGCGGTCTTGAGATTGATCGCCAGATCGAACTCGTTCGGCTCGGCGAGTTCGCCTCCCACTCCTCCACTTACGCCGGCACCGGAACGGTGCGCTATGCCTGGTAGCGGTGTCCCGCTTGCGCGGGAATGAGCGGGAGCGACCGGCGCGCGCGTCAGTCGGCCTTGCGCTCGGCCGCGGGCGGCAGAAACGACGCGTCGAAGACGTCGCCGGCCTTCGGCATCGCCGCCTTGAAGGTATAGGTCGGCGCGATCTGATCGATTGCCTTATCGAGCCGCGCGGGGTCGACGCCGCCGAACCCGTTCGCCTTGACCTCCGCGGTGAGGATGTTGTCGCGCAGCGCGAGCTGCAGGCGCTCCAGCTCGATCTCCTTGTTGGCGGTCTCGTTGCGTTTGAGCACGGACTCGATGGCGGCGGCCGGCTCTTTCGTGGTGTCCTTGAGCGCCTTCAGAAAGCCACGCAGGAATCCCCTGACCGCCTGCGGCTTGTCGGCGGCGAACGACGGATTCACCATGATCGTGTTGCCGTAGAGGCTCACGCCGTAATTCGCCATCAGCAGGACGACGATGTCGTCTTGCGCCACGCCGCTGTGCTTGACGTTGACGTAGGTGGAGAACGAAAACCCGGTAATGGCATCGACGTGGCCCGACACCAGCATCGGCTCGCGCACCGCAAAGCCCACGTTCAGAATCTCCACCTTGGCGGCGTCGATGCCGTTCGCCTTCACGAAAATCGGCCACTGCGCATAGGCGCCGTCCGCGGCCGGCGCGCCGAGTTTCTTGCCTTCGAGATCCTTGGGCGCGGCGATGCCGCGACTCTTGCGCGTGACGACCGCGAACGGCGGGTTGCTGTAGATCATGAAGATTGCCTTGAGCGGCGTCTGCGGGTTCTGGTCGCGGAACTTGATCAGCGAGTTGATGTCGGCGAACGCCATGTCGTAGGTGCGCGACGTGATGCGGTTGATCGGCTCGACCGAGCCGCCGGCGGTGTCGATGGTGACGTCGAGGCCTTCGGCCTTGAAGTAGCCGCGGTCGAGCGCCAGCAGGAAGGGCGCCTGCGTGCCTTCGTATTTCCAATCGAGCGAAAACTTGACCGGGGGTTTGCGCGCGCGCGGGAGCGGCAAGGCTGAGCGCGACAGCGAGCAGCGCGCCAAACTTGACGTGGCGGATGGCGTTGATGGTCATACAATTCCCCTCAGAAGCCCGGCACTTGGATCATGTGGGCGGCGCTCTCGACCGTCAAGGCGCCGCACGGGGAAGGTAGCGGCCGCTCGGTTCGCCGACGATCTCGCCGTCTCGCGCCGCGAGCTTGCCGGCCTTGATGGTCGCAACCGGCCAGCCGCGTGCCCTCGAACGGCGAAAAGTCCGACATGCCGCGCAGGTCTTCGGCGCGAACGACTTTCTCGAGCTCGAGATCGACGACGACGAGATCGGCGTCGGAGCCCGGCGCGATCGTGCCTTTGCGCGGAAAGATGCCGTAGGCCCGGGCGGGCGCGCGGGTGGCCAGATCCACGAGGCGTTCGAGCGCGATGCCATGGCGGCGGCCGTGATGCAGCAGGACCGGAAGATGCGTGCCGAGCGAAGGATGGCCGGGGCGGGAGCCGTGCAGGCCCGCCTCGGGGCGTTTCGAAGCGCGCCGCCGCGAGGTGTTGTCGGTGCCGACCGTGTCGATGGTGCCGTCGCGAATGGCCTCCCACAGCGCGGCGCGATGCTCGGGCGTGCGCACCGGCGGCACCATCTTGGCCAGGAATCCGATTGCATCATCGCTCGAAATGCCGAGGAAGGGCGTGATGGTCTCGGCGGTGATGCGGCCGCCTTCGCGCCGGACGGCGCGCACGGCGTCGAGGCCTCCCGCGACGAGATGTGCACCACGTAGAGGTGCACCGCCGCGAGCTTGGCCAGATAGGCCGCGGTGCGGATCGCCAGCGCCTCGGCGACGGCGGGATGCGCGTCCTCCCAATCGGCGAGCGTGCCCTCGGGCTTGCGCGCCAAGAGCTCGTTGCGCGCCCGCTCGATCAGCGCCCCGGTCTCGCAATGCACGCAGGCGACGACGTCGGCGCCGATCGATGCCGCCTGCTTGAAGCCCGCGAAGAGAACGTCGTCGGTGACGGACTTCACGATGCCGGGGATGCCGGACATGTAAAACTTGAACGAACGGACGCCGTATTGGCGCGCATAGTCCGGCATTTCGGCGATCTGCTGCTCGGTGAATATCTGCAGGTGGAAGACCGAGTCGACGTAGCTCGTCTCGTCCATGGCCCGGCGGAACGCCGGTAGATGCAGAAAGTACGAGTCTTCCAGGCTGCGCACCATGATCCCGATGGTGGTGACGCCGCCGAGAATCGCCGCGCGGGTTTCGCTCTGCGCCTCTTGTTCGAACGAGAGCTCGTTGCCGATGTGGACGTGCGGATCGAAGAGTCCCGGCAGCACGACCTTGCCGCCGGCGTCGAGCACGTCCTGCGCCGCTCCGGAAAGCTTCTCGCCGATGGCGGCAATGCGGCTGCCGCAGATGCCGACGTCCGCCGCCACGGTGCCGACGCCGGGAATGACGAGCGTGCCGTTGCGGAGGACGAGATCGAAGCGGGGGCTCACGACTGTTCACGCTGTCCCGGTGGCGGGCGATCATGCGCGCGCCTTCGAGGCCGGGCAAGCGACATGACGAAGTGTGGAGCGTCGCGGCATGCTGCGTCTATCCGACCGCCAGAAAGCCTTCGCGCTCATGTCTGCTCCTGCGCTCAGGACCATCGCATCGGCGCAGCCTAGCACTCTGAAAGGGGTTAGAAGAAACGTTGGGAGCGGGGCGGTTTCGTTACGGTGTTTTTGCGGCACGCATCATTTCCGCCTGGATCGCGTCGTAGAGCACGATCCATGCTTGCTGCATCTCTGGAGTGAACGCGGGACCAAATTGCTGTTGCAGGCCCCATATCAGCGCGTCACCAAACGCAACGAAATGCGAGGTCTGTGCTCCAAACTCCGCGTGCTTGCGGCCTGTGTGGCTGATAACGGACTGGCATATTTCACGTTGATCGAGCGTACCGACAATCGCGGCGAGGGTATCCATCAACTTGAGTTGCTGCCTTTCCATATCGTTCGGGAACAGCCGTCGCGTATCGGGCGCGAGTTCGAACAATCGGCCGTAGAATTGCTCGGCGAGTTTTCGACGGAACGGCCACAGCGCGTCGAATGATTTCCGAACTAGATCAATCTGCTCGGGCGTCATCGGATAGCACGGCCTTTACTGCTCGATCATTCAATCACCTTGTCGGCTTGATCGCCAGCCGGTGCTTGGTCGATTCCCGAATCGCTGAGCCTTGAACACTCTGCGAGCCACGATGCTTGCTGATGCACTCTCGACATGGCGTTTCGGTACTCCGGGCTCTTTTTGAGCCCGCGCTGCTCGAGCTCCAGCGAGGTCCGATAGAGCTCGTCGACCAACTCGGGGTGCCACTGCCCCAACCGTTTCTGGGCCAAGAGCTCAGTGGTCAAACGTTGGAACCTCGCGATGATCCGGCTGTCGTCGGTATTCATGCCGCAACCCCATTGCTGCCACCCCGCGCCCCCGCGGCGTTGGTTCATACGATGCGTTTTGCTGCGCTCAACCCATCCTACGCCCCCGCTTGAGGCGGAATACGCGACGCTATCCCCCTCCGCCGCATGCGCGATCGCTCCCCCGTAAAATGGGTTGAGCGCAGCAAAACCAAGGAGCGAGGACCGACGGACGGCACCCGGCAACGGCGCTAGGCCGCCCAGCGATCCAATACTCGGGAGGTATCGCGTTGCATCTCCCCCGCCCGAATACCTGGCCGTTTAACAGCCAGCGGCTTGGTCAGTTCCGCCCGTATTGCCTTTGCGATCTACTTCGCGCGGCAGTGTGGCGCGTCTGCCACATACCGCCGGATAAGCTTCTCGACCGCTTTGGCAATTTGCAGATGCATAGCAACAGCTGGCATGCAATGGCGCTTAAAGGAATTTGACGGCAGTCCTAGTTCTAGGCCGTCTGTTTTCAATTCAAACTAAGAGTGTCCCGTGCGGTAGCCGGTTTGGGAAAAGCAGACGCAACGTCATCACTTGCGCCAGGTCTGCTTCGCCCCCCGGTGCGGTTCATACTGCCGACAGATGTGAGAGAACCGCTTGCGATTGTTCGGCAATCGCTCGCCGTGGCACTACTCTTTTTCCTCGGCCAGCAGCCCTTCGGCTATGGCCCACGCGCGAAACGCTCGCGCAGCGCCACGCGCGCTGGCCTCGCCGGATATCTCTTCGAGACGGCGCACAACGCGTTCGCGCCTATATGGCAACCGGGGGCCTCCATACGTTCGCGCGAACTCGGCAGCGTCCTCGAGGGTGCGCACAGTGACTTCGCGCACAAGGCGAATGGGTGGCTGGAACACGAAATCCGTCATGTCGCAAACCTTATTCGTTGACCGCCATAAACAGGCGCGAGCGCCCTCTCTCCGATCCGGTCACACTTCTATATCACTACTATACCACTACTATAACACCAATATCACTTTTGTACTATCCCTATATCATTCCACAGTTCTTTCTGCTGTGTGCCCGACGAGTGACCGAACAAATCGGCGGGCCCGGCACCCCTGGAAACGGCGCCACGAGCTCGGCTGATCATCAAGCCCCATGGCTATGGCTTTGGCCCCCCCCGAGGCGTGGGGGGTCAGCGTTCCCGGTTGCTCCGCTGCTCCCGTACGTTGCCTCGGCACCGTTTGGCCAGGTGCTGGCGGGCCGTAGAGCTACGCCATTGCGACTGCCCGGCGGGTTCAAGCGCCGGCTGTCCGGATCTCGCGCGGCGTCTTTCCGGTCCAGCGCTTGAACGCATGCGTGAACGCGCTCACCTCATGAAAACCGAGCAGCCACGCGATCTTGGCTACATGCAGCTTGCGGTCATCAAGGTAGCGGACCGCCAGATCGCGCCGCAGTTGCTGAAGTATTTCGGTAAAGTTCAACCCTTCGTCCGAGAGCCTTCGTGCAAGCGTCCTCTTGCTCATTCCCAGACTGCGGGCAACGTCTTCCGCGCGCACCTTTCCATGCGGAAGCACCGACGAGATCGCGTTCTCAACTCTCGTACGCAACTGGCTCATGTCGCCTCTTCGATCGGCTAGCGCCGCCTCGCAATATTTCAGGAGAAGGTCGTTGAGATAACTGTCAGCGTGAATAAGCGGCAACTCACGTGCGTCAACGTTTAGGGCAAATTCGTCTCTGTCAGCGCCGAACTCCACTTTCGTTCCGACGAATCGCGCCATTTCGGAAGTGCCTTCCGAGCGGTAATGGGAAATCGAGAAATGTTGCGGTACGAGGTTCTGCCCCGTCAATATGCGGCAAATCCGTAATAGGCCAAACATGCAAAATTCCATTTGATGTCTGTCCGAGTGCCGTGGAACGCCGGAGTAACTCAAACTGAGAACGAGCCTGTTTCCCTCTTGATATCCGAACGCGAGGGCCTCGTTGGTAACTTTGCTGTAGCGAGCAACTCGCTTCAGTGCATCGCCTAAGGTCCGCGAAGACGCCATGACGTAATAAAGCAGCCCGATTTCGCGCGGATCGAAAGCGCGAGCCAGCGTGAAGCCAATACAGTCGTCCTTCAGCGCAATTGCCGCCTCGTCCAAAAGCGCGATTTGGCTTCGCACACTCAGGCGCTCTTCCGGTTCGGCGATCAGCTCCGGCGTCAGTCCCACACGCCTCAGAAGCGGCGCCACCGGCACGCCAGCGCTTTCGAGGCGCGCGATAGCCAGGCGGGTAAGGCCCCCTCCCGCCATCGGGATTGAAGCCAAGTCCCGTTCAGAATTCAGCGCTGAAGAGGTCGGATTGCTCATCCTTGACCGCGCCGCGAGGAACAAATGTTTGGCGCAAAGTAACAAGTCCCGCGCGGGGGGCAAAGCGACTAAGACGCGGAACCGCCAATGAGCGGGCATCGACAGGGCATTGACGCGCCATGACGCTCCAGGAAGCCAAATCGATCGCGCGACATCTTGGGCTCACCCTGCGCAAGGTGCGCTCCGGCGACTTTCGCGTGAGCTGCCGCGACGGAGACGAGACCACGGCCTACTACACGCAGAGCCTCGAAGACGCCGTCAATGCCGCGGTTGAGATCGCCCGTAAGCGAGCGTTGTGAGCTGGCAGGTGAAACCCGGCAACCAAGCTTTTCTCGATGCTCGAGTGCGCTCGTTTGAACAGAAACGATCGAACGGTGAGCGATGCACGCGGCGCAAAGCCATGCCGTACCACAGCCCCCGCACAAGAGACTGGAATGAGAATGATCTCATTGCAATCGCGCTCACGACGGCAAGCATCTCGTTTGCCGCCGTTCTGGATGATCTCAAACGGCGCCTCCCGCGCGCGCTGGACCCATTGGGAGGTGGCGCCATGACGACCAAGGAGGCTTTTGACATCGTGCTGGCGTTGGCCTTCGACAACATGGTCGATGAAGAGGACATGCCCGAGATATACAAGCAGCAATCCGAAGCGCTCGAGATCGTCACGGAGATAGCCAAGTACTACGGCTCCAGGCGTTGATGACGCCGGCCCGGGCGGGCGCGTGCGCCCTGCCACGATGGCGTACGTGCGGCGGAACTCATTCGGCCGCGCTGGGGCGTGCGTCGGACGCTCGAATAACGTTGCGCGTTGCCGAAAGGTTACAGCCGAAGCCGCTGGGAAGCGCTACGCTCAAACGTCGACAGCCGACTCGGGGGCAGGCCGACATGAAAAATCGCTTTCTTGCAAGCGTGGCGCTTGCGGCGATGATCGCAGCGCCTGCAACGGCGGCGGACTTGCCGTACAAGGCGCCACCGCCGCTTCCGGAGGCGTACTACGATTGGTCCGGCGCTTACGTCGGACTCAACGTCGGCGGGACGCACTACAACGTCACTCACCATTTCCCGTCGCCGGGAGCCGTCACTCCCGACGTCACGACCGGCGACCACGACGCCATCTTCGGAATCCACGCCGGCGCGCAATGGCAGTGGGGCGCGTGGGTTCTCGGCGCGGAAGCAGCGCGCAGCGGATGCTCCCACGAATGTCGCAGCACGAGCAGCGTCCTGCCGGTCGCACAAGGCTTCGAAGAAAATATCTTCGGCGAGCACAAGATCATCGACCTGTTCACGGCGGGCGCGCGACTGGGCTATGCCTGGGACCGGTTGCTGGTCTTTGCGACCGGGGGCTTCGCCTCCGCCCATATCGAGAACGCGCATTGCTCGACCATCACCGGTATTTGCGGCCCGCTGGGCGGCCCTGGAAACGGCGTCGTCAGCAACAACCGCGGCTGGTATGCGGGCGGCGGCTTCGACTACATGGCCCACAAGGGCGCGCTGGTCGACGTGATTCTCGGCGTCGAATATCAGCACTTCGACGTCGGCGCAGCGCGTGCGTTCTGCGTCAATCCAGGCTGCGTCGTACCGGCCGTGCGCGACTTCGACCTGAGCGCCACAGGCGACATCGTCCGCGCTCGGCTGACCATCAAGACGCACGGGTATGGCTTCGCCCCCCCTGCGGGCGTGGGGGGTTAGCGTTTCCCGGTTGCTGCGCTGCTCCCGACCTTGCCTCACTTCCGGGCGAAGGCACCTTAATTCGGACAGGCCGTCGTCACGCTTTGGCCAAGGTGCTGGCGCCCCGTAGGGCTGCGGCTTGGGGAGGCCGGACGGGGGAAATTACAATGGCCAAAGTCGTGAATGACGTCGCTCGCGGCAGCGAGCCCGCTCACCTTGCGCTCTCGCCGAGCGTTCGGCCGTGTCCGTTGGCGTTGGCGGATCGCGATCGCCGCGCCGAGCTCGAGCCGCGCGATCTGACCGCTTGGTTTTTTGGCGATCCGCTGCCGGGCATGTCGGCGCTCGATCGACGGACGCGCAATGAACGCGCGCATTAAGATATGAGACGGCCGAGCGCGCTTTGAAGACGACGTAGGCCGAGGCCGCTCAAGGCGGCCGAAAAACGTAGCCCGCAGCTTTGCGGCGCGGCCGCGTCCCGCGGCGTTTCGACAGCGCCAAAAATGTAGGCGCGCATCTTCGAGTGTGCGCAGCATGCCGCCGTCGTCGGCGCTCTCCGCGCGACGCGCGTGAGCGCGAGCCCTGTTCCCTTCGCCGGGAAGGCCCGATATGGTCTAGCCGCCATGTCGGTATTGACGCAGCCCCCGCCCCGGAAAGCTCGCGAGACGGACGGCTTTGCCGGCGGGATTGCCGCGCTCGCCCAAGGCAAGCTCTACGCCCTGCAGAACCCGTTTGCCCTCGACGGCCGCGTGAGCTCCTATCCCGGCAGCGCGCGCGGCTATTCGGTGGCGAACAGCTACCTGCTCACGCAGAGCGACGCGGCCATGCTGATCGACACCGGCTTCGGCAAGGACGAGCCGGTGATCCGCGCGCAGATCGAATCGCTGATCGCGCCCGGCTTGCCGCTGTCGCTGTTTCCGCTGCGGCTGAACGAGTTCATGTCGATCAATAACGTCGAGACCTTCGCGGGGCACTTCAACGTCGAGACCTGCTATACCAGCAACGTCGACGCCGCGCTGTGGTTCGATTTCGGCGCCAAGACGCAGGGTCGCGACATCCTGGAATCGATGAAGGTCACCGCGGTGACGCGGGCCGATACCATAAAGCTCGGAAAAAAGGACCGCGCGATCGACGTCATGCAGGCGCCGATCCGTCTGATCGCCACGCGCTGGCTCTACGACCGCGCGACGCGCACGCTGTTCTCCTCCGACATGTTCACCCACGTCTGGCGCGACAGGGAGAACGGACCCTGGATCGTGACCGAGGCCGACAACGACCCCACGTCGCCGCGGGATATACGCTCGTTCCTGCTGAACACCCGCTATTGGTGGCTGGAAGGCGCGCCGACCGACTCGATCCGGCGCGGCATCGGCAACGTGTTCGACACCTATGACGTCGAGACCATCGCGCCCGGCTACGGCTGCATCCTGCGCGGCCGCGACGTGGTGGCGCGGCACTACCGGATGCTGGACGAGATTCTCAAAGGATTGGACAGGAGCGTGGCGGTGTCGCGCTACGTCGGCCGCGACGAGGAGCGTTAAATGATCGCCAACAAACTGCCGCGCGAGATCGCGCCCGGCGTGTTCTGGATCGGCGACTGTCTGGCGCAGCGCCACAAGGGCAAGATCTATCACGGCTACAACGCCGCCTTCCTGGTCGCCGGCGAGACCGCGTCGTGCCTTGTCGAGACCGGCCATCCGAAGGATTTTCCGGTCATCGCGCGGCACATGAACGAGCTGTTCGCCCGCGGCGTGGCGCCACTGAAGTATCTATTCGTCACCCACCAGGAGACGCCCCACTGCGGCGGTCTCGGCCGCATCCTCAAGGCGCATCCCGAGGCCATCCTGTGCGGCGACGTCAGCGACTACCACCTGGCATTCCCGCAATACGAACACCGCATGCGCTGGATGAAGGAGGGCGACGAGATCGACCTCGGCGGCAGGACGCTGATGGCGGTCGAGCCGGTGATCCGCGACCTGCGTACCACCTGGTGGGGCTTCGACACCCGCGAGCGCGTGCTGTTCCCGGGCGACGGCTTCGCCTACAGCCACTATCACGAGGACGGCCACTGCGGCCTGGTGGCGGAAGAAGCGGTCTCGCTCGACCTGCCGGATGTGTCGTCGACGTTCGCCGACCTGGCGCTGTTCTGGACCAAATTCGCCGACATGAACGTGTATTGCGATCGGCTCGACCATCTGATCGAACGGCTCGGCGTCAGGACCATCGCGCCGACCCATGGCCTGCCGATCACCGACGTGAAGGCCACGGTGCCCAAGGTCCAGGAAGGGCTCAAGGCCGCGGCGCTGATGCCGGAAACGGGGACGAACGAGAAGGTGTCGCTCGAGGGCGCGGGTGCGCCGGCGGCTTGAGCCGCGGCCCACGGAAACCTTCCGGCGTTCAGCCCTTCTGCGGCAGCATCCGATCCTCAGCCTTGAAGTAACGTCTGGCGTAGGCGACGAGTTGGCCGTCGCTCGGATGATCGACGGTTTCCACACCGACGATGATCTTCATCAACCTGGCATCGTGTTGGCTGATGTGCTTGACCAGCTCGGTCTTGGCATTGGCCGGCCCCGTAACGAGAACCGCGCCGGCGTCTGCGATCGATTGAGCGACAGCCTGAAGAAAAGCGTGATCCTCCGAGGCGTGCCCGCTCCCGATGGAGTTTGCCTTATGGTGGATGTGCTTGGTCGGATGATCCGGGTGCAACACGAGCCGTTCCACATCGCTCGGGCTGAAATGGAACACGCGTGCTTCATGGTGATCGATCCAAACGACCGCATGAAAGTGATGGCTACTCATGGAACTTGAGTCCTTTCGCCGACCGAGTACCGAACTATCGCCGATTGACGCGAGCAAGAAGGATTTCTGCGCGACCGCCAAATACAGTTAGCCGCTATTCCAGATTTTTGCTCGGGGGATAATCGCGCGAGAACGGCGGCTGCGTGACAAATTGCGCGGGGTCGTAGGTCCAGAACTGGCTCACCTGCGGATAGGTCTTGAGGATGGTGTTGGCGAGCTTTCCATTCACGCGCGCCACCTTGCGGACGTAGATATCGAGGATCGGAGTCCCGTACTCGTCAAGCCGCACGGGACCGATCGGTCCGTGGCTCAAGCGGACGTCGTGCATGGCCTTGAGGAAAGCCGGTGCGTTGTCGGTGTCGCCCCCGGTGACCTTGAGCGCTTCCTCGATGATGAGAAGCGCCGTGTAAGGACCGGCGG
>Ga0318537_10000281_pt1 | contig 12313 bp, 9 predicted proteins | sample GRESIP117b4f29_FD_203657 | JGI IMG/M metagenome (GOLD analysis project Ga0318537, IMG submission 203657) | Tropical soil microbial communities from Luquillo Experimental Forest, Puerto Rico - GRE.SIPMG.117b4f29 | ecosystem: Environmental > Terrestrial > Soil > Tropical forest > Bulk soil... | reverse complement strand
GTTCGGGACTGACGTCTTTCGACGGGTGACGTGCGCGGGCGGCGATAGTTAGCCGCGGACGACCTTGCCGGCCTTGATGCAGGACGTGCAGACGTTGAGCCGCTTCTTGTTGCCGCCGGGACGGGTCACGACGTGCACGGTCTGGACGTTGGGGTCCCACCGGCGGCTGGTGCGGCGGTGGGAGTGCGACACCGACTTGCCGAAGCCGGGGCCCTTCCCGCAGATATCGCACACAGCGGCCATTGTTCTAACTCCTCAAATCCTTCAGACTCCGGCACCTGGCCGGGACAGCCCCGGATGAGCCGGGCCAAGCCAGGATACCGACTGGGGTGGGCAACCACCAAAACGCGGCGCTTTCGGTGCTCGGCGAGCACAGCGAGGCCGCACCTAGAACGGCGGCGGGTCGTCGTCGGTCTCGGGTGGGGCTGGCCCGACACGGCTTGCTGGCTCTGGGCGCCGCTCTTCGCGGTTCTGTCGGCGTTCGGTGGCGATGCGGTGGGCGCGGTTTTGGGCGCGGGTGCGCCGGCGTTTGGGCATCATCGCGGTGCGCTCGGCGCAGTAATCCAGCGGTAGGTCGGCCTCTGGTGCCGGCATGTCGCCGACCGCGTGGCACAGACTCGGGAAGAGTAGGGCGCTGCCCGGGGTGGTGACATAGGTCTGCCCGGCGGGGGATGTTGGGTTGGTATAACACAGCGCGCTGCTGGCTACGGCCACTGACGGGTGCTAGCGTTAGCCGTTGCTACACCGCGCCGCACCTTAACGGACGCAGAGCCAGTAGGGCCCCCTTGGTGGGATTTCACCTGGTTGGCATAGCCGCAGACGGCGAACCGGAGCTTGGATAGCGCCGGTTCTGCAGCGGTTCCCCGCCACCCGAGGGAGAACCCCCATGGCTCGCGCCACCCCTACTCCAGAAGTGACCCGCCTGCGCGCCCGTGTTGCCGCGCTGACCCGCGCTGTGAACAACGGCGAGCGGGCCGCCGGCGACCCGGTGCTGGAAGACTGCCGACGCCAGCTCGCCGAAGTGCGGCTGACCCAGTACGTCGAGCAGATCGTGGCCAGGTGGCCTCGTCCGTCCGACGAGGTGATCGACAAAATCGCCGGGCTCCTGCGCGCCGGGCGGTCGTCGTGATGCGGCCGATGGCTAGCCCCGGGCCAACGTTCGCCATCCCCGCCGACCCCCGCAAGGCTGACGCCCTGGCAGGCGAGCTGGGTGAGCTGGCGACGTCGGTCGAGTGGCGCAGGGCCGCCCTCGTTTACGCGAGGGTGCGGGTGCAGGACGGCCAGGGCCGACCGACCGCCGAAATGGCCAAATCTGGCCTTTTATCGCCAGCGCAATACGCGCGTCGCGGCATTCACGGCCTGCGCTCCAAGACCACCGTCATCAGCTACTGGCGGGCCTGGGACAACGCCTGCGCCGAGGGTCTGGCCGTGCCGGTGTCACTGGGTGACGAGGTCGAGTTGCCCTCTGCGGAATGGGCCGACTTCTACCATCCCGTCGATCACAGCACCCCGCCGTACTACGTGCCGCCGCAGTGGAGCATGGCCGAGCCGGTGCCGACCCACGACGTCTCGGACGACGACGCCCATGAAACCTGGGAGGAGCGCAACCGACGGGACGGGCTGGGGCTGGGCTCCTGCCCGCCGGTGGCGTCCGATGTCGACCAGCCGGAGGGGGGGCCGCTCGGCCCGAGCGTCGTCGACCCGCGCAGGCCCAGGCGTCGTCCGAAGCCGTTGTCCGACCGCACCCGGTCGCTGGCACAGATCTGCCTCGACTGCGCGGAGCGCGACCTCCTCATCGCCGTCCAGTACGCGGAGGAGTTACCCATCGCCGACGCCGTGGAGAGGAGCGCGCGAATTCGCCAGCGGCTGAACGAGTTTGAGTGCGCGTTCGCAGAAGCCGAAGCGGGTGCGTCATGAGCCCCAGAAAAAGCGGACCGCACCGGGTCGTAACCGGTGCGGTCCAATGCAAATCAACCAATTCGCGCAAGACAAGTCTGTCACATGGGCGGCAGTCATGGGTCAGGGGCGCAGAAAGGCAATCGACCCATGTACTTCAACATAGGTGACGAGGAATGCACCGACCAGGACTGGCTGACCAATCTCGCCGCAAAGGGCTTATACGACATGGCGGGTTCGTTTGTGATGAACCAGCTTCGCAACCGCTACGGCGAGGAGGCAGTCCCAGACGACTGGTTCATTCCCGGCTATTTCGTGGACAGCATCCGGGGCGGTAGGCGCGCCGCCTCCTACCTCGTCTCGGTGGGCAAGTGGAAGCGGGTGGACGGCGGATACCGCTTCGTGGTTCTCCAGAAGGGAAACACACCCGGCGCGGTACGCGAATTGCGGCGCAAAGAGCGCGAGAGAAAGGCCGCCCAGCGTGCACGGGATGGTCGGCAATGAAACCGCCGCTACCTGCTGCAAACTGGAAATGTCCCACTGGGACAAACCACGAATGTCCCACTGGGACCTATGGGTATGTACTTACTTACGTAAGTAGAACCCATAGCCCATGTACCCAGGCAACGGGTTCGCTTCGCTCACCGTTGCTGCTTGAACGCTGCGTGAGTGCCACGCCTGGGCTCCGCCCAGACCCCTTCGAACGCGCCTTCGCGCGTTCTCACAAAGCGTTGTCGTTCTCACAAGCTGATTGCTTAATCACGCCTGTTCCTTTTCATGGCGGGTCTGCGTTGCGCCAGCAACGCGGACAAAAGGCAACCAGCTACAGACCCCGGGTTGGCGTCGTTGCCTTGGCTGGGGTACGGCACTAGGGGCCAGCTTGCTCTCCAAACGGATGGCCGAGATGGACTGGCGGCCAGTCACCCACAGACCAGGCCAGCGAGCAGCTGGCCGGAGAAGGAGAACCGATGAAGCCATCCGAACTGAAGCGCCGGTTGGAGTCCGCCCTGCCCCGGCAACCTGAGGCACCGTTCGTGCGTATTACGCCACGCGATCACGACGAGCGCCGGTGTCCGGCGAGGTGTGCGGACCACTTCGAGATCGCGGCGTCCTACACCGACGCCGACCCCCGCCTGCTCGAGCCGTTGGAGAAGGCGCTGGGCGAAGTCCCCGGCGTGTACTTGACGACGCGGATTCACGGGTGGGGTCGACCGATAAGCAATTACGATTGGCCGGTGGCGTGGATACGCCGTTGCCGCGGATTCGGCAATCTGCGTCCGCAAGTCTTGGCGCTGATCAGAGACCCGGATGCGGTCACATGAGCCGCTGGTGCCAGCGCCGATAGCGTGCGGCAACCTCGGCAACCGGATGGCGCGCGGCCAGGCGCTGGCGCTGGCGCGCCAACTGGCCAGGGTCGTACCTTAATCGGGCCGTACGCCACGCGGGCGCGACGAATCCCACCCGTGTAATACCAAACACCCGGCAGGCCGCTATCGCGCTACAGGCCAAACCACGGCCGAAAACTCAAGGGAGGCTGCACCTTCCCGGCGCGCCATCTCCTCATCCCGCCCGGCGACCTCCAGACTGAGACTGGCGCGGCGGGCCGGACCGGCTACACCGGACCCCTCGCCGCGCCACCCGACTTCAGCCGCAGGCCCCCTTTTTCTGCGGCGAAGGAGGCGACGGGGTTATCCGACGCGCGGTGAAATGTCGGCCACCGCGTTCCGGGGCGGTCGCCGTTCGGAGCGGGCCTTTCGCATGGGGTTCCTCCCGCTCCGTCCGTGCCCGGCGACCGCATCCCCGGCGCCGCGACACGCGCGTCCGTTTGTGCTGGCGGCTGTCGGCGGACGGGACTACGCTGCGCCTCACCACGGCGAGTCGAATCGCCCGGCGTAACGGGCGGGGCGAGACCGGCACGGTCCCCGAGGCACTCGCGATTCGCCGGCGGTAGGTCGCAGGCCGGCACGGCCGGGCCGTCTTCATTTCCCCTGCCCAAATAAGGACGGCTTGACGATGGGCGAGGTCTCCCAAGGAATGCTCAACAAACTCGTGGCCCGCCGCGCGCAGGTCCGCGCCGCCGCCGAGAACATGTTGCTTGAATGCCGCGCCGCCGGACGCGAGACCCTCAACGAGGGCGAGGCCTTCCGCCACCGGCAGGCGATTTCCGACCTGCAGGGCCTCGACGACCGCATCGCCGAGATGCGCGGCGAGTTGGCGCGCGCCCAGTTGCCGGCGCACCTGTCGCGCCTGTCGTACCCGACTCAGACCACTACTTCAAGGAACACCATGAACGCTGATGCACGCGACCTCATCTACCGGCGCGGCGACCCCCGCCAAAGCTGGTGCCGCGATTTGATCCGACTGTCTTTGAATTTGGATAGCGACGGCGAGTCCCGCGCCAGGCTGGCCTCCCATGCCGAGCAGGTCGTCGATCATCCCGCCTTCCAAGAGCACCGCGATCTTTCCCGCGTGGACGGGCAGGGCGGTTACGCGGTGCCGCCCGCCTGGCTGATGAATGAGTACGTCGAATTGGCAAGGCCCGGACGAGCTTTCGCCAACGTCTGCCAACGCCAACCACTACCCGGCGGCACCGACAGCATCAACATCCCGAAGATCCTGACCGGGACCGCTGTTGGCGTGCAGACCGCCGACAACCAGCCCGTCGTGGATGTCGACCTCACCGACACGTTCATCAACGCGCCGGTGCGGACGATCAGCGGCCAGCAAGCCGTAGCGATTCAGCTGATCGATCAGTCGCCGATCGCGTTCGACGACTTGGTGTTTCGTGACCTGGTGGCCGCGCACGCCGCCCAGACGGATCAACAGGTCATCGGAGGCAGCGGGGCCAACGGCCAGGTGTTGGGCATCCAGCTCACACCCGGCATCACGACGATCGCGGCCAGCGCGATCGACATCCAGCACGTCTATGGCGCGATCGCGAACGCCGTGCAGACGATCCACAGCACCAGGTTTTTGCCCCCGGAAGTCATCGTCATGCACCCGAGGCGCTGGGGCTGGTTTTTGTCCCTGCTCGACGCCTCCCAGCGGCCGCTGTTCCTGGGCACGGCGAACGCTCCGATGAACGTCGCCGGTGTGCTAACAGACGTTGCCTCCCAGCAGATCGTGGGATCGATGCACGGTCTGCCGGTGGTCACCGACCCGAACATCCCCGTCACCCAGGGTGCGGGCAACAACGAGGACCCGGTGTTCGTGGTGAGAGCATCCGACCTGGTGCTCTGGGAGGGCGGGATTAGAGCGAGGGTTTTACCGGAAACCAAGGCCACCACGCTCACCGTGCTGCTCCAGATCTATTCGTACCTGGCGTTCTCCGCGGCCCGCTACCCGGCGTCCATCGTTGAGATCGCGGGGTTGACCGCGCCGGCGTGGTGAGGAGCTTGCCTCCGGCCGTTGGGCTCAGACAACCCTCGGGCACGACGCAGGCACGCGGACGTAGCCGCGTCATGGCATCGCCTCGGCCCATGCGATATGCCCCTCGAAGCCAAGCGTTTTTGCCATGGCGCGGTAGCGGTCCCGGAGATCCGCGTAGGCCACCATGTCGCCGCGAGCCCGCGCCAGCAGAGTTCGTGATCGCAGCAGCCAGATCTCACGTATCACCAAACCCTCGTCGGCTGGGGCGGCCGCTAACCGCTCAATCGCAGCCTCGGCTTCGACTAGGTCGGCGTCGGCCCCGCGATCGAGCAGTGTCTCCACCAGGACACCCGTCGTCGGAATGCCGTACCCCAGCAGCCGTTCCTCGCGGAACAGATGATCGACCGCGGCGCGCATGAGAGCTATGACGTCATCGCGATCTTCACGCCGAGCCCTCTCGCGCGCCAAGTACACATTGGCGAGCGGTAACTCAGACAACAGGTATCCCTGGCGTAGGAACACGTCGCTGACCTCTGCCAGGAGCCGCTGTCCGCGGTCACGATCGGCAGCCGCTTGGCGGTGCACGAGCGCAACGGCCAATGTCGTCAGTATGAAGGTCACCGCAACATCATCACTGGATCGCTCGGCAATCCGTAGGGCGTCCTCAAGCTCGTGCACTACGGAATCGTTGGGTTGCAGCACGCCATTCGATACTGACGGGAAGTAGGCCCACGCGACGGCGAAGGCGTAGGACATGGGGTCGGCGAAGCGGGCCATGGCCAGGCCGTGCCGCAGATCGTCGCGCCATCCAGCACGGCCCAGACACCAACGGGCAACAGCGCGCGTCGTGAAAGCGAGCGCTAACGGAGACCCGGTAATGAAATTGCCTTTCGACGGATCACCGTCGGCCAGGTCGATGACTGTCTGCGACCACCGCAGCGCGTCAGACCACCCGGCGCTATCACTTCTGGCATAAACCAGCGGATTGGCCAGCCCCACCGTCAAGCTCGGATCACCGAGAGACTCGATGAATGCCCAAGCTTCCGAGGCCAGCCGCGACGCCTCACGCATCCGGTCCTGCCACAAATAATCCATCACCATCCCGACCATCGGGATGGCCAGTGACGCCTTGTCCCCGGCAGCGGTGCACAGCTCGCGCAATTCATCGAAGCGGGCACCGACCACATGTTCATGAACTCGCCAGGCGGTCCCGCACAACATGGTGCGCGGAGCGATGCGCAGGGCCGCCTGGTCCGGATCATCCGCGGGCAGGGCGTCGGCGATTTTCACCGAACGCTCCCAACTCAGCCGCGCCGCGGCGATGTCGCGGTTGGTCGCCCACGTTGCGGCGCGCATGTGCCAGCCGTAGGCGGCGTGCAAGTCACCGGCGGCCTCCAGATGTTCGGCGATCAGCGCCGCGTTCTCCTCGGCTGCAGTTGGGTCACGTGATTCGATGGCTGCCGCCACGCGCCCGTGCAGCTTGGCTCGATCGGATTTGAGCTGTGCTTCGTAGGCCACGGTGCGAATCAGCGGATGGTGGAATACATACTCGGGTTGCCGAGTGAAGCTGACCTGATCGATGAGCTGAGCGGCCAGCAGATCATCAACGACAGCTTCAACCCCAAGCGCGGTTAGCAGGTCCAGGCCAAACCGTGAGCCAATTACCGCCGCCGCGCTCAACGTGCGTTTGGCTTTCGGATCGAGGCGGTCGATGCGCGCGGCGATGGTTGCCTGCAGCGTGGCAGGCACGCTCACCTCGCCAACCTCCGCCGCCGAAATGTATGCGCCCGGCTCGCCACTTAGCACGCCGCGCTCGGCCAGTTCGCGCACGATCTCCTCGGCGAAGAAGGGGTTACCGGCTGCCCTCTCGGCGATCTTGTGGCCCAGCTCGCCAGTGGACGGGTCGGGGCCGAGCAGCTCGGAGACCAGCGCCGTGGTTTCTGAATCACTCAGCGGTGCAAGGGCAACGGTGTGGGCATCTGTCACTCGGGTCAATGCGCCCCGATATTCGGGTCGGTAGGTGACCAGCACCAGCGAGGGCGTTTGCGGGATCACTGTGAGGAACGCGGCCAGCATTGACTCGCTGACCTCATCGATCCAATGGGCGTCCTCGATGACGTAGAGCGTCGGGGTCTTTCGGGCCAGCGAGGCGGCATTGACCAGCGCAGTCAGTCGTCTGCGCCGCGCATCCGGGTCGATCTTGGGCAGCTCCACCTCGGGGTCGGCGATGCCCAGCAGGTCATCGAAGAGCAGCAGGTCCTCGGGGTCTGCGTCGGCAACCCGGTCACGCACTTGATCGCGGGCAGTGTGCGCGTCAAGACCCTGGACGCCAAAGGCCGCGCGCAACAATCGCGCGACGGCATGGAAGGGCACCTGACTGGTATGCGACTCGCAAAACGCGGTGAACACCTGCACGCCACGGGAGGTCGCCATCGCCGAAACTTCACGCACCAAACGGCTCTTGCCGATGCCCGGCGGCCCGACCACGCCGACCACAGCTCCGTGGCCGCCGATCGCGCGGTCCAACAAGCCCTCGACCGCAGACAGCTCCCACCGCCGACCCACCAGATTCGACTCAGCACGCTCAGTCGCGCGATTCCGGTCTCCAATGCCCAGCAGCCGGTAGGCAGAGACCGGTTCGTTGGCACCCTTGATCTGGACCATCTCCGGCTCCCCGAGCGTCGCAGCGCCATCCACCAGTCGCGCGGTGGACGCGCTCAGCATCACACCACCCGCCGGAGCGGCAGACTCCATCCGTTGAGCCATCCCGACTTGCTCACCGATTGCGGTGTAACCCAACGAAGTCGAGCCGACTTCGCCGGCGATCACCTGACCCGAATTGAGCCCGATGCGCAAGCCCAGTTCGACGCCGTCACAATCGCGAACCTCTGCGGCCAATCGTGCGAGTTCGTCCTGGATTTCCACTGCCGCAAGACACGCCCGCACGGCGTGGTCCTCCAACGAGACCGGCGCACCAAACACTGCCATGATGCCGTCGCCGGTGAACTTGTCCACCGTGCCGCCATAACGTGCCACCACAGCAGCGGCCCGATCCACCAGGTCGGCCATGATCTCGCGAAGCCGCTCCGGTCCGACGGCCGCCGCAATATCCATCGAATGCACCACATCGGCGAACAGCACCGTGACCTGCTTGTACTCCGCCGATATAGCGGCTGGCTTGATCGGCGCGCCGCACTTGTTGCAGAACCGTGAGTTCGGCGGCAGCTCCGTGCCGCATGACCCGCACACCAAGGCTGCCACTGTCATGTCACGGGGCCAGCCCACCGTCATTCACGTCACTATCGTGTCACCGCTGGCCACTCAGCACGCGCCATATCGCCGCTGCGATCCAGCCAACGAGTAGGGCGCTGGGCCGCGCCTCGAGGAGTGGGTGTCTGGGCCGGATTCCGCCGCTGTGGCTGGTGGGAGCGTGTCGGTTGTGAGATTCTGCGGGGGTGTCCGCTCCTGGGGCCGCTGCTCCTTCGGGGGTGGTGACGTTTTTGTTCACCGATGTCGAGGGTTCGACCCGTCGGTGGGAGGCCGACGCGCCAGCGATGCGGGCGGCGCTCGTCGTGCACGACAAGGTGTTGCGCACGGCGATCGAGGCCTATGACGGGTTCTTGTTCAGCCACACCGGCGATGGTTTCGTGGCGGCCTTCGCGTCGCCGATGTCTGCCGTGAATGCCGCGATCGACGCGCAACGGGAGTTGGGGTTGCCGGTGCGCATGGGATTGGCGACCGGGGAGGCCGAGCTGCGCGACGGGGACTACTTCGGCACGGTGCTCAATCGAGCCGCACGCGTGATGGCCGCCGGGCATGGTGGGCAGATCCTGTTGGCCGAGTCGACGGCGGGTCTGCTCAGCGGCGTGGATCTGGTCGATCTGGGGCCGCGCCGGTTGCGGGACCTACCCACCCCGGTTGGGCTGTTTCAGGTCCGCGCACCTGGCCTGCGCACGAAGTTCCCACCCCTGCGGGCGTTGGATGCCAGTCCGGGGAACTTGCGTCCACAGACCACGAGCTTCATCGGACGCGAGTCGGAGGTCGCCGAGCTGCAAGCCGCTGTGAAGGCGCATCGATTGGTCACGTTGACCGGGGTGGGCGGGGTCGGCAAGACCCGCCTGGCGCTGGAGGTCGCGGCGCGGCTGGCCGATGAATTCCCCGACGGGGTCTGGTTTTTCGAGCTGGCCGCGGTCGCCGATCCGGCGGCGGTGCCCGACGCGGTCGCGGCGGTGCTGGGCATCATCCAACAACCCGGCAAAAGCGTGGCTAACAGTGTCGCGGCCGCGTTGGAGGGCCGAGTCCGGCTGCTGGTGTTCGACAACTGCGAGCACGTGGTGGACAGTGTCGCGGATCTGGTCGAGGCGATCCTGGCCGCTTCGGCGAGCGTCACGATTCTGGCGACCAGCCGCGAAGGAGTGGGGGTCAGCGACGAACAGTTATGGCGTGTCCCGTCGCTGGACGTCAACTCTGGAACCGAATCGGCCGCGGTGAACCTTTTCGTTGACCGTGCCCACAGTGTGGTGTCAGACTTCTCGCTGGCCCAGCCCGGCGAGGCGGACGCGGTGGTGGAAATCTGCCGCCGCCTGGACGGCATCCCGTTGGCCATCGAGTTGGCGGCCTCGCGGATGGCATCGATGACCGCCAGCGACGTGCGTGATCGCCTCGATCACCGCTTCCGGCTGCTGGTCGGCTCACGGCGCGGCCTGGCACGCCACCAGACGCTCCGTCATGCGGTGGCCTGGTCTTACGACCTGCTCGATGACGCGGAGAAGGCGCTGCTGGACCGGTGTTCGGTGTTCGCGGGCGGGTTCGACCTCGAAAGTGCTTGTGCGGTAGCCGGATCCGATCAAGACGAATTCGAAGTGCTGAATCTACTGGACGCGCTGGTGCGCAAGTCGCTGCTGGTGGCGGATCGCTCGTCTGGGCATGCCCGGTTTTCGATGCTGGAGACGATCCGCCAATTCGCCGAGGAACAACTCGCCGCCCGCGGCGAAGCATCCGAGATTCGGGCCGCCCACTCGCGGTACTTCGCCGGACGCGAAGCCGACATCCTGGCCCTGTGGGACAGCCCCCGCCAACGTGAGGCCTTCGACTGGTTCACTATCGAGTTGGCCAACCTGCGCACCGCATTCCGGTGGGCCGCCGATCACGGTGACCTCGACGCCGCCGCCGCCATCGCCACCTACGCGCCGCTGCTCGGCGTTGGGGTCGACAATAATGAGCCGATCGCCTGGGCCGAGGAGCTGATCGAGCCCGCCCGCGCCGTCGACCATCCCCGGCTCGCGACCTTGTACGTGCTGGCGGCGCAGTGCTCGGTCGTAGGACGGATCGATGAGGCCGTCGGCTATGCCGACGCCGGCCAGACGGTGATCGGCAGTGGCGGCGAGGTGCCGTTCGGCAACGAGGGGGTGCTCGGCAATGTGTACCTGTACATCGGCCAGCCCCAACGGGCGGTCGAGTGGTGCCGCGCCCAGCTCGCACGCGGCCGCGACACCCATACACTCACCAGGACATACCTGGTCCAAGCGCTGACTTTCGCCGGGGCCGGTGAGGAGGCGAGGGCCGCCGCGAACGGGCTGATCGACGCCGCCGAGGCCACCCGCAACCCCTTTGCGCTCGCGTACGCGCTTCACACCTACGGCTACGCCTTCCGCGATGCTGATCCCGTCCGCGCGCTCGAAGCCCAGCGCCGGGGCCTGGTGATCGCTCAAGACAGCGGCAACCGCTTCATCGAATCAAACCTGGCGACCGTTTTGTCTCAGCTTGAGGCCGAGCACGGGGACCCGTTGGCGGCGCTCGATCACCTCACTCTGGCTATCCGCAACTTCTACGACTCAGGCAATTTCGGCCTTATCCGTCCCGCCCTGGCAACTCTTGCGGTATTCCTGGCCCGCCTCGGACGCCTCGAACCGGCAGCCACCATCGCCGGCTTCGCCCTCAATCCCTTGACCGCGAGGGTTCCTGAGTTCAGCACCGCGATCACCCACCTGCGCGATGTTCTCGGTGAGGCGACCTACGAATCGCTCGCCCGCAAGGGTGAGACGATGACCTCCGCCGCCATGGTGACGTACGCATTCGACCAAATCGACCAGGCCCGAACAGAACTCGAACACCCAAGCTGAATGCCCCCTCAGGAGCGGAGGCGCTCGGCGAGGGGGTAGGGATGCAAAAGTCTGTCCGAGCGCCGTACCCATTCTGACGGCCTGTCAACGGTTTTAGGCAGAGGCGACGGCGAAGAGGTGCCACTCGCCGGGCACTCCCTTGAGCTGGTGAGTGCCGCGCTCCTCGAACTTCAACCCTGACCCGATCACCAGGTCGCGCAGGGTACTGGACACGAGCACGTCGTTCGGCGGGGCTAGTGCGCTCACACGCGCGCCGATGTGTACGCCTATCCCACCGATGTCATCGCCACGCACCTCGCACTCGCCGGTGTGCAACCCGGCGCGCACCTCGATGCCGAGCGCCTGCACTGCGTCGCGAATTGCCATGGCGCAACGTATCGCCCGCTGAGGACCGTCGAACATCGCGAGGAAGCCGTCACCCGAGGTGTTCACTTCGCGGCCTCGGAAGCGGTTGAGTTGCGCCCTAACTATCACATCGTGTGCATCGAGCAGTGCGCGCCAATCCCGGTCGCCCATCTCCGCGGCGCGGCGCGTCGAGTCCACGATGTCGGTGAACAGCACCGTGGCGAGAACCCGATCATCAGCCACTTCTGCCTGCTGGCCTGTCAGGAACTCGTGAACCGCTTCAAAGGATTCGCGCCAAGGTTCGACGTAGTGGTACATGTTGCGCCCTGGAAGCTCGACGTACTTTGCGTCCGGTATGTGGTCGGCGACGTACCTGCCCATCGCTGGCACGATTAACGTGTCATCACTGTGATGCACGACGAGGGTCGGCACGCGGATCGTCGGAAGCACCGCTCGCACGTCGACTTCGGACACGAGGGGCAGCACAAGAGCATAAGCGGCTGGGCTGGCCGCTAGGCGGTTATGCCGTGCCCACGCTGCCCGGATCTCCTGATTCCAAGGCATGTCCGGATTCATCACAT
>Ga0318537_10000242_pt1 | contig 12748 bp, 9 predicted proteins | sample GRESIP117b4f29_FD_203657 | JGI IMG/M metagenome (GOLD analysis project Ga0318537, IMG submission 203657) | Tropical soil microbial communities from Luquillo Experimental Forest, Puerto Rico - GRE.SIPMG.117b4f29 | ecosystem: Environmental > Terrestrial > Soil > Tropical forest > Bulk soil... | reverse complement strand
GGACGATAGACGGCCTCCTGTTTCCGGCGAGCAACGATTTTCGGGGCAGCATCAAGGCTTGCCTGTCGGCGATTTCAAAAGCCAAAGGACTACAGCACGAGGCTCATTTGTTGTTCCTGTACACATTGACGACGACCCGATACGCTTACCCGCTGACCTCCGGGGGAGATCTGGCATGGACAAGGGGCGCAGCGGCGAGATGATGTAGCTCGGTGCGTTCTTTCACCCGACCGGGAACCACGTGGCCGCCTGGCTGCACCCCGACGCGCAGATCGACGCCGGCACCAATTTCCGACTGGCCGCAATACATGGCCTATTTCGATCCGCTGACGCTGCTGCCGGCGCTCGCCGCGGTGACCACGCATATCGGTCTCTGCGCCACTGCGACGACCAGCTATAACGAACCCTACCACATTGCTCGGAAATTCGCCTCGCTTGATCACATAAGCGGCGGTCGTGCCGGGTGGAATGTCGTCACATCATCGAACGTCTCCGAAGCCTTCAACTTCGGACGCGAGCGGCACTATGAGCACGATGCCCGCTACGACCGGGCAATTGAGTTTGTCGAAGTGGTGAAGGGGTTGTGGGACAGCTGGGACGACGATGCGTTTGTCCGAGACCGCAAATCGGAACGTTACTTCGACCCGGTCAAGCTCCATTACTTGAACCACAAGGGCAAGCATTTCTCGGTTCGTGGCCCGCTGAATGTCGCGCGACCGCCGCAAGGCCATCCGGCGCTGTTCCAAGCCGGCTCGTCGGAGATTGGCCGCGAGGTGGCAGCGCGCTTCGCGGAGGGGGTGTTCACACCTCAGCACGCCCTTGCCAGCGCGCAGGAATTCTACCGCGACCTGAAGGGGCGCATGCGAAAGTACGACCGTCCACCGGAAGCGCTGAAAGTAATGCCGGGTCTCAATGCGATCGTCGGGCGGACCCGTAAGGAGGCGGAGGAACTACACCATTTCCTGCAGTCGAAGATCCACCCCGATGTCGGGCCCGAATTGCTCTCAAACCAGCTCGGTGGGTTCGATCTGTCGGAATACGATCTCGATGGTCCGCTTCCCGACATCCCCGAACGACAATTCGCACTCAGCGGGGTCGGAAATACCCGCAACATCATCCGCTGGGCGCGGGAGGAAGGGCTGACGATCCGGCAAATCTACCAGCGCTTCGCCGCGGCCCGGGGGCAACGGACGCTCATCGGCTCGGCAAGCGAGATCGCCGATAATATGGAGGAATGGTTTCGTGGTTACGGCGTCGACGGCTTTCTGTTTCATCCGTCGCATTTGCCGGGTGGGCTCGACGATTTCGTCGCGCTCGTGATCCCGGAACTACAGTCGCGTGGTCTGTTTCGGACCGAATACGAAGGCACGACGTTGCGCGAGAACATGGAGCTCGAACGGCCCAAGAGCCGCTACGTCTCACATTGATCGGATCAGCCCGCGCTTCGCGCCTCCCTCGATGCGCTGCAGCGAGCAGTGCATCTTCCGCCCGCCGACACTCCACAGACGGTCGCTAGTTGAGATCGCGATAACTCCTTTTGGCGCACGCCAGCCGCTAGATCCTGCCGAGACAAACGGCGAGGTTTGCCCGCTTAGCAGCCGTTCATAGCCTGCGGGAGGATCGGCTGAATGGGGTGGAATGCGGTTCTTGGCCGATATCCGACTCGACGGCGCAATAGCTGCCTTGACGCCCGACGTGGTCCCAACGGCAGCAACAGGCTGTTCGCAATATTCGCTAGCGGCCGCGGCCCTCACCAATTGGCCTCGAGGCCAAGATGTGCAAACACCTCACGTCGAAGCTCGACTAGATGCGGATCGCCGCGATGGCGGGGATAGGGCCGGACGTTTACGATATTCGCCTTGATATGGGCGGGGCGCTCGCTCAACACGATGACCCGGCCGGCGAGGAAAAGCGCCTCTTCGACATCGTGGGTCACCAGCAGCGCAGTGAAGCCCTCCCGCTGCCACAATGACACGAGCTCGCTCTGCATCGTGATCCGCGTCAGCGAGTCGAGCTGGCCCAGCGGCTCGTCGAGAATAAGGAGCCGGGGATCGTTGACCAGTGCGCGCGCCAGAGCCGCGCGCTGCGACATGCCGCCGGAAAGCTGGTGCGGATAGGCGTTGGCGAAACCCTCGAGCCCGACCAGCCGCAAAGCCGCTTCGATCCGTTCACGGTGGGTGCGCAGCAGTCCCTGTGCTTCGAGGCCGAGCGCGACGTTCCGCCAAACCGTCCGCCATGGATAAAGCGTGGGATCCTGAAAGACGACAACACGCGACGGGTCGGGGCCTTCTATCGGTTCGCCCTCTGTGAGCAGATACCCGGTGCTCGGAAAGTCGAGACCCGCGACGAGCCGCAGCAAGGTCGACTTGCCGCATCCGCTCGGCCCCAGGATGGCGACGAACTCGCCATGGCCGACCCTGAAGCTGATCCGGTCCAATACCGGTAGGTGCTGGCCGTGCAGCGCGAAATGATGGCTTACATCGCGGATTGTAAGCGTCGTCCCGCGCGCTGGATCGCCAGTTGGCAAATGCGCACTCGGCGGGGCAGACGCTTCTACCATCTCACCAGCCCCTTTTGCCAGGACAGCAGGCGGTCACGCAGCCGGAACAGCAGTGTGATCAGAGCCGAGCACAAGAACGCCATGATCAACAGTGCCGCATACATGTTGGCATAGGCAGCCCAACCCTGCGCCCATTGCAGGTACCAGCCGAGACCCGCCTTTACCCCCAGCATCTCGGCGACCACCAGCACCGCAAAAGAATTGCCCAGACCCATGAACAGGCCGACAAAAACATGCGGCATTGCCGCCGGAATGGCGACTTTGAGCACAAGAAAGCGCTGATTGGCGCCCAATGTGCGCGCAACGTCGTAATAGGTGCTGTTCACGCCTGCTACGCCGGACCAGGTGAGCACCGCGACCGGGAACCCGGTGGCGAGCGCGATCAGAAAAATGCTGGCGCTGAAGCTCGAGGGGAACACGAAGAAGGCCAATGGCAGCCACGCCGTCGCGGGCAGAGGTCCGATGAAACGCAACATCGGATGGATCCAATAACTCGCAAGCCGCGACCAGCCGATCGCCACACCGGTCACGAAGCCCACCGTCGCGCCGAGAAAATAGCCGGCCGTCAACAGACGGAGCGAGGCGAAAATGCCCGCAACCAGCTGTCCCCAGTCCTCGATCAGGGCTTCTACGATGGCCTGTGGCGGTGGGAAAAACGGCAGCGGCAACAGCCCCAACTTCGCCGTGACCGCCTCCCAAGCTGCCATGAAAAGTGCCAACGCGAGCAACCATGGCGCAAGCCGCTGGAGGCGCTGCAAAACGGCAAAACGAACGCCGGCGATGGCCGCCAACCCGAGCGCAACCGCCAATGCTCCACAGACAGCAGCGAAGTCGCTCGTATAGGCCCAATCGCTTTCGGGCCTATCCGGCCAGAGCTCGGTGAGCGCAGCAACCCCAGACCAGGCAGTGGCCGCAAAAAACCCACTGACTAACGATCGAGCGGCCGAGCCTGCACGAAGACCGATGGCAGGTTCCTGAGCCTTCGATATCTCATCGACGATGGAACTCACCACGGCTGTGCCGATCGGCTCAGCTTAGAACGTCGAGATAAATGCGCTCAGCGAACTTGGCTGGGTCGGTGCTTGGCTTGATAACGTGGATCGCCTTGAGTTCGTCGGTGTAGAGCACAAGTTGCTTCTTCAGCGTGGGTCCCACGGGATGATTGTGGTGGGTATGGCTGCGGTACATAGCGGTGAGACCCTCCACCGATCCCTTGCCGCCGTAGCCCGAATATACTGCGGCGGCGTCGGCGGGATCGCTGGCGACCCGGTCTGCTGCCTCCAGGATCGATCGGGTCAGAGCGGCCGCCACTGGTAATTCATTTCGAACGAGACTGCCGCGTATCGCAAGCACGCAGCATGTGCGATCGGCGAATCCATCGCTTAAGTTGGTCGCGATCTCGTTCAGCTTGCCGTCCTTGAGCCACAGGTACGGGAGCGGATCAATCTCGGCGAGCGCCTGCACTTCGCCTTTATCGACGGCCAGCGCAAGCAGATTGGCCGGGTACTGGCGCCACTCTACGTCCCGGACCGGGTCGATGCCGTTTTTGGCGAGGAAAATCGAGGAAAAATTCTTCGCCGGGCTCGCCTGATCGCTGATCCCGATTGCCTTGCCGCGCAGCGTTTCAAGATTGTCGATATTGGCGGCCTTGGCACCGAGGAGCCGGATGCAGCCGCCGTGCACACCGGCGGTGATCCTGACATCGAATCCCTGCTCCAGCGGCTTGAGCCAGCGCAGGGCCAACCCCAAACCGGCATCCGCCTTGCCGGTCGCGATCGCCTCCAACAACTGGTCTGTCGATCCGCCGAAATTGAAGAATTCGACATCGAGGTTGTGGTTGGCGAAGATGCCGCGTTCTTTTGCGACTGCCGCAGCGACCGTGCAGGCCGCATTCGCATTCCAGGCCAGTTTGAGCTGACGCGGCGGGCCTTGCAGCTCTTCGCCGTTTGCGGCCGCGCGGCAAATAAGTGGATCGCCGGGGAGATAGGGCAGCGATCCGCCCCCAGAGGCGGTCAGCGCGCGCGCCGCTCCGAGGACCCCGAATGGGGCCACAGCTCCAAGAGCACCGGCAAAGGCGAGAACCGAGCGGCGGGAGAACCCGCGCCGGTTCGTGTCTGGCACACCGCTCGTCAAGCTCCCGCCGATTTCCCGGGTCTTCATGTGTCGCCTCCTCTCTGTCTCGCGAGCGTCCTTTTTATCGCTCACGATAGCAGCGCACCCGATGCGAGTTGGTCCGGCTCGAGCGCCACGGCTTAGTATAGCACGCTTCCAAGGGTCGATCTGTGAACTGCTTCACACTCGTCGTTTCTTGCTACGAACGCGATTCAAGGTCCGAACTCGGCAGATTTGGCGTTAGCCGCCGAACGAGTGCTTTCGGCGCGAAGCTGTCGGCGGTGCGCGGCTTCGTAGACGGCGAGCCTGGGTGGGCGGTAGACATTGGTGTTGCACGAGGTGCGCAGGAGAAACCAGGTGGGCAGCCAGGGCGGACCGCGAGCAAGGGATGCATGATGCGCACCGAGAAGGACAAGATGCTTGCCGGGCAGCTGTACGACGCCAACGCGCCCGAAATCCAGGCAGACTTGGCGGCGACGCACAAGTGGCTCGCACGCTACAACGCCGTACTCGACATGTCCCTCTCCGAACGGCACAAGCTACTGGTGGAACGCTTCGCAGCTGTCGGCGACGGCGCCGTGATCCGGCCGCCATTCCATTGCGACTACGGCTTCAACATTCGCCTCGGTGCTGGCGTGTTCCTGAACTTCAACTGCGTGATCCTCGATGTCGTGGAGGTCACCATCGGCGACCGCACGCAGATCGGGCCGGGGGTGCAGATCCTAGCTGCTGACCATCCGCGCGACCCGGCGGAGCGAGCCTCCGGCCTGGAGTTTGGCCGCCCGGTCCGCATCGGGCGCAACGTCTGGATCGGAGCGGGCGCGATCATCCTGCCGGGCGTTTCGATCGGTGACAATGCGCTGATCGGCGCGGGCAGTGTGGTCACCCGTGATGTGGCGGCTGGGGCTACTGCCTTTGGCAATCCGGCACGCATGCAGGCTTCGACAACCTGTTAATCGCGCGAACCAGTCTGAACTCCGGGATTGCTAGCTCGCGAGGCCCTCCGGGCCGGACCTCTCCGTTCCGGGGCGAGAGCTGGAAGTTCCGGAATCGGCGCAGCCGCCCGGTATTAGACCTGGATCATTCTCCTTTTGTGCCGAAGGCGCTGCCGGCACCGGTACAGAAATCCCAGCCGGTCCCGGTCACGTAGCCTTGGTGAGGACCACAGGAGCCTTGAGTAATGTCGGTGAAATCGGCCGCCTTACCGAGGTTGCTGTAGATGGTCGACAGCTCGACCTGGCTAGACGACGAAAACCGGCCTGCTGCGTTGACAATGCCGGACCACACCGGCGCCGCGACGCTGGTGCCGCCGACAATGCACCAACCATTGCAGTCTGGAACGTTGTAGACCCAGACGCCGGTATTGGGGTCCGCGTCGGCGGCGACGTCGGGTGTCCCGCGCTTGTTGCCTACAACTTGGGAAATCGCCGATTGGTAGGATGGGCGAGACTCGTACCTGCTCGGGCCGCCGCCGGTCGACGACCAGGCAAGTTGCGCCTGCAGGTTGCCGCTTGCATCGCGGCTGTTCGTCGTGCCGCCGGCCGAGACGACATTCGGGGAAGTCGAGGGCCAGATCGTCCCGGCGCTGTCCCCCGCCGCCGCGAAATAAACGACGCCTGTCTTTGTGAAGTACCCGTCGTAGAACCTCTCGAAAGAGAACTCGCTGCCGCCCCAACTCATCGAGACTTCGCCGCCGCCGGCTTGCGCTACATAATTGCTGGCGACGTTGACGGCGCTGAGCAGGTCGGCGTAGCTGTTTGATGCCGCTTCAACGAGGTAGATCTTCGCGTGCGGCGCCATCGCGTGGGCCCACTCGATATCCAACGCTGCCTCCAGGCCCCAGCCGGAATCGGCCTTGGGCGGGGTGCCTGTCGCATAGACCACCTGGAAATTCGCGGTCGTCGGGGCCGGGAGGCCGAACTGCGCCGAGAAGATCTGCAGATCGCTGAACGCCGTAGGGTAGTCATAGGCGTCGACAATGGCGATCGCCCTCGCTCCGCCGGACGGGTTCAGGAGCGTTGGATCGGTCGGGTTGCAGCCGATCTGAGCCGACGACACCGATGTCAGCCGATAGACGCAGCCGAGTGATGCCGGCGTTTCGAAATACGAGGAGCCGGGAGCGATCTCTCGGCCGCCTCCGCCCAACGGAGGGTGGACGCTGTCAATGCTACCAGTGAAGGCGAGGATTTTCGTATTGGTGTGAGCGATGCGGCCGATGTGGTCGGCGTGTTCGATGCTCGTGTCGGGTATTAATACCTGACCGCCGACCGGATCGGGCCGCCCGTCGGCGACCGACAGCGTGGCGCCGCCCGTTGTCATGGCAATCCACAACAGCAGCGAAAGGAAGGTGCGTGGCTTCATCGTTTACCCCATCGGCCTAAGGCTGCAGAAGCTCGGTGTATTCGAGTGATATTTTGGAATCGGTTGTTGACGCGCGACCGTTATACGGCAGCAAGCATTTATCGTGGTCGTTTGAAAAGCAAGCTTAATCAAAGTAAATGAGTTTCTTTTAACTACGATTTTATTTTTAATTACAATTTCTAATTCTTAACTAAGATTTTGGCGGTCCCCTTATTGTGTCCTTGCCACCTCGGGCGGGCCGCGTGCCGCTCCTTCCATCCGCGCCCTTGGAACGGGTCTGAACTGAGTGTTTTCGCACACGGCCAGGGCGAGGGGGTTCGTTCATCGGCGCGAAGCTGTCATTCGGCCCAGTGGAGCGATGTTTGGTAGGTTACGTCTTTTGTGATACGACGCGGGGGCGACGCTGACGTGCAGCCGAGCGGGGCGCGGGCGGCTGATCCGCGGGTCTAGTGCGCCGTGGTCGCAGGTCTGGTCTTGCGGAAGGCCGGGACCATCTCGTTCGCAAACTGGTCCGCTCTTCGAGCGCGGTGACGACGACGGCAGTGCGGGGTCGAAAGCGGACGCTTCCAAGCTTGAGCCAGTCGGATTATCGGGTTCACGGCCTGCGGCTCCAACCAGAGTGTCGCGATTTGGGAATAACGAATGCCGCTCGCCCGGTGACGGGACGAATATGCGCCGCGCTCCTGGCGCTGGCGTTGCTGTCGACCGCTGCCGAGCCGGCACCGCGTGACGCGCAGGCCGAGGCGGCGGCTTATGACCGCTGCACCAAGCTCGCCAAGCAGAACCCGGCCGCCGCCGAAAAACTGGCGCAAACATGGCGCGAGCGCGGCGGCGCGCATCCGGCTGATCACTGCGCTGCGATCGCGTTGATCGGGCTTAAGCAATACAAGGAGGCGGCCACCCGCCTCGAGGCGCTCGCGCAAGCGATGACCACCGCACCGGCCCCGTTGCGGGCGGAAGTGCTCGATCAGGCCGCGCAGGCCTGGGGGCTCGCCGGTGATCCCGTGCGCGCCTATACGGCCGCTGGAGCGGCGGTAGCGTTGGCGCCGAATGATCCGGAATTGTTGATCGATCGGGCGGTGGCGGCGGCATCGGCCGGTTACCTCGACAGGGCCACCGCCGACCTCGACCAAGTGCTGAAGACGAACCCGAACCATATCGCGGCGCTAATCTATCGGGCGTCGGCCTATCGCGCTCTCGATCGGCTGGACCCGGCGCTCGCCGATATCGAGAGGGCGCTCACGCTGACACCGAATTCTGCGCCGGCGCTGCTCGAGCGCGGCAATATCCGGCGCTTGCAGGGCGAGGGCGACGCTGCTCGCCAGGATTGGGAGCGTGTCGGCCAGCTGGCGCCGGGTAGCCCGGCCGACATGGCCGCCAGAGCCAACCTCGAACGTATGGAAAGGAGCAAGAGCCAGCAGCCGGCGAGAAGCACCAGCGGCCGATAAGCGGTTCGCGGCTCGCGCGCGACCAGGCTCCCAGCCGGTCTTCACAAGTTGCTAAGCATCTTTCGCTAAAGCTCTCGGGTGGTCAACGCCGATCGCCCGCTCCGCCGACGCGTTCGCGCCAGCCGAAGGCTGTCGCTTGTCGGGACCGGATTGCTCGTAGTGATTGTTCTAGCGGCGGGCTTGGCCGTGTGGGACCGGCGCGAGGAGGCGATTGCGCACTCCCGGCAGGAAATGAGCAATCTCGGCATCGTCCTGGCAGAGCAGATGGCGCGCTCGCTCCGAGCCGTCGATCTCGTCTTGGAGGAAACGCGGGGGATGGTTCTCGCCGCCGGGGTCGAAAGCCCGGAAGAGTTCGCGCGTGCGATGGCCAGCGAAGGCGTCCATCGTTTTCTCGCCGACAGATTGAAACTGGTTCCGCAAGCGGATGCCGTTGGACTGGTCAGCGCCGATGGCAGCCTGGTCAACAGTTCACGCGCTTGGCCGGCGCCGGAAATCGACCTCTCCGACCGGGACTACTACATGCACCTGCGCCAGCATGACGACCCTGGCGTCTATATCAGCGTTCCTGTTGTCAGCCGCACCACGGGCGCGTGGTCGTTTTTTGTCGCGCGTCGGGTCGACGGTCCTGGCGGCGTCTTGCTCGGCCTGGTGGTGAGTGCGATCGACGCCCGCTATATCGAGGATTTCTATTGCGCGATCACGTTGCAGGAGGGCGGATCGGCATCAGTGTGGCGCCGCGACGGCGTGATGCTGGCGCGCTATCCCCAGGTCGAGGCGATGATGGCACAAAAACTCGCCTCGCAATCGCCGTTTTACGCCCGTGTCGAAGAAGGTGGCGGGGCTTATCGTTCGCCGGGCTACGTCGACGGCGTGGCGCGGATGGTATCGGTCCACCCGTTGCGCGATTTTCCTCTCGTTATCGCCGTCTCATCCGCGGAAGAAGCTGTGTTCACCGACTGGCGTCGCCAGGCCGTTTTCATCCTGCTCGCGACGCTTTGCACGGTGGCCGGGTTTGCGCTCTTTTTCCGGGCACTGGTCGTGCATTCCCGCTCGCTCGAGCGATCCGAGGCGACGTTGCGCGAAAGCGAAGCGCGCTGCCGTGATTTCGCGCTGGCGTCGTCCGACTGGTTCTGGGAGACGGATGAGGAGCATCGCTTTACTTATCTGTCCGACCATATTCGTGCGTTCGGTCAGGACCCGCAGAACCGGATCGGCCGAACCCGTGTCGAACTCGCGACGGATGTGGTCAGCGAACCAGCCAAATGGCAGGAGCATGTTGCAGTTCTGGATCGGCACGAACCGTTCCGCGATTTTTCGTACACGCGGAAGATTGGTGCCGATCCCGAGCGAGTCATATCGGTCGGCGGCAATCCATTATTCGATGCGACGGGGCGGTTTCTCGGCTACCGCGGCACGGCGCGCGACATCACCGAGAAAGTGTCGGCCGAGCGCGCGCTGCGTGAGGCAAAGGCGGCGGCCGAGGCGGCCAACCTCGCCAAATCGCAATTCCTGGCCAATATGAGCCACGAGCTACGCACGCCGCTTAATGCCATCCTCGGCTTCTCGGAAGTACTCGAGAACGGTATTGCCGGGCCTTTGCAGTCGCGGCACGCCGAATATGTCGGCCTCATTCGACAGAGCGGCGAGCATCTTCTGCACGTCATCAACGAAATCCTCGATTTGGCGCGCATCGATGCCGGCAAGCTCGAGTTCCGCGAAGAGGTCATCGACCCGCGACGGCTGGTGGACAATTGTATCGCGTTCAAGGATCGTGCCGCTGCTGGGTTGCTTCGATTGTCGGCCGAGATCACAGAAGATGTGCCCTATTTGATGGCAGACGAGACGCGTCTGACCCAGATCCTGTTGAACCTGCTGTCGAATGCGATCAAGTTCACCGAGCTCGGCGGTTCAATCGACGTGCTGGCACGCCGAGCGGGCGACGGCGGTGTCGAATTCGTCGTGCGGGACACCGGCTGCGGCATGACGCCGGGCGATGGTCGAGATTGCATTGGAGCCTTTCCAACAGGTCGATGCGGGCCTCGCGCGCCGGCACCAGGGGACCGGTCTCGGACTGCCTCTGGCTCGTAAGCTGGCCGAACTTCATGGCGGTCGGCTCACAGTCGAGAGCCAGAAGGGACGCGGCACGACTGTCACGGTCGCGCTGCCGCCGACGCGCACCGTTACGAAGGCGACCAGCTCAGAGGAGATGCTGATTTTAGAAGAGATTTCCGCCGGATAGGCACGACATTGCGACTGTCGCCGCCCCGCTGGATCCGGCGGCCGGCGATACCTTGACAGCCTCCACGAGCGGCCGAAGGAAACGATGTCCTTCTCGTCATTGCGAAGAGGGCCGCGACGAAGCAAATCTCGATCGCCGGGTTGCGACGCCCATGAGATTGATTCGCTGCGCTTGTAGTGACCAGGTATCGCGGACAGCGCGGACCGGTTCGTCGAGGGCGGATCGTCACCCGACTGATGCCACTCGCTTCGATCTGATCCCGATCGAGTTCAATTTTGTTGCGGTTTGACTGCAGAGGCCGCTAAAACGCGACAAGCGTTATTGCATTGCGGCAATCACGGAAGACCTTCTCGAATGACTGACTGCAGCCCTGACGAACATCTCTGCCGAAGGGGTGCCGCGCCCCGCCGGTTCGGATTGGATCGGCGCCGCTTAATTACCGCCGGTCTCGCGGCGCTAGGCAGCGGCTTCGGCTCTGCGCTTCCCAGTTGGAGTCCGGCCGCAGAAAGCATGGCACTGCGCAAGCTGGCGGCAGACAAAGGGCTGGTCTACGGGACGACGATCTCTGCAACGCAGATCAAGGGAGATCCCGTGTTTATTCAACTTGTCCTCGGGCAGGCTGGATTGGTCGTCACCGAGAACGAGATGAAATGGCAGGTCATGAACCGGGGTGTGCGCGGCGACGACGATTACGGGCCGGCCGATACCATTGCGGACTTTGCGCTCAAGAACGGGCTTGTGCTGCGCGGGCACAATCTTCTTTGGTACCACCGCACCCCCAGCTGGTTTTTCGACCTGGAGAGCCGGCACGAGATGGAGAGTGCCGTCGTCGAGCACATCCACGGCCTCGCGGGGCGTTATCGCGGCAAGGTTCACAGCTGGGACGTCGTCAACGAACCGATCGAACCCAAGGACGGCAGGCCTGACGGTCTTCGCACCGGCGTGTTTCTCGAAATGATGACTTCGGATTATCTCGACCTCGCCTACCATACGGCGCGGGAGACCGATCCCTCGGCCCGCCTCGTCGTCAACGAATACGACGTGGAGCTGGACGCACCGGAACAGGAAGCACGCCGCACGGCGCTGCTCAATCTTCTCGAACGAATGCGGCGAACCGGAACGCCAGTCGACGCAGTCGGCATTCAAGCTCATCTTTCATGTGCCGGCGGGCCTCCTTTCTCCGCGCCCGTTCTGCGGCGGTTTCTCGGCGAGATCGCGGGCCTCGGTCTGACGATCCAGATTACCGAGCTCGACGTCACTGACGAGAATGCTCCGGCGGACCAAACCGTCCGCGACCGTCTCGTAGCCGATACCTACAGCCGCTTTCTTGACGTCGCCCTCGACGAGCCGGCAGTCAAGATGGTGGTCACCTGGGGCCTGTCGGACCGCCACAGCTGGATCGTGCGGCGAGAGACCAATGATTCAAAATGGCGGAAGGACGAGATGCTTTCCCGGCCATTGCCCTTCGATGCCGACCTCAAACCCAAGGCGGCCTTCGACGCAATGGCGCAAACCTTTACGCACGCGCCGCAGCGGACACCCAGTTGATTTAACGGACGCCCGCTCCTTCGGCTCCAGCCCAGTGCTAGTCTAGTCGAGCGCAAACACCCAGATCGAACCGCCTTGCGGCACCCATGCGCGCCGCATCCGAGGTCGAACGCTCCGGCGCCCACAGCGCGGGTGGCGGGGAGCTCCCAAATTCCCTGCTAGCTGGGAAAATACAGGGAAATTCGTTCGCCTACGCCTTCCGAGTGGCCCCGAACACTTAAAATAGACGAGTGAAATCGGCGCATTACGGAGTAATTCCCTACTGCATCCGAACAGGGAATTTTTGCGCGTTCACAGGGAATTGAATCGGGGTGATCAAGGAAATTCCAGTCCTGATCAGGCTAATCTTCCACCGGCCCCAGTTGAGGCCTGCTGAGCGAGGGTTGCGACGCGCGGGCTCAACTAGGCCGACGAAACTGGTCGCGCCCCATGGTCAGGACTCTAAGGATCCGCCCAAGACCCGACACGCGGCATCCAGTG
>Ga0318537_10000235_pt1 | contig 12876 bp, 5 predicted proteins | sample GRESIP117b4f29_FD_203657 | JGI IMG/M metagenome (GOLD analysis project Ga0318537, IMG submission 203657) | Tropical soil microbial communities from Luquillo Experimental Forest, Puerto Rico - GRE.SIPMG.117b4f29 | ecosystem: Environmental > Terrestrial > Soil > Tropical forest > Bulk soil... | reverse complement strand
GTCGAGCATGGCGCAACGCACTACACGCATTGGTTCCAGCCGCTCACGGGCATCACCGCGGAAAAGCACGATTCGTTCCTGACACCGACCTCCGACGGCAAGGCCGTCGCGGAGTTCTCGGGTAAGGAACTGATCAAGGGCGAGCCCGATGCGTCGAGCTTTCCGTCTGGCGGCATGCGCAGTACCTTCGAGGCGCGGGGCTACACCGCCTGGGATCCGACATCTGCGCCCTGGCTGCTCAAGAGCGGCGGCTCCGTAACGCTCGTCATTCCGACCGCGTTCGTGAGCTGGACCGGCGAAGCGCTTGACAAGAAAACCCCGCTTCTCCGCTCGATTGAAGCGCTGTCGAAGCATGCGTTGCGCGTGCTCAAACTCTTCGGGTCGACCGCCGAACGGGTGACGACAACATGCGGCCCCGAGCAGGAGTATTTCCTCATCGATCGCTACTTCTATCTCTCGCGGCCCGATCTCATCAACGCGGGGCGCACGCTGTTCGGCGCGAAGCCCCCGAAAGGACAAGAGCTGGAGGATCAGTACTTCGGCACGATCCCCGACCGCGTCATGGCGTTCATGTCCGAGAGCGAGAGCGAGCTCTACAGGATAGGCGTCCCGGTCAAAACACGCCATAACGAAGTCGCGCCGAGTCAGTACGAAATCGCGCCGGTCTTCGAGAACGCGAACGTCGCGACCGATCATCAGATGATGGTGATGGAGACCCTCAAGCGCATGGCGCCGAAGTTCGGCCTCGCGTGCCTGCTCCACGAGAAGCCCTTCGCCGGCGTGAACGGCTCCGGCAAACACCTCAACTGGTCGATGAGCGACGACGAAGGGCACAACCTGCTGAGCCCCGGCGCGAACCCGCATGACAACATGCAGTTCCTGGTGTTCTGCACGGCCGTCGTTCGTGCGGTCAACACATGGCAGGGATTGCTCCGGGCGAGCATTGCCAGCGCCGGCAACGATCACCGCCTCGGGGCGAATGAAGCGCCGCCGGCGATTATCTCGATCTTCCTGGGCGACATGCTGACGGACATCTTCGATCAGATAGAAAAGGGCGGCGCCAAGTCGACCAAGCACGGCGGTGTCCTGGACACCGGTGTCCTCGTGCTGCCGAAGTTGCCGCGCGATGCGGGCGATCGCAACCGCACGAGCCCGTTCGCCTTCACGGGAAACAAGTTCGAGTTCCGCGCGGTCTCCTCGAACCAGAGCATCGCGTACCCGAACATCGCGCTGAACGTCGCCGTCACCGAGTCGCTCGACTTCATGGCATCGGAGCTCGAGAAGGCGACGACAAGCGGCAAATCGCTCGAGAACGCCGTCGCCGACCTGCTCCCGAAGGTGATCAGGGCTAACAAGCGGATCATCTTCAACGGGAACAACTACTCGAAGGAGTGGGAAAAGGAGGCGGCCAAACGTGGCTTGCTGAACCTCAAGAACACCGTCGACGCGCTCCCCGAGCTGGTCTCGAAAGACACAGTGACCGTTTTTGAAAAATACAAGGTCCTGAACGCGCGGGAGGTGCATGCCCGCTACGAGATCATGCTCGAGACCTACAACAAGACCGTCAACGTCGAAGGACAGCTGATGGTCTTGATGGCGAACCGGTACATTCTGCCCGCCGCCCTCGACTACCAGCGGCAGGTGGCTCAGAGCGTCAGCGCTGTCAAATCGGCTGGCGCCCGATCCGTCGAGGGCAAGAAGGTGCTCGACCAGTTGGCGAAGCTGATCGATCGACTCAAAGAGCGATCCGACAAGCTGGCGAAAGTGCTCGGCCATGAAGGCAATGGCAGCGCCGAGAAGCACGCGAAGCACTTCAGGGACATCGTGATCCCGGCGATGGCCGCTCTTCGCGAGACAGGCGACCAGATCGAGCTCATGATGCCGCATGAGAGCTGGCCGCTCGCGACGTATCGCGAAATGCTATTCATCAAATGAGAAGGAAGGAAGTCAGGAAGGGGGCTCTTGCAACCCCGGGGCCCCTCCTCTCGTCTACAAGGCCGAAGGAGACACCCGAATGCTGCCGGTTCTCGCCTTCTTGGCCGCTGCGACCGCCGAACCCATCGTCTCCACCGACTGGCTCCAGGCCCACCTGAACGATACCCAGGTGCGCATCATCTGCACGGGCGACCGCAAAGAGTACGACCGCGCCCACGTCCCTGGCGCCCGTTTCATCGAGCATATGGACACTGTCGGCGCCGATCACCGCCTTCACACGCCCGAGACGCTCGCACGAACGCTCGGCAGAGCCGGCGCGGCAGACAACACCCACATCGTGCTCTACGGCGACAGCCCCATGACGACCGGTTGGGTGTACATGACGCTGGCCGCAATCGGCCACGGGGCGGATGTGTCCATGCTCGACGGCAACATCAAGCGCTGGCAGGCCGAGAAACGGCCAACCACCACCGATCCGCCGCCCGCGGCATCCGGCACCTTGACCGTGAAACCAGCTCCGGACGTCATTGTCGATGCCGCATGGGTGCGGAGTCGTCTCGAATCACGATCGATTCGACTGCTCGACGTGCGCACGACTGGCGAATGGGCCAACGGCCACCTGCCTGGCGCGACATTGATCCTCTGGCAGGATCTGTTCGCCGATGGGCAGATGCTGAAGTTCAAGACAAAAGACGAGATCCAAGCACTGCTCGCTCGCGCCGGCGTCGGCCCTGGCCAGGAGGCGGTGACGTACTGCGCGGTTGGCATGCGCGCCAGCTTGATGTACTGGGCGGCGCAGGCGGTCGGCATTCCCGCGCGAGTCTACGTCGGGTCATGGCAAGACTGGCGCCGAGACTCGACCAACCCCATCGCACGCTGAGCGCGCGCGATCGGCGCGCGAATGGCTGTTAGCCCGCGCCCTGATCCCTAATCCCAATCTCGTATCCCCGACCGACTGGACCTACCCGACGCCACTCGACCCACCCGACCCGGTCCGAACCGCGAATCCCGACTTAAGATATTCGCACCAGACCCCAAGCCCAGAGGATCCGATAGGTGGCCAAACGAAAACCACGCGAGCGATCGCTCTTCGACAATCTGGAACCAGGCAGCGAGGCGGCTCCGCCCGGCGGCGCGGGCGGCGGCGCCGGCAGTACCGACAACGTCGCGCTCCATGAAGCCGCCCAGAGCCGCTACCTCAACTACGCTCTGTCCGTCATCACCTCGCGCGCACTGCCCGACGTCCGTGATGGGCTGAAGCCGGTCCAGCGCCGCATTCTCTACACGATGTGGCAGCAGAGCCTGACTGCCGACACCAAGCATCGCAAATGCGCCAAGGTCGTCGGCGACGTGATGGGCAGCTACCACCCGCACGGCGACGCCGCTCTCTACGAAACGCTCGTCCGGATGGCGCAGCCCTTTTCGCTCCGCTATCCCCTGGTCGATGGTTCGGGAAATTTCGGCTCTCTCGACGGCGATAGCGCCGCCGCCATGCGCTACACCGAATGCCGGCTCACGCGCATCAGCGACGAGATGCTCACCGAAATCGAGCAGACGACCGTGCACTTCCATCCCAACTACGACGGCACCAAGACCGAGCCGGTGGTCCTGCCCGCGCGGATTCCCAATCTGCTCGTGAACGGCACGACGGGCATTGCCGTCGGCATGGCGACCAACATCCCGCCGCACAATCTCGGCGAGGTGTGCACCGCACTCGCCAGGCTCCTCGACAATGAAGACATCGGCAACGCCCAGCTCTGCAAACACATAAAAGGCCCAGACTTCCCGACAGGCGGACAGATTCTGAACTCCCAGGAAGAGCTGAGAGCCATCTACCAAACGGGAGCCGGCTCCATTCGGCTCCGCGGCACCTGGGACATCGGCCCAGAGACGCGCTCGACCAAGACGATTTACATCGACAGCATCCCGTACACCCTCGAAAAGAGCGCGCTCGTCGAGCGCATTGGCGAAATCGTCGCGAGCCGCAAGCTGCCGCAGCTGCTCGATGTGAAGGACGTGTCGACCGACGATGTCCGGATTGCCCTCGAGATGAAGAAGGACGCCGACGAGAAGATGGTCATGGCGTACCTCTTCAAGCACACGCCTCTGCAAACCAACTTCACGGTCAACCTGACGTGCCTGGTTCCGACCGAGAATCCAGACGTCGGCCGCCCGGAGCGGCTGGATCTCAAGCAAATCCTCTGGCACTTCCTCCATTTCCGGCTCGAGGTCATCACCCGGCGGCTCGAGCACGAGCTCGCGGCCCTCAAGAAGCGCGTGCACATTCTCGAAGGCTTCGAGACGGTCTTCGACGCGCTCGACGAGATCATCCGAATCATCCGGAAGTCGGACGGCAAAGCCGATGCCGCTCAGAAGATCATCGCCCGCTTCAAGCTCGATGCCGAGCAGACGGACGCGGTCCTCGAGCTGAAAATCTACCGTCTGGCGCGGCTCGAGATCCTCGTCATTCGCCAGGAGCTCGACGACAAGCGCAAGCGCGCCCGTCAGATCAACGCGCTCCTCAAGAACGAAGACAGCCGGTGGAAGATCGTGCGCGAAGAGCTCGAGATCATGAGCAATGGATACGGCGACAAGCGCCGGACCATCATTGAGAGCGACTCCGGGGAAACCGAATACTCCGCCGACGACTTCATCGTCGACGAAGACAACGTCGTCATCATCTCGCGCGATGGATGGGTGAAGCGTCAGAAGGAGGTGAAGGATCTGGCCGCGACCAGGCTGCGCGAAGGCGATGCGGTCCTGGCGGCGTTTGCGGGCAGCACGCGCGCGACCTGCGCGTTCTTCTCGAATTTTGGCGTCGCCTATACGTGCCGGTTCATCGACGTGCCGGCGTCGACAGGCTACGGTGAGCCCATTCAGAAGCAGTTCCGGCTGAAGGACGGCGAGCGGATCGTGGCGGCGATGAGCTTGGACCCCCGGGTCGCGGGACAGATTGTGCCAACGCCGTCGCGGGGGCGAACGGCGGGAAACGGCAAACCGGCGGGAGAGGACGCGGCTGCCCCGGTCCATGGCGTGGCGGTTTCGAGCGACGGCTACGCGCTCCGGTTCGGGTTCGACGGACTCGTCGAGCCGAGCACGCGATCGGGCCGGCGCTACGCGAGACCTGCGGAGGGAGCGGAGATCACGGGGGTAGCGAGACTCTCAGGCGGAGAAGTGCTGATCGCGGCCACCGCGGCGGGCCGAGGCATCCTGGCGAAGGCCGAGGAAGTGAACTTCCTCTCCGGCCCCGGGAAGGGGGTCCTCTTGATCAAACTCGGTCACGGCGACCGCGTCCTCGGGTTCATCGCGTCGACCGGCGACCGTGATCTCCTCACCGTAGAAACGACACGCGGCGCTGAACAGACGATCAGCACGGCGAAGTACGAAGTCTCCGGCCGAGGGGGCAAAGGGCGCGAACTGCTCCAGCGGGGCGGCTTCGTGAGAATCCTGTGGCCCGCGCCCGAGGCGCCTCAGCTACTCACTCCTGTCCCCGAGAGCTGAGCGTCTGCGGGTGAGCCGCCCGTCACCGGTGATGGCATAATGTAGGAACCGCCTCGCGCCCGCGTCGAGGCCACGCCTTGGCAGGCGTCAACCGCCCGCTGATAGCCGAAAGCTGATTGCTGAAAGCTGACAGCTGATTACTGAAAGCTGAAACCAGAAGGACAGAAGTTTGGCCCATCAAGATCGTTTGAACATTGCCGTTTTCATTGACTTCGACAACATCGAAATCGGCGTCAAGAGCACTCTCGGCGAGCACTTCGACGTCGGCACCATCCTCGAGGCGCTGAAGGAGCGCGGCGAGGTCGTCACCAAGATCGCCTATGCCGATTGGACACGCGCAGGCGAATACAGCCGTCACCTTACTCAACACGCCATCCGCCTCGTACAGCGCAACCTGACGCCGGGCGGCGACAAGAACGGCGCCGACATCAACCTGGCCCTCGACGCGCTCGAAATGGCGTTCACCCATCCCCACATCAACGCTTACGTGATCGTCGGGGGCGACAGCGACTTCCTCTCGCTTGTCGAGAAGCTCAAACAGTACGACAAGAAGGTTTTCGTCGTCGGCGGTCGCGCGTTCACGAGCATGATCCTGCAGCGCAACTGTCACGAGTTCATCGCATACGAGAACCTCGTACGCCGCCCGTCGGCCCGCGGCGGACGCCCCTCGGTCCCGCAGTCGACGACGCCGATCGCACAGGCGTTCCCGATTGTGCGCCGCGCCCTCAAGATCCTCGCGGACCGGGAGGTGTCGCCGCAGACCGGTCTGCTCAAGAGCACGCTGCTGCAGCTCGACTCGACGTTCTCGGAGCGCAATTACGGTGCGTCTTCCTTCCTCGACTTCGTCGAGAAGCTCGCCAAGGAAGGGATCGTCTCACTGAAACACGCTGGGCGCAGCGTGATGGTGGAGCTGACGGACGGGTACACAGAGACCGCGCCCGCGGCCGATTCTCCAGCCGAAGCCGCCGTGGACGCGGCGCCCGCGCTCCGGCCGTCGGACGCGCCAACCGAAAGCGCAGCGGAAGGCGTGGCGCGTGCCTCCAAGATCCTGGCCGCGGCGAAGAACGCTCGCTGGCCGATGTACCTCCGCAACGTGAAGCAGATTCTTCGACAGTACCGCGCCGAGAGCGCCGGTCCGAATGAGCCTGGCGGGTTCGATGAGCGTCGCTACGGCTTTGGTGGCCTGATGGACCTCTTGAAGGCGCTTCAGCGCGAAGGTTTCGTACGCATCGAGCGCGACCGCCGCGGGGGCCTGCGCGTGTTCCAAGGCAGGCGGCGGGCGTCGCGCTGGACGGGCTGCCGCAGGTCGATCCGGCACTCGAGGCGGAGATCGCGGAAGCGGAGCTGGCCGAGGCCGCACTCGCCGTCGCAACCCTGAAGGACGGAGGCGCACCGGTCGTCGATGCGCCGGATCTGGTCCCGCGCGCCGTCGCGCCGTGGACGGAACCCGGGCCGGTCGAGGCGATCGGTAACCCGGAGCCTGTGCCTGTGGACACGACAGCGGAGCTGCTCGGCCGCGCGACAGCACGGAAACGAACGCCAGCTGGCGCGCGTCCGCCACGCGCCGCCGCGGCGTCAACCAAACGCGCCGCCGCGAAGAAACCGCCGGCGCGCCGCCCGACCCGGGGACGGAAGGCCCTCGCGACCATCACAAGCGACGACACTCAGAGTTAGCGTTCCCCCTCCAGGAAGCTGATCCACTGCTTGACAAGCGGTGCCTGGGGGCCCGCCGCCCTCTCGTACGCCGACGCGTACTGCCGCGCGCGCGTGAGGTCTTCGGCGCGGTCATGCACGACCGCGCCGGCCGAGTGAACGGTGTAAAGCCACTGGACCGCGAAAAAGTACGCATCGCGGTCGTCCGACCGTTCGCGCAAATACCGCTCGAGCGTCCGCACCGCGTCGCGGCCGCGCCCAAACGTCGCGTACAGCATGGCGAGCGGCTTGGTGAATCGCACGTCGGCCGGCCATTTCGCGGAGGCCTCCTCGAGAATTGCGCGGGCTTCCCCGAAATCGTGATTGCGCATCAGCGTGCCGCTCAGCCAGTCGTAGATCTGCGGCAGGTCCTCGCCATCGACGAGTGCCGTCTGGAATGCGCTCGCCGCCTGCAGATCGTGACCGCCTGCCGCAAACGCGACGGCAAGATATGCAAGCGCCGGTGTGCTGTCGATCTCGGGCTGAATCGCGCGCTTGAACGACGCTTCGGCCTTGGGATAGTCGCCCGCCACGAGAAATACCACCCCCTGCTCGAACGCGTCCTTGACCGACGCGGGCGTGCGCTCGCGGAACGCGGTGAGCGTGTCGCTGTCGGTCGCGTGGTCGCGACGGAACGGCGGGTTCAACGCCGCATCGTCTACGGGCAGAAAGACCTCGGCGTCGCTCGCGGGCGTGCCGAGCCCGTCCGCGGACGTCATCAGCACCTTGGGACGCACGATCTCGAACGCGCGCATCAGCGTTTTCACCGATCGGTTGTTCGTCGACACGATCGCGCGCAGGAGATACTTGCCGGGCGGCAGCTGCTGCACGGGGATGACGCGCGTGAAGATCGCCCGGGTGTTCCCGGCCCGCCGCGGGGCCACGTCGACGTTCAGGAGCGCGGGCGACGTGGCGTCCGTGCCGATCTCATATTCGACGCTGACGTCCGCGGACGCCGGTCCGTACGCCTCGAAGTATCCATGGACCGCGCCGAACGTGACCTCGTAGCCGATGGTCGGCTGGAGCAGCTCCCCCACGTCGAGCGGTCCGCCAACCATCAACTCGCTGAAGGAGAGCGCGTCGGTCCTCGGCAGCGCGGCGTGGACGACGTGCTCCACCGTCCCGATGCGTTCGCCTTCGACCGCAGCGAACTTCATCGTGTAGTCGCCCGGCGGGAGGCTCGCACCGGTCTTGTACTGCAGCGCCGAGGGGACCCCGTTCATCACCGGCAACAGGCGCACATCGAACATTCTGTCTTCCACGACCTTGCCGTGTTGATCGCTGATCACGTACGCGATCGTCGTCACCTTTGACGCCGAGTAATCGTTGCCGATGTCGGCGTGGATCAAGATCTGCACCCGGTCGAGCTCGGGACCTTGCAGGGCAAACGACGCGACGCGCATCGGCAGGGCGGACACGATGAGCGGCGAGCCGAGCGCCGCGGCCGCTGCCTGATGGCGGGTGCGAGCGACCCCGTGATCAGCTGGAGCAATGAGGAGCTGCCGCCTCGCTCGAACCTGCGCGCCGCGGCGCTGGACCTCCACGCGAATCGGATGCGACTTGCCGTCACGATCCTTTGGATCCGATTCCACGCCGACCAGGTAATAGCCGGAGAGCTCCGACTCGATGCGCTCGAAGAGACGCTCGGGCTGTCCGATCACGTCGAAGATCGTCCCCCGTGCCGCGCCGGCGAGCATCTCGAGCCCTTCGATCCGGGCCCGCCGATCGCCGACCGGGTCACGTGTTATGCGCGCGTTGCTGGCGTCGAAGACCGAGTCGTCGAGCCTCAAGACGTACAGGCTCGTCCGCGCCGCCGTGGCGAGCGTTCCAAGCTCCATCACAAGCGGGGCGTCCGTGAGCACGAACCCCTCCGACACGAAGATCAGGGTTTTGGCGCCTTCGACATCGCGCAGACCGGCGAGCAGTGAGCGGAGCGCTGTGGTCGTCTCTTCACCTTCATGGGTTGAGGTGCGCGCCAGGGAACGGACTTCGGTGTCGACCTCGAGGAAGCAGTTCATCATGGCCGGGCCGGCGCCCACGTTCTGGCACTCGCGTAGCTGAATGGCCTGCAGGAGCGCGACGTCGCCGCGTTCGACCTGCATCGCTTCCGCCAGGCCGATGTTGTGGCCGAGATCCACCAGGCGGCCAACCTGTTTCTGCCCCGTCATCCTGGCGATGGCCTGCTTCACCCGTTGATGATCGGCGGTGAACGGCGTCGCCGGGGCGCCCTGCCCGATACCGGCGACGGCAATTCGATCGGACGGCATGAGTCGATCGACGAACGCGTTGGCGGCCCTCGTAATACCCATCGCGCCGCCGAACCGGATGTTCGGTTCGTCCACGACGAGGACAATGAGCCGGCCGCCTGTCGTTTGCTCGTTCGTGCTGTACCCATCCGGGGGCGGGGGCGGCGGCGGGGCGTCCGCGACGGCGGTGAGCGAGACCCACTCGGCGGAAATCACGTTGCGCGGATTGCCGTCGATTCGAACGCTGAAGTCCTCAGGCCGAAGCGCCTTGATGGGTTTTCCCAGATCGTCGACGACGCTCACGTCGAGCGATGTCACCTCGACCGACGCACGAAATCGAGGCGGTTCCTGCGGCGTTTGCGCCGGGTCCGCTGCCCAGGCTGCCCCAGCGGCTGCCACCGTCATACAGACGATCCCTTGGACGATGCACCAATTCATGTTCCCGCCCGTCCTTCGCGGCTGTCCGACCTCCGGCCCTTCGCTTCCCGCCCGTCCTGCTCTATCTCGTCGATGACAGCCGATACCCTTGGCGCGCCCTGATCTCGTAGTGACCATCGACGTCCACGCGGATCCGCCGCCACGCGTCGTCGCGTTTGTCGTTGGTCGACGAGTAGCCGAGCAGGTACTGATTGGAGAGCTCATCGAGCAGATCGCCAAACGCCGTGTGAAGCTCGTCGATGCTGTCGGTGAACAACGCGCGGCCACCGGTCGGCAGCGCAAGGCGTTCCATGATCTTCTTCAACGACAGGAGCGTCACGCCTCGGCCCTGCCCAATCATGTACAAGGTCGTGTCGCTCGACTGCAGCCGGCGCTCGACCTCGTTCAGCGTCGCGTGGCTGCCCTGGTCTTCGCCGTCAGTAAACACGATCAGCGCCTTCCTGCCCGTCCGGCGGCCGAGCATCTCCAGGCCTCGAAGGATCACGTCGTAGAGCGCCGTCTGTCCCCACGGCGCGAGGCGGTCCACGGCCTTCGCTCGCTCCGCCTGGTCCGCCGACTTTCGCGTCAGCGTGAAAATGCTGTCGTTGAACCCGAGCAGCGTGACGAGATCCTGCGGCGGAACCTCGCTCAGAAACTCCTTGACGGCCTTCTTCAGTTTCGGGATGGCGGGCGTCATGCTGCCGCTGATGTCGATGGCCACGAGGAGCTCGAGCGGCACATCCTCTGACTCGAAGTGCGTGATGGTTTGCGCGCGATTGTCCTCGAACACGTGAAACTGCGACTGCGGCAGACCGGGAACGAACTTCCCGCGGCCGTCCCCAACGGTGACCGTTACCTGCACGACATCGACGTCGACACGTTCGTTGTACACGACGCCCTTGGTCCGAATGGTCTGAACCACGCGGCCTCCCGAGGATAACGTCGCAACCGCGCGAACCTGATGCTCGGCGATCGAAGGTCCCGCATCCCAATCGCACTCGAACGGCTCGCGCGCGAGCGAGCAGACCTGGCGTCCGTCCACGAAGAACGTGACTCCCGTGGCCGCGCCGGCCGGCCTGACCTGGGCGCGCAGGAGAGTCGGTCCATTCAAGTAGGCCCCCTCGCCAGGCGAGAGAATCGCGATGGCCGCCTCGGCCGCCTGCGCCCCCACATGCGGGCGGTTCAGAACGATTCCCGCGACCGCCAGCGTCAACGCCGCAACCGCTCGTGTTTGCCCGTTCATCACTCACCGCGGCTGGTCTGGCGAGCCGCCCGCGTACGGCAGCAGCGGGCCCGTCGCTGTCGCCGCCGCCACGTAGTCCTCGATCCGCTCGCGGGTCACCGCACGAGCCGCTCTCGACAGCGACAGCCAATCGCCATCGTCGGTCGGCCTCGCCTCATCGATGAAGTCCTGCACAGCGGCTGACAGAACGACTTTGGCGAGCGCCGCCGGCAGACCGAGATCCTTGAGCAAGATTGCGATGCGGAAATTGAGATCGGGCAGCACCGACGCCGAGAGCCCGAGCTGCGGTCGGCCCGAAAGCGTCGGCCACGCGCCGGGCGGCATCAGCCGCGAACACAGGCACCCGTTGGTCGCGATGACCGCCATGCCCCAGGGGTGAAGGCCGTCAGTGCGCCCCCCGCCAAGTGCGAGCAGTTCCGTCAATGACAGCATCCCCAGCAAACGCTCCGGTTCGTGCGCGAGCGTCCAGCCAAGCGCGCGCGTCCTGGCGCCATCGATCGCCAGCTCCTCGGCCAGGGCATTCAGCTTGGCCGCGTCGGTGGCCTCCAACACCCGGCTCCGGCCCCGCTCGATGGCGACCGCGATCTCGTCGCGGTCGGTGTCGCGCAGCGCCAACGGATCCATCAATGAGACGCTCGCCGCGAACGTATCGCGCGCGCTGGTCGTCAGCTTCGGCGCTTCAAGCACACGATCGCTCGAGATGCGCCGCAACGCGAGCGTCGACAACGCGGCATCGAGCCCGAGCAGAGAACCAGAGACGTGCCATGGCACGCCCGGGGCGATCTCCTGGCGCGGCAGAGCCCAGGTCACTCGTCCTCGTGCATCGGTATCCTTGAGACCGAAGCCAAAATCGTGGCGCTGCGACACGTCGTCAGCCAGGAGCACAGTCCCATCGGGATCGCCAACGCTGATCGCGTATGCGAAGGACAGGAGATTCCGCGCGAGCAGATCGTCGGCAACCTCGAGAATCGAATCAGCCACCCGACGCGCCCGCTTGATGTCCTTGTTGCGGGCTGCTCTGGTGAGCTCCTCCGCGGCCTTTCGCAGGACTTCGTGATAAGGAACGGGCGGCGAAACGCCCGAGGGAACGCTGTCAGCCTCCTCGTCGCGCGATCGATGCGGCAGGTCTGTCGCGAGCGCCGTCAGCTCGCCGGCGATGTCCTCCAAGTCATCGACCGTAACGCGTTCAGCCGATAGCAATCGCCCCGCATCCGCCATTTCGATCGGGACGTCGAGTCGAGGCGTCCGTTGCTTCTCGCGAACACGCTGAAGGCGGTTGCGCTCCGTTTCGCCAAAGTCCAGCCTGTACAGCTGTCCCTCCCAGGTCACGCGCGGCGCGCCGCTCGCGCCGGCCGCCGGGCCGGCCAGGCCGGCGATGACCGCGCTATCGAGGTCGCGCGCGCGCGGCAGCACAGGGTGGAGATCATCACGCAGCCACAGCGCCACCGCGCCCGGCCCGGAAGCAGCCGAGGACGCGGGGGACGTCATGACGCCGCCCAGCGTGGGGTCACCAGCCGGCGCCGCGTTGAAGGTGCCGATCAGGCGATCCACCAAATACTCCAGTCGCGCGGGATCGAGCGTGCCGGCGCTGACCATTCTCGTGATGAGCACGAGTGAGCCCTGAAGCTGCGCCTGCGCGATGTACCCCGCGCGGCCATCGAGCCTTGTCAACTTTGCGGCAGCTCGCACGACATTGGCGTACGTTCGGACGTTCGTGATGCCCGCGCGCTCGAACGTGAGCATGAGCGCGCGAAACTTCGGAAACGATCGCAGAACCAACACGAGATCCGCTCGATCGCCCTCGAACGCGGCGAACACACGTTGAGCGAAGCTCACTTGATC
>Ga0318537_10000234_pt1 | contig 12882 bp, 6 predicted proteins | sample GRESIP117b4f29_FD_203657 | JGI IMG/M metagenome (GOLD analysis project Ga0318537, IMG submission 203657) | Tropical soil microbial communities from Luquillo Experimental Forest, Puerto Rico - GRE.SIPMG.117b4f29 | ecosystem: Environmental > Terrestrial > Soil > Tropical forest > Bulk soil... | reverse complement strand
CATCCACAGACCTCCGATCTTGTTAAGAGTCAAGCCGCGGCTTGTTCGGGAGGCGTAGGGGGTGGTCCGTAGGCCTTGATCGGGTCGTAGGGTTGGCGGGTTTGCAGGCAGTGGTAGAGCTGGCCGAGCATGCGGTTGTAGAGGTGGCGCAGGGCCGCGGGGTGGCGGTCGCCACGGTCGCGACGGGCCAGGTAGTGAGCGCGGGTGGGTCCCTGGCAGCCGGACGCGACGAACGCCCAGACGAAGCCGACTGCGGCGAGGCGGTTGTTCTTCACATGGCGGTGGGTGATGCGGATGCTGCGCCCGGAGGATTTGGTCACCGGTGCGGACCCGGCGAACGCCTTCAGCGCTCGGGCGTCAGCGAATCGTGTTCGATCGTCACCGATTTCGGCGAGCAACCGGGCACCGGTGAGGTCGGCCAGCCCGACGAACGAGGTGATGATCTGATGATCGGGGTGCTCGTTGAAGGCTGCGGCGGTCGCTTCACCCAACCGGTCCACGCTGTCATACTCGGCGTCCAGAGTCGCCAGCACGGCAAGGGCTTGGACTCCAAAGGCGTCTTCGACCAGGGTGGGGTGGCGAAGCTGCGGTGCCCGTAGGTGCTGTTGGATTGTGGCGGCCAGCGACGTTAGGCCGCGGCGGCGGCCAGCGCGGCGCAGTGCGGCGACGATCTGCGGTTTGGTCAGCCGCGCCGCCTTGGCCGGGGTCGAAGCGATGGCCAGCACCGCACGTGCCTCCGGTGAGCTGATTGCGCCGGGACGATCGGCGAAGGTGTGCAGGAATCCGGGAAAGTATTCCCGCAGCAGCGACCGCAGCTCGTTGGAGGCTCGGGTGCGCCGCCAGGTCGCGTCCTGATGAGCCCGAGCCAGCACCGTGATCGATTGCGCCAGTTCGGTGTCCGCGGGCAGCCGGCGATGCTGGTCGGCGTCGGTCCGCAAGATGTTAGCCAGCGTGACGGCATCGCCGTGGTCGGATTTCTTGCCCGACATCGAGGTACGTTCCCGGTAGCGGGCCACCGACATCGGGTTGATCGGATAGACGGGCCGACCACTGGCCCGCAATACCGCGACCAGCAGCCCGCGCGGGGTCTCGATCGCGATCGGGATCGGATCATTGGGGTTGTCGCCGGCCTCGGCCAGCATGTCGGCCAGCTCGGTGAATCCTGCGATCGATTCGGGGATGCGCCGCTTGGCCAGCAGCCGACCGTCGGTGTCGACGATGGCGATGTCGTGATGGTCCTGGGCCCAGTCGACCCCGCACGTGGCGATAGGCAAAACTCCTCCTTAGTCAGCGAATACTGTTGGGTGCGTGACCCTTTGACGAGAACGCGCGGCGCCCTAATAGCAAGGCTCTGTAGCCTGACCTCCGATTGAGCCGTTCGCGATCCCAGCGACCCGCACGACCCCGGTCTTGTTCGTTAGAGCTCAACGGCTCCCCATCGATAAGGTGTCGATCGTGCAGGCGGGCTCGAACCACGATCCCCACCCCACCGCCCCTTCCGAGGAGCAGCCGGTCACGACACACCGACCGCGCCGTTCTCCCGGCAGATCTGGCCGACCCTGGTATCAGTCAGGCGTCCACCGACACATCACAGCCGGCCACTCACTCGAAAGGGGTTGCAGGGCACTGCGGGCTCCAGCCTGTGGAAAGAGGTCCGACCTCGAGTCTTGACCAGGAATCACCAGCGCCCTACGAAGCTATTAGGTATTGACAATTGCTCAGTGTCCAATCGCTTATCCTGTGAGAACCGGGGGCCGGGATCGGCGGAGGGTCGGGTGACGGCCATAGCAGCGTGCCGAACGTGTGGCACCGAGCCTCTAGAGAACGCCCGGTTTTGCCATGTGTGTGGCTCCCCTGTCGAAGACGCTGGTATCCGCGCGGAGTACAAGCAGGTCACGGTGTTGTTCGCCGATGTGGTGCACTCGATGGACCTCGCGGCTGCCGTCGGGGCGGAGCGGCTGCGCGAGATCATGGCCGACCTCGCCGACCGCAGCGCCGCAGTGGTGCAGCGCTACGGCGGCATGGTGGACAAGTTCACCGGCGACGGCATCATGGCGGTGTTCGGGGCGCCCATCGCATTGGAGGACCACGCTTTTCGCGCCTGTTTGGCTGCATTGGGGATGCAGGAGGAGGCCAAGCGGCTGGCGGCGGAGGTCGAAAGCCGCGACGGCGTCGAGCTGCTGTTGCGTGTCGGGCTGAACTCCGGCGAGGTGATCGCCGGCGAGATCGGTTCTGGTCCATTCGGTTACACCGCCATGGGTGAACACGTGGGACTGGCTCAGCGCATGGAATCGGTGGCCTCCCCAGGTGCAGTGATGCTCAGCGAGTCCACGGCCCGGCTGGTCGAGAACTCGACAATCCTCGGTGAGACCGAAATGCTACACATCAAAGGATCCACTGATTCCGTAGGCGGGCGCCGCCTGGTGGCGGTTGCGGACCGAGGTGGCCGGATCGGTCAGGCGGTGGCAAGCCTGGTCGGGCGTGAGTGGGAAGTGGCTGCCCTCGCCGGCATGCTGGATCGTGCGATCGGCGGTCACGGCTGTGTTGCCGGCGTGGTGGGCCCGCCCGGTATCGGCAAGAGCCGCATCGTCGCTGAAACCGCAGCGATCGCGGCACGCCGCGGGGTTCAGATGTTTGAGGCCTACTGCGAATCCCATGCCAGCGAGGTCCCGTTCTATGCCGTGGCCCGGCTCCTGCGAGCGGCTTTCGGTGTCGAGGGCCTCGACGATCAGGGCGCCGCGCGGGATGTGGTGCGAGCCCGGGTCCCCCCAGCCGACCCTGCCGATCTGGTGCTTCTCGACGACACGCTCGGTATCCGAGAACCCGCGGTTGACCTGCCTGACATCGCCCCCGATGCCCGGCGGCGACGGCTGACGGCCCTGGTTAATACGGTCGCGTTGGCGCAAGAGACCCCGGGTGTTTATGTCATCGAGGACGCGCATTGGATCGACCAGGTCAGCGAGTCACTGCTGGCCGATTTCCTGTCGGTGGTGTCCCGGACCCATTCGCTGGTGTTGATCACCTACCGCCCCGACTACCACGGTGCGCTCAGCAGAACACCCGGCGCCCAGACGATTGCGCTGGCGCCACTGGATGATACGCAAACGGCCTCGTTAATCACCGAACTGGTCGGCAGCCATTCTTCGGTGGCCGCACTGGCTGACCAGATTACCGAACGAGCCAGCGGTAACCCGTTTTTCGCCCAGGAGATCGTGCGCGACCTCGCCGACCGCAACGTGCTCACCGGCCAACGCGGAGCGTACGTATGCTCGGGAGTGGTCGACGACGTGAGCGTGCCGGCGACCCTGCAGGCCGCCATCGCAGCCCGCATCGATCGGCTGGGTCCCGATCACAAAGCGAACGTGAATGCCGCGGCGGTGATCGGGACGAGATTCGACGCAGACATGCTGGGCGCTCTGGTTGACAACGCGGACGTGGCAGCGTTGATCGAGGCCGAACTTGTCGAGCAGGTGAGGTTTACGCCGCGCGCCGAGTACGCTTTTAGTAACCCGTTGATCCGCGCGGTGGCCTACGAATCACAGCTGAAATCCGATCGCGCCCAACTGCACCGGCGCCTGGCGGGCGCGATTGAAGCACGCGGGTCAGCCGATGAGAATGCGGCGCTGATCGCTGAGCACCTGGAGGCCGCCGGTGATCTGCATGGGGCGTTCGGCTGGCACATGCGCGCCGGAACCTGGTTGGCCTTCCGTGACATCGCCGCGGCGCTAACGAGTTGGCGTAGGGCGCGACAGGTCGCCGACCGGCTCCCTGACGACGACCCGGATCGGATGTCGATGCGCATCGAATCCCGTACCCTTTTATGTGGCCAGGCATTTCGCCTGGGTGGTAGCGGCGCCGAAACCGGGTTCGAGGAGCTGCGTGAGCTGTGCGCCGCCGCGGGTGATCAGCGGTCGCTTGCTATCGGCATGTCCGGCCTGGTGGTTTCGCAAAACATGAAAGCACAGCGCCGGGAGGCGTCAAGGCTGGCGACGGAACTCGTCGGGTTGGTCGAGTCCATCGGCGATCCAACGCTCACGATCGCACTGCTCCACACGGCAATGGTCGCAAAGTACGAGACCGCCGAGATGGCCGAAGTTCTGCGGTTGGCGCAGCGTGTTATCGATCTCGCCGGCGGCGACCTCACCAAAGGCAGCCTGATGATCGGATCGCCGTTTACCTTCGCAATTGCGATGCGGGGCCTGGCCCGCTGGTGCCTGGGAATTGGAGGTTGGAAAGGCGACTTCCAGCAGGCGATCGCGACAGCGGGTGCGTCGCTCGATGTGACGATGCTCGCTGGCGCGATGTGGTTCGCGTACGTGATCGCCATCCCGTACGGGGTGTTGCTGCCCGATGCGGCCGCGCTGCGCGATACCGCCGAAATGTTGGCAATTGCCGAGCAATCCGGTGATGATCTTGCCCTTGACTTGGCTCGAACCATGCGGGGTGTCACCCTCGTCCAACAAGGCGGCCCAGAGCGTGAAGTTGGCTTCGATTTGTTAGCGACGGTGCGCGAGAGGTGTGTCCACGAGACCTTCGCGTTGACAATTCTGCCGATCGTCGACAGCTACATCGCACGGGAAAAGGCCCGTGTCGGTGACGTCGACAGTGCCATCGAGTTGGCCCGGACTGTCGTCGATGACCTCTTCGACTCGGGTGGGTGCATCTGGACCGCCTTGGCCACCAGTGTCTTAGTGGAAGCGCTGGTGCAGCGCGGCGGCGACGGAGATCTTGCAGAGAGCCAAGCCGCGATCGACCGACTGGCGGCTGTGCCGACCGATCCCGGCTTCGTGTTGCACGAAATCTGGCTGCTGCGGCTGCGGGCTCTGCTGGCGCGGGCCTGCGGCGATGGCGCGACTTACGCACACTTTCGAGATCGCTACCGCGACATGACGAAAACGCTTGGCTTTGAAGGGCATATCGCGTGGGCCGAGGCAATGCCATGACGACGGCTGCTCCTTCGGGGGTGGTGACGTTTCTGTTCACCGATGTCGAGGGTTCGACCCGTCGGTGGGAGAACGACGCGCAAGCGATGCGGGCGGCGCTCGTCGTGCACGACAAGGTGTTGCGCACGGTGATCGAGGCCTACGACGGGTTCTTGTTCAGCCACACGGGCGATGGTTTCGTGGCGGCCTTCGCGTCGCCGATGTCGGCCGTGAACGCCGCGATCGACGCGCAGCGGGAGTTGGGGTTGCCGGTGCGAATGGGATTGGCAACCGGCGAGGCCGAGCTGCGAGACGGGGACTACTTCGGAACGGTGCTCAATCGTGCGGCGCGGGTGATGGCCGCTGGGCATGGTGGTCAGATCCTGTTGGCAGATTCGACGGCGGGTCTGCTCAGCGGGGTTGATCTCATCGATCTGGGACCCCGCCGGTTGCGGGATCTCGCCTCTTCGGTTCAGGTGTTCCAGGTCCAAGCGGAGGGCCTGCGCACGGACTTTCCGCCGTTGCGGGCACTGGATGTAACGCCGGGGAACCTGCGGCCTGCAGTCACCACCTTCATCGGACGCGAGTCCGAGGTCGCCGATGTTCAAGCCGCTGTGAAGGCTCATCGATTGGTGACGTTGACCGGTGTCGGTGGAGTGGGGAAGACGCGCCTTGCACTAGAAGTCGCGGCGCGTCTCGTCGATGAATTTCCGGACGGGGTTTGGTTTTTCGAACTCGCCGCAGTCACCGATCCGGCGGCGGTGCCCGACGCGGTCGCGGCGGTGCTGGGCATCACCCAGCAACCGGGTAAGACCGTGAGCGAGTCGGTGGCCGCCGCCCTGGAGGGCAGGCTGCGGCTGTTGGTGTTCGACAACTGCGAGCACGTTCTCGACGCTGCCGCCGATCTGGTCGAGGCGATCCTTACGCAATCGGCGACCGTGCGGGTCGTTGCCACCAGCCGCGAAGGACTCGGGGTCGCCCAGGAGCAAGTGTGGCCCGTACCCTCGCTGGACGCCGCAGCGGGAATCGACTCAGCGGCGGTGAGCCTGTTCGTCGAACGCGCTCAAGGTATTGCACCGAGCTTCTCGATGGTCAACGGCGATGAAGCCGCCGCAGTGACTGAGATTTGTCAGCGCCTCGACGGAATCCCGTTGGCCATCGAGCTGGCAGCCTCCCGGATGGCATCGATGACGCCGAGCGAGGTGCGTGATCGTCTCGATCAGCGGTTCCGGCTGCTGGTCGGCTCACGGCGCGGCGTGGCACGTCACCAGACGCTGCGCCACGCGGTGGCGTGGTCCTATGACCACCTCGATGACGCGGAGAAGGAGCTGCTGGATCGGTGTTCGGTGTTCGCGGGGGGCTTCGAGCTCCAAAGTGCTTGTGCGGTAGCCGGATCAGATGACCTCGACGAGTACGCCATCCTCGAGGTACTCGACGCTCTTGTGCGCAAGTCGCTGCTGGTCGCCGACCGGTCTTCGGGCCGGACGCGGTTTTCGATGCTGGAGACGATTCGCCAGTTCGCCGAGGAGCAACTCGTAGCCGGCGGTGCGGCAACCGAGGTCCGGGCCGCCCACTCGCGGTACTTCGCCGGACGGCAAGCCGACATCCTTGCCCTGTGGGACAGCCCCCGCCAGCGTGCGGCCTACGACTGGTTGACCGTCGAGTTCGCCAATCTGCGCACCGCGTTTCGGTGGGCCGCCGACCGGGGCGACCTCGACAATGCCGCCACCATCGCCACCTACGCGGGGTTCCTCGGCGAGCTGCTCGAGAATTATGAGCCGGTAACCTGGGCCGAAGAGCTGATCGAACCCGCCCGCGCCGTCGACCATCCCCGGCTGGCGTTCCTGTACGCGATTGCGTCGCAGTGCTTCATGACCGGACGGATCGAGGCGGCTGTCCGCTACGCCGACGCCGGCCAGGTGGTTCTCGGCAATAACTGCGATGAGCTGCCGTTCGGCCTCGAGGGCATGCTGGGCGCCGCGTATCTAGTCATCGGCCAGCCCGAACGGACGGTCGAGTGGTGCCGCGCTCAAATCGCGCGCGGTCGCGACACTCATACCCTCACCAGGTCAACCCTGGTCGTCGCACTGACGATGACCGGTTGCGCTGACGATGCGATGGCCGCCGCGAACGGCCTGATCGAGTCCGCCGAGGCCACCCGCAACCCCTTCTTTCTCTCATTTGCGCTTCTCGAGTACGGGTTCGCCTTGCGCCACACCGATCCTGACCGCGCGCGTGACGCTCTGCGGCGGGGCCTGGTGATCGCACGAGACAGCGGCAATCGCTCCAACGAGACCCACCTGGCGGGCGCTTTGTCCCGCCGCGAGGTCGAGTATGGCGACCCCCTGGCCGCGCTCGAATACTCCGCTGTGGCCATCCGCAACTACCACGACGCGGGTGGCACCGCCAACATGCGTGCCGTTTTGGCTGCCCTCGCCGCGTCCCTGGATCAGCTGGGATGTTACGAGCCGGCGGCCACCATCGCCGGTTTCGCGTTCGATTCTCTCACCGCGTTGTGGGTTCCCGAGCTCAGCACCGCGATCACCCATCTGCGCGATCTGCTCGGCGAGGCGACCTACGAATCGCTCGCCCGCAAGGGTGAGACGATGACCACCGCCGTCATGGTGACGTACGCATACGACCAAATCGACCAGGCCCGAACAGAACTCGAACACCCGAGCTGAAACGCGGCGACGGGACCCGCTTCGCTCACGCGGCGGCCTCCGGCTCGGGTCGATGGCGGCCATCGCACGTACTGCTGTCGTTCAACGGTGGCGGGCCGCTTCCTGGGCGAGCTGCACGCGCGAGGTGAGGCCGAGTTTGGTGTAGACGTGGGTGAGGTGGGTTTGCGCGGTGCGTGGTGAGACGAAAAGCCTTGTGGCGATGTCGTTGTTGGCCACCCTTCGCTGACGAGGAAGGGCTGATGCCTCACGGCGATGTCCTTGGACCCACGTGCCTGAAGTCAAGGAGCCCAGACGGCTACCGTATATTTCATCGGATGAATCAGGACGGTCCTCCGCCCGCCTGGCTGGTGAGCGACATGCTTTGGACCGGAAGTTGGCTTTGGCCTTGCGGATTCGGATTCGGATTCATCCGGGCGTTGAACCGCGCGTGATTTTCGCTCTGTCTCGCGAAAAGGGCAATGGACCGGCCGGGGTTACCGGCGTCGCCGACGGCGGCTCGCGGCCGGTGCTCGCGCCAACCGAGCCCGCGATGGGCTATTCGCTTTGCGGACCCGGCCGTCCCCGGGATACCCCGCGCCCCGCACTACGAAAGCAGCCATCTCGGCTATCAATCGGTCGTCCATCTCGCCGAGGAAGTCCTCGCCGAGATGAGCGGCGCCGACGATCAGGGCAATTGCCAACTGCACGGATAGCCGCGGAGCCATACCGAAATCGAGGCCGACGTCGGTGTGATAGGTCTCTACCTGCATGGTGAGCGTGTCGACGAACTCTTGCATGAGCGCCGTTGCTTGGCCTGCGAGGGGACGGCCCTGGCCATCGACGTCTTTCTTGCCGAGTATCTCGATGAGGTCGGGGTTGTCGTTGCATAGTTGGGAGAGTCCGGCCACGAAGCGGTAACTCAGCTGCTCCGGGACCACGTCCGCGGCCGGTCTGGCGACCCAGTCGTCGATGAACGCTTGAACGAATTGAACAACTGGTCTGAGTATGGCCTCGTCGAAAACGGCCTTCTTCGAACCGAAGTGGCGGAACAACGCCGATTCGGCCACACCGGCGTGCTCGCTTATTTGGCGAGTGCTGGTGGCGTCGTAGCCCTGGTTGCGGAACAGTGTGCGTGCTGCGTCCAGCATGAGCTCGCGCACCTCGTCGCTGGAACGCCTGAGCCGCGGTGTCGCCATGGATCTAATATGCCCACCCTAAGCTAGTGATGCTCCCTTGACGGTGAATAGTCTAGACGATATCTTTGTGACCTACGACACATCGGTCCGAGCACCTGGGGTCGAATGGCAGAGTCATCCGATCGGGCAACCGGCAGCCCGCTCAAGAAGCCGGCCGGGATGTAACGCCGAACAACGGCTGGTCCCATTCATTCGGAAGCGAAACAGGTATCGCTCAGGAGGATTCATGCCCTCAATCGCACCAGCCCCTGTAGAGGATCTGCCGAAGCCGGCCCTACAGATCGGCGACTGCTACGTCACGGACGCCAGCGGTGGAACATACCGACACACCTATGCCGCCACTGGCGCGCCCACCACAGATGTGCCGTTGGCTGGTGAACAGGAGATCGATCGCGCCGTCGCCGCGGCGCGGGCCGCGCTTCCCGGATGGCGCAATACGACCGCGGAGCGGCGCCGCGATGCGCTGGCAGCCATGGGTCGCCTTGTCGCCGAGAATGCCCAGCGACTATCCCGCATCAACACCGTCGACAACGGATCTCCGATCTTCATCACAACCGTTCAGAACTCCATGGCCGCCGATTTTTTCGCCTATAACGCCGGCTGGGCCGACAAGGGCGGCGGAGAAGTGCACGAAACGTGGCCCATCCGGGCGCTCGACTACAGCCTCGACGAACCCTACGGCGTTATCGGTGTGATCATCCCATGGAATGGTCCGGTCACCTCGATGGGGCAGGTTCTCGCTCCCGCACTGGCAGCGGGCAACTGCGTGGTCGTCAAGCCGCCGGAGCTTGCGCCATTCAGCGCTCTTGCGATGGGAAAGATGTTCTTGGAGGCGGGATTTCCGCCAGGTGTGGTTAACATCGTGCCCGGTGGGCCGGAGGCGGGGGCGGCGCTGGTTCGGCACCCGGGCGTGGACAAGATCCACTTCACTGGCAGCGCCGCGGTTGCGAAGCAAATCAGTCGCACCGCAGCAGAGACACTCAAACCCCTCGGGCTCGAGCTGGGCGGAAAGTCCGCCGTGATCGTGTTCGATGACGCCGATCTGCCCGCGGCCATCCAGGCGTCGGCGGTGTTCATCACGATGAACCTGTCCGGTCAGGGCTGTATCAACGGCACTCGTGTGATCGCTCAGCGGGGTATCTACGATGATCTTGTCGATGGGTTGACCAACGCCGTTCGGCAGATTCCCATCGGTGATCCCATGAACCAGGCGACGTTGATGGGGCCGGTGGTCAGCAAGGCCGCCTGCGAGCGCATCTTGCGGGTCATCGATGCGGCCGTCGCCGGCAAGCATGGTCGACTGGTCACCGGCGGTGAGCGGCTGGGCGGAGACCTCGCCGACGGGTTCTTCATCGCTCCAACGGTATTCGCGGATGTCGACAATGCGTCGGCGTTGGCCCGTGACGAGATCTTTGGACCGGTGCAGTCCGTCATGCCCTTCGACACCGAGGAGGAAGCGGTGGCACTCGCCAACGACACAACCTACGGGCTAGCGTCCTACATCCACACCAACAACCTCGGACGCGCTCACCGACTCGCGGCAGCCTTGGAAAGCGGCATGGTCTGGGTCAACGGCGGCTTCGGCATCCCGGCGTCCGTCCCGTTCGGCGGGATCAAACAGAGCGGCTACGGACGCATCGGCGGCCGAAAGGGTATCGAGGAATTCTGCCGGCCCAAGAACGTGTGGATCGCGCTCTAGGCGCGGGTTCGCGCGATGTAATCACGATAGGAGACCCGCATGGGAAGGGTTCAAGACAAGGTCGCATTCATCACCGGCGTTGCCCGCGGCCAGGGCCGATCGCACGCACTACGGCTAGCTGAAGAGGGCGCCGACATCATCGGTATCGATCTCCTTGCCCCAGAACCGTTCGCGCCCTACCCGATGGCGACCGAGGAAGACTTGCACGAAACCGTCGCATTGGTCGAAAAGACGGGCCGCAGGATGTTGGGCATCAGAGCGGATGTGCGCGACCGCGCAGCGGTTACGGCTGCGGTCGGTCAGGGTATCGCCGAGTTCGGTCATCTCGACATCGTGTCGGCGAGCGCCGGGATTTCCCCAGCCGGTGGCCCGCTGTGGGAGATACCAGCTGAGGAATGGGACGCAGTAATTGGTACCAACCTAACGGGCGTGTACAACACACTCGCGGCGGCCGTTCCGGAAATGATCGCAGCGGGGAATGGCGGCTCCATCATTTGCACCAGCTCGGGCGCCGGCATGCGGTATGTGCCGAATCTGGTGGACTACAACGCCTCCAAAGCCGGAGTGGTCGCGATCGGCAAGACCCTGGCAAATGAACTTGCCGCGCATGGAATCCGTGTGAACGTGCTAGCGCCAGGAACGGTCAACACGCCGATGGTGACAGCGAACCCGGCAATGTTCAAACTGTTCCGGCCTGACCTGCAAGAACCGACCATCGATGATGCATTGCCGGTGTTCACCGCGATGATGCCGATGGGCAAGCCCTGGATTGAGCCTATCGACGTTTCGAACGCCCTGGTCTTCTTGGCAAGCGATGAGGCCCGCTACATCACAGGACAGGTGCTTGCCGTGGACCAAGGTACAACGAACAGGCCCTGACACCGACCAATCCTTGCTGAGCACATACTCATTGCGCTGTCCGATTTGCTCCCGCAGCCCCGCGGTCATCTAAAGGCCGGGTCAGGTCAAGTCCCGAGCCGGGGTTGTCGTGGCTGCGTTCATGCGTGGCGCGCTGCCTCTTGTGCGAGCTGCACCCGGGAGGTGAGGCCGAGTTTGGTGTAGACGTGGGTGAGGTGGGTTTGCACGGTGCGCGGTGAGACGAAAAGCCTTGTCGCGATGTCGTTGTTGGCGAGTCCCTCGCTGACCAGTCGTATGACATCCAGCTCGGCCGGGGTGAGCGATGCCCACCCGCTGGCGGGTCGTTTGCGTTCGCTGTGGCCGCGTTGCGCGTAGGCGATCGCCTCTTCGGTGGACAGGGCGGCGCCCTCGGCCCACGCGGATTCAAAGTCCTTCTCACCCAAGGCATCACGAACCGCGGCCACCGAGGCTTCGTAGCCTACGTCCCAGATCTTGAAGCGGACCGTGCCCATACGCTCGCGGATCGCGTCTGCCGCGCCAAAAAGCCGCGCGGCTTCGCGGTGGCCGCCGCCGTCCCCGGCCAGAATGGCGAGGCATTCGAGGATGTCGGGAATGACCAGGTGCGCCGCATCTTCGGCGGCGCGCGCGAGCGCGTCATGGGTGTCGCGCTCGGCATGCTCCACGTCACCCTGTGCGAGCGCGACCCGGGCGCGCGTGATCAGCGCCAGCATCAGCTGCCAGCCCGTCGTGGTCGTGACGGCGTCGTCGGCCCAGCGGCGGGCCGCGACGAGATCCCCGCCCGCGAGCGCGGCCTCCGCATTGTTGGCGCGCAGTACGGCCGCCGACCCGGGCAGGACACTCAGGTGCTGCCAGGCCGCCTCGCTCGCCGTCTGCGCAGTCGCAGCATCACCGGCGGCCAGGGCCGCGTGTGTCAACGCCGCGTAGCCGACGCCCGCGAAGATCTCGCCCAGCTCGGACGCGGACTCGATGGCTGCGTCCGCGGCGGCCCGAGCCGTGCTCGTGTCACCCTGGTGCGCCAGTGCGAAGCCCTGACCCGCGAGGCTATACGCCTTTTGGATCACATCGTGAGCTAGCTCGGCCTCGGTGGCGACCGCGCCGAATTGTGCGGCGGCGCCGGCCAGATCGCCCTGCCACAGCTGTGGCCAACCGAGGTAACTGCGGCACCGCCGCGAGTCGAGCCGGTCACCGATCGCATCTGCGAGGTCGCGTCCTTCTTCGGCCGCCGCGCGCGCCGCAATCAGGTCACCCACGACGAGTGCCTCGCTTGCCTGCCACGCGAGGATCTGGCTGAGCCTCCACCGGTCGCCTAGTGCGCGGGCCACGCCGATCGCCTCGGCCAAGTACGGCCCTGCCAGCTTGGCGTTGGAGACGGCGACAATGCCGCAGGCGGTCAGCACGCGGGCCAGCAGGGCCGGATCATCGACCTCGCGCGCCATCGCCAGGGCCTGTTCGGCCTGATCCATGCCGACGGCGGCGCCGGCCCAGGTGGCGAGCACGGCGTTGTCAGCGAATGCCCGCGCGCG
>Ga0318537_10000231_pt1 | contig 12926 bp, 10 predicted proteins | sample GRESIP117b4f29_FD_203657 | JGI IMG/M metagenome (GOLD analysis project Ga0318537, IMG submission 203657) | Tropical soil microbial communities from Luquillo Experimental Forest, Puerto Rico - GRE.SIPMG.117b4f29 | ecosystem: Environmental > Terrestrial > Soil > Tropical forest > Bulk soil... | reverse complement strand
CGAGCTGCGCGGCGTCACGGACCGCCTGTACGGCGGCGATCAGGAGCACCGGATGCGGCAGGAGATCCTGGCCGGCATTGGCGGGGTCCGTGCGATCCGCGCGTTCACCGCCAGCGAAGGGCTGCCCGCGCCCGAGGTATTCCACATGAACGAGGGGCACGCCGGGTTCCTCGGATTGGAACGCATTCGCGAGCTGATCACCGATGCGGGATTGGACTTCGACACCGCGCTGACGGTCGTGCGGTCCAGCACCGTGTTCACCACCCACACTCCGGTCGCCGCCGGCATTGACCGGTTCCCGGTCGACATGATTCGGCTCTACTTCGATGACCATCAAGACGGCGATTCCGACGAGGATGGCAAGGCTGGCAAGGATGGCAAGGATGTGCCCGCCTTGCTGCCGGGCGTACCGACCGCCCGGATCGTCGCGCTGGGTGCCGAGGATGATCCGGAAAAGTTCAACATGGCACACATGGGTCTGCGGCTGGCCCAACGCGCCAACGGTGTCTCGTTGCTGCACGGCCGGGTGAGTCGGGCCATGTTCAACGAGCTCTGGGCCGGATTCGACCCCGGCGAGGTGCCGATCGGGTCGATCACCAACGGCGTTCACGCGCGAACCTGGGCTGCCCCGCAATGGTTGCAGCTGGGCCGCGAGCTGGCCGGATCGGACTCGTTCAGCGACCCGGGCGTTTGGCTGCGGCTGCAGCAGGTCGACCAGGGTCACCTGTGGTGGATCCGCTCGCAACTGCGGTCATTGCTCGTCGAGGATGTTCGGCTGCGGTTGCGCCGTTCGTGGTTGGAACGCGGTGCTTCGGACGCCGAACTGAGTTGGATATCAACGGCCTTCGACCCGAACGTACTAACCATCGGGTTTGCCCGACGAGTGCCGACGTACAAGCGGCTGACACTGATGCTGCGTGATCCGGACCGGCTTGAACAGCTGCTGCTCGATGAAGAAAGGCCCATCCAGTTGATCGTTGCCGGAAAATCGCACCCGGCCGACGACGGCGGCAAAGCGCTGATCCAGCAGGTGGTGCGTTTTGCCGACCGGCCGGAGGTGCGCCACCGCATCGCCTTCTTGCCCGACTACGACATGTCAATGGCCCGGCTGCTGTATTGGGGCTGCGACGTCTGGCTGAACAACCCGCTGCGGCCCCTGGAGGCCTGCGGCACCTCGGGGATGAAGAGCGCGCTCAACGGTGGGCTGAATCTGTCCATCCGGGACGGCTGGTGGGACGAATGGTACGACGGCGAAAACGGTTGGGAGATACCATCTGCCGACGGCGTGGCCGACGAAGCCCGTCGCGACGACCTCGAGTCCAGCGCGCTCTACAACCTGCTGGAAACGGCGGTGGCACCCAAGTTTTACGAGCGCGACGAAGACGGGGTCCCGCCCCGGTGGATCGAAATGGTGCGCCACACCTTGCAGACCCTCGGCCCGAAGGTCCTGGCTTCCCGCATGGTGCGTGACTACGTCGAGCAGTACTACGCGCCGGCCGCGCAATCGCTGCGCAGGACCATCACGCCCCCGGAGGACGACGAGGAGGCCGGCGAGTTCGGCGCTGCCCGTGAGCTCGCCGCCTACCGTCGGCGCGTCGAGGAAGCGTGGCCGAAGATCGAGATCACCGACGTCGACAGCACCGGCCTCCCGGATACTCCGGTGCTCGGCTCGAAGCTGACGTTGACCGCGACCGTCCAGCTGGCAGGTCTCGGCCCCGAGGAGGTAACGGTGCAAGCCGTGGTCGGCAGGGTCGACGCCGGCGATGAGCTGTTGGACCCGGTCACCGTCGAGATGTCGTATACCGGTACCGCCGAAGGCGGCAACCAGGTGTTCTCGACGACACTGTCGCTACCGCTGGCGGGGGCGGTCGGTTACACGGTGCGCGTGCTGCCCGACAATCCCATGCTCGCCGCCGGCAACGAGCTCGGTCTCGTCACTCTGGCTTGATCTCTGGGGCGGTGCGCAGACGTTCCAACGCCCCGCGGACCTGCGCCGCGTTGGTGGTCTGCCAAAACGGCGGGAGCGAGGCCTGCAGGTAACGGCCATAGCCGGCGGTGACCATTCTGGAGTCGAGCACCGCGACGACCCCGCGGTCGGTGACGCGGCGCAACAGCCGGCCCGACCCCTGGGCCAACAGCAGTGCTGCATGGCTGGCGGCGACCGCCATGAAGCCGTTTCCGCCGCGTGCGGCCACAGCGCGCTGCCGCGCGCCCAGCAATGGGTCGTCGGGCCGGGGGAACGGGATGCGGTCGATCAGCACCAGTGACAGTGACGGCCCCGGGACGTCGACGCCCTGCCACAGCGACAACGTGCCGAACAGCGAGGTTTCCGGGTCGGCGCTGAATTGCTCGACCAGCGCGGAGGTGCTGTCGTCGCCCTGACACAACACCGGTGTTGACAGCCGTTCTCGCATGGCGTCGGCGGCAGCCCGCGCGGCCCGCATCGATGAAAACAGTCCCAGGGTGCGCCCTCCGGCAGCGGTGATGAGCTCGGCGATTTCGGACAGCTGCTCGGCCGAGCCGGTGCCGTCGCGGCCCGGCGGAGGCAGATGGGCGGCCACGTAGAGGATGCCCGCCTTGGCGTGCTTAAACGGCGACCCGACGTCGACACCGCGCCACGGCGGATCGTCACCCGCCTCCGATCCGGTCAGGCCCCACGCCGCGGCCATCGCGTCGAAGGACCCGCCGATCGCCAGCGTCGCCGACGTCAACACCGTGGTCGAACGCGCGAACACCTGATGGCGCAGCAAGCCGGCGACCGATAGCGGCGCGACCCGCAACACGGGGCGCGGCGAACCCCGGTTGTCCTCGTGTTCGAGCCAGACCACGTCGGTGCGATCGGGGATCGCGGGGGTGAACGACGTCAGGATCCGCGACGCCGTCTCGGATATCTCGCTCAGTGCCGCAACCGCTTCGGCGCGTGCCGACGCGGCTTTGGCGTCGCTCGTGGTGTCGATCGCCGACCGTGCCGCGGTGGCCACGTCGCGCAGCGCCGTCAGGTATGTCGCCAACTCGTCGTCGAGGTGATCGATGCGGCCCGGCGTGCCGTCGTGGATCGCCGCGGCGAAGTTGGCTGTCGTCGCCTCCAGCCGTTGGGTCAGTTCCGGATCCACCAATCGGGTGATCCGCCGCGACACAACCCCGAGGGCGGCCGACGTCAGCTCCGCGGTGGCCACCGACGTCACCCGGTCAACCAACTCGTGCGCCTCGTCGACCACCAGCAGCGCGTGTTCTGGCAGCACCGCCGATTCGGACACGGCGTCGATGGCCAGCAGCGCGTGATTGGTGACGACGATATCGGCCTGGCCGGCCCGGCTGCGCGCCCGTTCGGAAAAGCACTCGGAGCCGAACGGGCAGCGCGCCACACCGAGGCATTCCCGCGCGGAAACGCTGACCTGCGACCAGGATCGGTCTGCCACACCAGGCTTCAGGTCGTCGCGGTCACCGGAATCGGTCGTCGACGCCCAGGTGGTGAGCCGTTGCACGTCGCGGCCCAAGGCGGTAACCGCCATGGCGTCGAAGAGTTCTTCCTGCGGCGCTTCGCCGTCTTCGTCATCGGCATCGGCGGCACCGCCGTTGTGGATCTTGTTCAGACACAGATAGTTTCGTCGCCCCTTCAGCAGCGCGAACTGCGGGGAGCGGGGCAGCGCCTCGGCGAGCGAATCGGCCAGCCGCGGCAGATCGCGATCGACGAGTTGGCGCTGCAGTGCGATCGTGGCGGTCGACACGACGACAGGCGAGTCGTCGTCGAGCGCGCGGACAACCGCCGGAACCAGGTACGCGAGCGACTTGCCGGTGCCGGTGCCGGCCTGCACGATGAGGTGCTCACCGGTTTCGAAGGCCTGCGCGACCGCGTCGGCCATCTCCTGCTGGCCGCCGCGCTCGTGGCCGCCAATCGCGGCCACGGCGAGCGCCAGGAGCTCACGCACGGACACATCGGGCATTGCTCAGGCCCGGATGTGCTGGGTCGGGATCGCGGGCTCCCCGTGCGACAGGTTCAGACCCTCCCACGGCAGGCTGCGCAGCCCGGACGCGACCAGCTTCCGCGCTGCCGCCAGGTCGCAGTGACCGGCCACGGCTCGGCCGTCGCGCACCAGCGGGACGGTCAACACCCGCGACGGTTCTGTGGTTGCGGGGGGACGGCCCGCCGGGTGCACCACCTCCTCGGTGATGGTGCCGGTCGCTCGGGACAGCCGCAGCGCCTCTTTATGGCCGCCGTTCGATTCTTTGTGGCTGCTGCGCTTCTGTACCGGTATGCCGTCCACTTCGACCAGTTTGTAGACCATGTTCGCGGTCGGGGCACCCGAGCCGGTCACCAGCGAGGTGCCAAGGCCGTAAACATCCACCGGCTCGGCGCGCAGCGCCGCAATGAAGAACTCATCGAGATCGCCGGACACCACGATGCGGGTCTGGGTGGCCCCAAGCCGGTCAAGCTGCTCGCGCACCTGGCGGGCCAGCACTGCAAGCTCGCCGGAGTCGATGCGGACCCCGCCAAGCGCTGTCCCCGCGGCGGCCACCGCGTTGGCTACGCCGGTCCTCACGTCATAGGTGTCCACCAGCAGCGTGGTGCCGACACCCAGCGCGTCGACCTGGGAACGAAACGCCGCGAGCTCGGTCATTTCGCTTGGACTGTCTCGCTGGGTGTGCAGCATGGTGAACGCGTGTGCGGCGGTGCCTTCCGCTGGTATTCCGTATCGCCGCTGGGCCTCCAGGTTGGAGGACGCGGCGAAGCCGGCGATATAGGCGGCGCGAGCCGCTGCGACCGCCGCGCGTTCGTGGGTTCGGCGCGAGCCCATCTCGATCAGTGGGCGTTCCCCGGCGGCGCTGACCATTCGTGCGGCCGCCGACGCGACAGCGGTGTCGTGATTGAAGATGGACAACGCCAGGGTTTCCAGCAGCACGCATTCGGCGAAGCTGCCACTGACGGACAGTATGGGCGACCCGGGAAAGTACAGCTCGCCCTCCGCGTAGCCGTCGATATCGCCGGCAAACCGAAAATCGCGCAAGTAACCCAACGTGTCCGGGTCGAGGAATTGCTCCAATGATTGGCAGGCGTCTTCGTCGAACCTGAACTGCGGCAACGCTTCCAATAGCCGTCCGGTTCCGCCGACCACTCCGTAACGGCGGCCGTCGGGGAGTCGGCGCGCGAACAGTTCGAACGTGGTCCGGCGATCCGCGGTGCCGTCGCGCAGCGCCGCCGCCAACATAGTCAACTCGTATTTGTCGGTCAGCAGCCCAGCCGAGGCCGGTTCGTTCATCCCGCAACGGTAACGGCTGACGGCAGCAAGGTAACGGCTGATGGCGGCCGCCCCGTGTCTGGCTATCCTGTAGGTCATGTCCGTTGCGTCGGCACCCACCCGGCCGGGTACTACTTGGCAACGCGAATCCGCGCCGGTAGAGGTCGCGGCGAGTCCATGGGTGACCATCGTGTGGGACGACCCCGTCAACCTGATGACCTACGTGACGTATGTCTTCCAGAAGTTGTTCGGTTACAGCGAGCCGCACGCCACCAAGCTGATGCTGCAGGTGCACAACGAGGGTAAGGCGGTGGTGTCGGCGGGCAGCCGGGAATCCATGGAAGTCGACGTGTCCAAGCTGCACGCCGCAGGTTTGTGGGCGACCATGCAGCAGGACCGGTGAGATTCGGGGCGCCCGGGACTCCTTGTGCGCAAGTGGAAGCGCGTCGACACCGCTAACGGGCCGCATTTTCGGTCTGCCTTGGCCTCCCATGAGGCTGCTCTGCTCAAGAACCTGGTCAGCGCGATGATCGGTTTGCTCGACGAGCGCGAATCTTCTGCGCCGCCAGACGAACTGGAGGAGATCACCGGCATAAAGACCGGAAACGCAGAACCCCCGCTGGATGCGACGCTGCGCCGACTGTTGCCGGATTTCCACAAGCCGGATGGCGAGGATCCGGCGGCCAACGACACCCCCGACAGCCTCAACGCCGCGCTGCGCAGCCTGCACGAGCCCGAGATCATCAACGCCAAACGCGTTGCGGCACAACATTTATTGGATACGATTCCGGAAGACGGCGGCCGCTTCGAGCTGACCGAACAAGAAGCGAACGCCTGGATCGCGGCCGTCAACGACGTCCGGTTGACACTGGGAGTGATGCTCGAAATCGGTCCGGAGGGGCCGGAGCGCCTGCCGGCAGACGACCCGCTGGCCGTGCACTTTGACGTTTACCAGTGGCTGACTGTGTTACAGGAATACCTGGTCCTCGCGTTGATGGGTCGGTGACCGATCTTGATGGCGGGCGGATGAACTCCATCACCGACGTCGGGGGTATCCGCGTCGGCCACCATCACCGACTGGACCCCGACGCGTCGTTAGGCGCCGGTTGGGCCTGCGGCGTGACGGTGGTGCTGAGCCCGCCCGGCACCGTCTGCGGCGTCGATTGCCGCGGTGGCGCGCCTGGCACCCGGGAGACCGATCTGCTGGACCCGGCCAACACCGTGCGGTTCGTCGACGCGGTGCTGCTCGCCGGCGGCAGCGCCTATGGTCTGGCGGCCGCGGACGGCGTCATGCGCTGGCTGGAGGAGCACGAGCGTGGCGTGGGCATGGATGGCGGCGTGGTGCCCATCGTGCCGGGCGCGGTGATCTTCGACTTGCCGGTCGGTGGCTGGAGCTGCCGGCCGACTGCTGAATTCGGCCGTGCGGCCTGCGAAGCCGGCGTCGACGGCGGAGGCGGAGTCATGGCCGTTGGGACCGTCGGCGCGGGAGTGGGGGCGCGGGCCGGGGTGCTCAAGGGCGGCGTCGGCACGGCGTCGACGACTTTGAAGACACTGGCTCCTGGCGTCACCGTCGGCGCGGTCGTCGCGGTGAACTCCGCGGGTGACGTCGTTGACCGGGCCACCGGTCTGCCCTGGGCGGCGGACTTGACCAAAGAGTTCGCGCTGACGCCGCCGCCGGCCGAGCAGATCGACGCGTTCGCGCAACTACGGTCCCCGCTGAGCCCCCTGAATACGACGATCGCGGTGGTGGCGACCGACGCCGCGCTGAGCCCGGCCGCGTGCCGCCGTATCGCGATCGCCGCCCACGACGGCCTGGCCCGCACCATCCGGCCCGCACACACCCCGCTGGACGGCGACACAGTCTTCGCGCTGGCCACCGGGGCGGTCGAGGTGGCCCCGGGCGCCGGTTCCAACACGGTGCCCGCCGCGTTCTCGCCCGAGACGGGGCTGGTCACCGAGGTGGGTGTAGCCGCGGCCGATTGCCTGGCCCGTGCGGTGCTGGTTGGGGTGCTCGCGGCTGAATCGGTCGCCGGAATCCCGACCTACCGCGACATGTTGCCCGGAGCATTCGGCTCCTAGATAGCGCCGCGCTGCGCGCCGCCCCGGGAGCCGGCTGGACGTATCTGTCGACCGGCGCCTATGCCGGTAGCCTGGAGGATGCGGAAAACGCTTTAGAAGGGCAGCTATGGGCATGACCAGGCCGATGAGATATCAGGGCCAGCAGCCGACAAAACAAACGAAAAAGCGGCCGACGTGGATGGTGGGCGGGGCCACGATCCTCACCTTCGTGGCGCTGCTTTACCTCGTCGAGCTCATTGATCAGCTGATGGGCGGCAAGCTGGACGCCAACGGGATCAGGCCGGACACAACCGACGGCCTGTGGGGGATCATCTTTGCGCCGGTTCTGCATGCCAACTGGCAGCACCTGATGGCCAACACGATCCCGCTGCTGGTGCTGGGGTTTCTGATGACTTTGTCCGGATTGTCCCGGTTCGTCTGGGCCACCGCGATCGTGTGGATCCTGGGCGGCTTCGGCACCTGGCTCATCGGCAACGTGGGCAGCAGCTGCGGCCCTACCGACCACATCGGGGCCTCCGGCCTGATCTTCGGCTGGCTGGCCTTTCTACTGGTGTTCGGGATATTCGTGCGCAAGTTTTGGGACATCGTGATCGGGCTGGTCGTGTTGGTCGTTTACGGCGGAGTCCTGCTCGAAGCCATGCCGGTGCTCCACCAATGCGGTGGCGTGTCCTGGCAGGGCCATCTGTGTGGCGCGATTGCCGGCGTCGTGGCGGCGTACATGTTGTCCGCGCCGGAACGCAAGGCCCGCGCGGCGGGGAAAGCCGGCCCACGGCGCGCCAAGACATGAGCTCGCCACTAGCGCCCGTCGGGGTCTTCGACTCCGGCGTCGGGGGCCTGACCGTCGCGCGGGCAATCATCGACCAACTGCCGGACGAGGACATCATCTACGTCGGCGACACCGCCAACGGTCCCTACGGTCCGCTCACCATTTCCGAGGTCCGCGCGCACGCGCTGGCGCTCGGTGACGACCTGGTCGACCGCGGCGTCAAGGCGCTGGTGATCGCGTGCAACACGGCGTCCGCGGCGTGCCTGCGGGATGCCCGCGAGCGCTACGACGTGCCCGTCGTCGAGGTGATCTTGCCGGCCGTGCGCCGCGCGGTCGCCACCACGCGCAATGGCCGCATCGGTGTCATCGGCACGCGGGCGACCATCAGCTCGCATGCCTATCAGGACGCGTTCGCCGCCGCCCGGGACACGGAAATCACCGCGGTGGCCTGCCCGCGGTTCGTCGACTTCGTCGAGCGGGGCGTGACGAGCGGGCGTCAGGTGCTCGGACTGGCGGAGGGCTATCTGGAGCCGCTGCAGCGCGCGCAGGTCGATACGCTCGTGCTGGGGTGCACGCACTATCCACTGCTGTCCGGGCTGATTCAGCTGGCGATGGGCGACAACGTGGCGCTGGTTTCAAGCGCTGAGGAAACCGCCAAGGAAGTGCTTCGGGTGCTCACCGAGCAGGATCTGCTGCGGCCGCATGACGCGCCGCGCGCCACCAGGGTGTTCGAAGCCACCGGCGAGCCGGAAGCGTTCACCAAACTGGCGGCGCGGTTCCTCGGCCCCGCGGTGACTGGCGTTCAGCCAGTCCAACGTTCCCGCGTCCACTAGCCCGAGAGATTCTGATCACATCAAAAGCGGCGATGTTTTCTCCATCGTGGTACTGGGCATGGCAAAGTGGTGTCCGTGCGAGTAACCGTGCTCGGCTGCTCTGGCAGCGTAGTGGGTCCGGATTCGCCTGCATCGGGTTATCTGCTTCGGGCGCCGGACACCCCGCCGCTGGTCCTCGACTTCGGCGGGGGTGTGCTCGGCGCGCTGCAGCGGTACGCCGATCCCGCCTCCGTGCAGGTGCTGTTGTCTCACCTGCACGCCGACCACTGCCTGGATATGCCGGGCCTGTTCGTGTGGCGTCGCTACCACCCGTCGCGCCCGGTGGGTAAGTCGTTGCTGTACGGACCGAGCGACACCTGGTCCCGGTTGGGGGCCGCGTCGTCCCCCTACGGCGGAGAGATCGACGATTGCTCCGACATCTTCGACATTCACCACTGGGTGGATGGTGAGCCCGCGACCTTCGGGGCGCTCACGGTCTTGCCGCGAGTGGTGGCGCACCCAACCGAGTCCTACGGCCTGCGGATCACCGACCCCAACGGCGCCTCGTTCGTCTACAGCGGCGACACCGGCATCTGTGATCAGCTAGTCGAGCTGGCTCGCGACGCAGACGTCTTCCTCTGCGAGGCCTCCTGGACACACGCGCCGGATCGTCCGCCCGCTCTGCATCTGTCGGGCACGGAGGCCGGCGTGGTTGCGGCAGAGGCGGGCGTACGCGAGCTGCTTCTGACGCATATCCCGCCGTGGACTTCGCGTGAGGACGTCATCAGCGAGGCCAAGGCCGAGTTCGATGGTCCCGTGCACGCGGTGGTTTGCGGTGAGACCTTCGATGTCCGTCGCTCCGAAAGGGTCTGAGCTAAGCGGGTTGGGGTTAGCTAGTAAGATCTGAAAAAGGGTTGGCCGGTATGGTCGGGCGGCTGTGGCGGCTGGTTTTTGGGGTGCCGGTGCGGTTCGCGCCCAAGTCATGCGGCCAGGGTGCTGATCTTTACGAGGTTGTGTGCGAAGACGCCGTGTCCGCACCAGGTTCGGGCGCCGCTGAGACCGGTGAGTTCGGTGCGGTTCCAGCCGTAGCTTCGTTTCAAGTGATTGATTCGTCCCTCGGATCCGGTTCGCCATTTGATCTTGTTACGGAAGGCTCGTCGGTGCTCAAACTGGCGTCGAGCAGTGCCGGGTTTACTCATCCGGGGGATGGCCACGGTGCGCACACCGAGCCGGTGGAGATCTTGTTCGACCGAGGCCAGGCCGTAGCCGCGGTCAGCGGTCACCGCCCGTGGTGGGCGCCCTGCGCGGTCGACAATGCGTTCGATGGCTGGCGCCAATTGCGCGGCGTCGGCCGGGTTTCCGAGCTCGACGGTGTGATCGAGGATGATCCCGTCGGCGTTGTCGACGACCTGCGCCTTATAACCAAACTCCACCGGTTTGCCCAGGCGACCCTTGCGGATCGGGCGGGCATCGACATCATGCAGGCTGACCACACGGTGTGCTGATTCGGGCATCACTCCGGCCAGGCGACTGCGGGTCTGAGCCACAACTTTCTCGGTGCGCTCCAGCACGGTGTCGAGGTGGTTAATCGCCTGGGCCAGCCGGCCTCGGCGCACCCCGGTTGCCGTGCACCACGCGCGGCGGGCGTTACGTACCACCGCGGCCGCATCACGCATGCTCGCTTCGGCAATGTCGGCCAGTTCCCCGGTGATCCGGCGCACCGCGGCCTGGGCCTCATCGCGCTGCTGGGCACCGCGCAGCCGCAGCTTGGAGGCGATCGAGCGGGCCCGCCGACCTGCCGAACGGCGCCGATCACGCACCCGCGTGCGGGTTGCGCCACCAAGGGTTTTGATCCGCACCACGCTGCGCGACAGCGTGCTCACTGCGTTGGCCAACAGACCCGAATCGGTCGGATACCCGACATCGGCCTCCACCACCGTGGTGTCGACACGCACCCGATCAGTCCGTAACAGCTTGGCCGCAGCCGCCTTGGTCACCAGCGCCTCGTTGAGCCCAGCCACCGCAGCGTCCCCGCACCGGCTGGTGATCTTCATCAACGTGGTCGGATGCGGCACCCGGGTGCCTAACGGAATCCGGCAAAACCGCTGCCAGGAAATCGAATCGGCCACTTCCCGACACAGCAGCTCATAGCCCAGCCGGTGGCGGAACTTCAAAAACATCAACCGCAGATAGGTCTCCACCGGAATCGACGGACGACCGATCCGAGCATCGAAATGTGCCGCGAACGGCGCGAAAAACACCGGATCGTCCAGCAGCGCGTCCACCCGAGCCAACTCAGCGGGCAACACCAGCAGTTCGGACGGCAATATCGCGTCCCACAACGTCGGCTGATCACTTACAGTTCTGAACACGATGGCCTCGATCCCTTCTTGCCCAAGGGTTCGAGGCCATCTTCCCCGCTCAACAGCACCTGGCAGCGGATCAACGCGCCGACTTTTTCAGGTCTTAGCGAATGTGCCCTTGTGGGGCGCCCGTTCCGGGCTGAAAATGGCGCGGTGGTCGCCTTGCGACGCCGTGCTCCTATGGTTCTTCGAGGCCGTGTCTTAGCCGGGCGCTGGGGTCGTGTGCGGGCCCTTCATTGTTGCCGCCATTGGTGTTTGGTCGAGCACGCGGATTAGATTCTGTGGTTTTGTGCGGTCCCACGGGCGATCACCTCATCACTATCGGGCAGGGCGGTGTGGAGAGGAGATGAGGCGGCTGTGTTGGCCGAGTCTGACGACCAGGAAGAAATCATCGCCAAAGTCGCGGCGCTGGATATCGGCAAGGCCGAACTGGTGTGTTGTGCGCGGCTACCCGCACCAGACGGACGCCGAAAACGGCTGCAGGAGGTCTCGACGCATTCGACGATGACCGCGTCGTTGACCGAGTTGGCCAACCACCTAGTGGAACTAGGGTTGCAGCGGGTGGTGATGGAAGCCACCTCCGATTACTGGAAACCAGTGTTCTACCTGCTAGAAGCGCACGGGCTCGATCCGTGGCTGGTCAACGCCCGCGACGTCAAACACCTGCCCGGTCGGCCCAAGACCGATGTCATTGACGCGGTTTGGTTGTGCAAGTTGGCCGAGCGGCAGATGCTACGTCCCAGCTTCGTGCCGCCGCTGCCGATCCGGCGGCTGCGGGATCTGACCCGCTATCGCGTTGATCTAGTGGCCGCCCGCACCGCCGAGAAGAACCGGGTGGAAAAGCTTCTAGAGGACGCTTGCATCAAGCTGTCGGTGGTGGCCTCCGACATCTTCGGGGTCTCCGGGCGGGCGATGATGGCCGCGCTGATCGCCGGCGAACGCGACCCCAAGGTGTTGGCCCAGCTGGCGCGCAAGCGGATGCGCACCAAGATCGCCCAACTGGAGGACGCCTTCAACGGCCACTTCGATGACCATCACCGGTTCCTCCTGGCCCGCATGCTCGGGCGCATCGACAGCATTGACGCCGACATCGCCGCCGTCGACGAGCAGATTGAGGCGCATCTGGCCCCTTTCGCCGAAGCGACGGCCCGACTCGATGAGATACCCGGCATCGGACCAATCGCAGCCGCCGCCATCATCGCCGAGATCGGGCTGGATATGTCGCGGTTCCCCACCGCGGGGCACCTATGTTCGTGGGCCAAGTTTTCACCCGGCATCAACAGCTCGGCCGGCAAGACCAAAGGCAACGGATCCACCGGGCATGGCAACCGCTACCTGGCCCGCAGCCTCGGCGAGGCCGCCGTCGTGGCCGGGAGAACCGACACCTTCCTGGGCGAACGATATCGGCGCATCGCCAAGCGGCGAGGCAAGAAACGCGCGATGGTCGCGGTCGGGCGCTCCATCCTGGTCATCGTCTGGCATCTACTCGCCAACGACCACGCGACATTCACCGATCTCGGCCCCGACCACTTCACCAGACACCTCAACCCAGACCGGCACAAGCGCAACCACATCCGCCAACTCGAAGCGCTCGGCTACACCGTCACCCTCACCCCGGCCGCCTAACCACCACAGCAACGTCGCCATTATTTTCGGATTAGTAGCTAGC
>Ga0318537_10000226_pt1 | contig 12989 bp, 11 predicted proteins | sample GRESIP117b4f29_FD_203657 | JGI IMG/M metagenome (GOLD analysis project Ga0318537, IMG submission 203657) | Tropical soil microbial communities from Luquillo Experimental Forest, Puerto Rico - GRE.SIPMG.117b4f29 | ecosystem: Environmental > Terrestrial > Soil > Tropical forest > Bulk soil... | reverse complement strand
GCGCCCAGATGCGCAGCTGCAGATCCTGCGGCACCGGCTGCAGAATGTTTGTGAGCAGCGTGCCGGTATAGATCTGCATCGTCGTCGTCATGCTTGCAAGCGGAACTGAAAACGTTCCGAGCACGCCGGTTGTCGGGCTTGAAAGGTCGACAACCAGGTTGCCGCCGCCTTGCGGCTGTGGCTGGCAAAGCGCGCAAATGCGCACCGAATAAAGTGTCGAGGCCTGAATGATCGGCACGCCGAATTCATCCTGCCAGGCACCCTGCGTGATCATTCCGTAGGTTGTCTGCGTGATGCCACTCGAATTCGAGATCTGATAGGACCAGCCGAAAACGGGGCTGCCGAGCGAAAGGCTTCCACCGCCGCCGGCCGTGCCGTCGATCGTCCAGCCGCCCGGCTGCGTGGTGTTCGCGCCCTGGATGGTCACGCCGGAGTAGCCGCCGTCAAAGGAAAGATTCCTGAAGTTTGTGACCTTCGCCTGTTCGCCCCAGGCCACCATGCGCGAAGAGTAAGTGAGCAAGCCGCGCGAGCTGCCGAGCTCGATGGTGTTGAATAAATTGTTGCCGGGAATATCGATCGCAGTAGCCGATAGAAGCACGGCATCGGTGAAACTGAACGTCGCGGTAGTCGTGCTGTTGTCGTTGACGATTGTCGCAGTATTGTGCTGCAGCACGCCGCCGATAAGTAGATCGACGTTTTGCGGGATGTAGAAAAAGTTTCCGCCATTCGCCCCGGTGAAAGACACAATTCTCGCGACTACGTTCGACGGGCCGGTTGAAAGGCCTGTGACGGTGATCGATCCGGATCCGCTCGTCACGTTGAAAGTTGCGATCGGCGAAGGTTGTGTGATGTAGCCGGAACGCGTCAAGAAGCTGTAGCAAACCTTGCGTACGCCGGTGGCGACCTGGCCCTGGCCGACAATCGTTCCGCCGCTGACGGGATTTCCACTGTTTACGATGGCGCCGGCGTCGAAAGTGAAAATCGTTCCGCCGACATTTGCGGCCGCCGGCGGCACTTGCGGCTGCAGCACCGGCACGTCAGGTTTCGCTATGTTCACCGAGAAATTCGCCCCGCTTACGGCGGTGATGGATGCCGTGACATTGAAAACGTTCGGGTCGGTACCGTGCCCGTAGCCGTTCAGCACATTCGTGATCGTGACCGTCTGGCCGGCTTGCGGCAAATTGCTGCCAGGCGCGAGCGTGAAAGAGAACGTGGCTACCTGACCGACAAGGATGGCCGAATTGATGGTCATGCTCGAGGCGTTCGGCGCCGTCAGTACGAGCCATGTGCCGTCGTATCCGGTCGGCGGCGAGCCGCCGGTGCCAGTGACCGTGATTGTTGAGCCGGCGCCTACGTTCGGCAGCGGCACTTGCGTTGTCAGGGTCGCGATGCAGCTCTGATAGAACCAGTTGGAAGTCGGAGGAGGGCCCGCCGAGCCGAAATCCGCGGAATATGCATATGTGGTTGTCGGCGAAGGAATGAGAAAAACCGGGCACGATTCCGCACCGCCTACGATTCCGGTCGTCACGCTATTGATCGTGTAGCTGCCGTTTATGTTGAACGGCACGCTTCCGCCGTCTTTTTTCGGAAACGGAACCGGGATGCCGCTCAAGACGACGGTTGTGCCGGCGCCGAAAACGTTCGTATACGGCGGCAAGCTCTGATAGATGTTCGCGCCGGTGCGGCCTTCGCCGAAGCAAATCAGAAGATTTCCCGGCGTTGAGTCGTTCATGACGTTTGCGGAAGCGCCCCAGGCGATACGACGCAGCATGGTCTTAGCTTGCTGCGTGGTATTTTGAATTGCGGTCGTGCCGCCACCTGAGCCGCCGGAACTCGCGATGCTCGGCTTGTCGCCGGGACCGACCTGGCTGACGCGATCGAGATTCGTTCCGTTCCATTGTCTCGGACAGTCCGTTCCATTCTGCAGATTTGAAAAGGCCACGTATTCGATGTCGTTGAACGTCACACCCTTCGCGAACGTGTTCGGCAGAATAGAAGTGAAAATGGAATTGAGCACCGTGGGATTCAAGTCGACGTCTTCGTCCCAGAGAATGCCGTTGGCGTCGAGCGCAAGCGTATCGATTTCCGCGTCGGTTTGTTCGTAAGTGTGAATCCAGTTGAAATTCGCGGGAGGCCCCGGGCCGAGAAAAACGCGCAAGCGTACTGCGTAGATGTCGAACGTTACGGGAACAAAATTCGGCGAATTAGCGACGATGTTCACGCTGATGTTTGCGAGGTTTGCAGGCGTGATGAACGGCAAAAATCCCTGATTCGAAAATTGATTGCCGAGCGCGATCTGCGCGTCGGCGGCAGGAAGCTGCGTTGTGTACGCCGGCGTGCCGGCCGGTGAGGAAGGAATCGAGACCGTGAGCGTTGCGCTGGGATCGAGCGAAGTTTGATGCCCGGCGATTTCAATCTGCATTCCGAGGACCGGAGTTGTCGACGGAATGTTCAACGCAAAATTTGAAGCTTGCAGAATCTGCGAGTGTGGCGTCGGCTGGATGGCCACTTGGCCGCCCGCGATCTCGATAGCTACCGCGCCGCCGCCCTGAGACACGGTCGAATGGATGGTGACGTCGGTATTGCCGCCGATAGCGTTCTGACAGATGTACACAAGCAAGCCAACCGTCGATCCGACGCCGTTCGGCGCGCTGACTGTGGTCACGGGCGTGAAGGCATCGCCGACTGAATCGGTGACGGTGAAGCCCGAAAACGGATTCGCGAATCCCACGTTGCCGAACACGAGAATCGTGCTGCCCGGTGTTACTGCGCGCGTCCAACCAAGATTGATCGCGCCGACACCGATACTGGCATTGCCGCTTTCCTGCAGAATGTTCGGGCCGCCGATACCGACGGCCGGAATGGCGAACGCGGCAGAAACGGAAGCGGTCGAACCGCCGCCAGGCACCAATGCGGTGAATGGCCCATAACTGCCCGCCGTAGGTGCGAACGTTCCGTACATTGCGCCGTTGCCGCCGCCGGTGTCGGCTCCTACATAACCAACCGGCGGCACGATCGTCGGATACCCGAAATTGTTGTTGTAGGCCGCCACCCAGAAAATAAATTCGTTCGCGCTGCTCGTGGTGATCTGCGGCAGAATGATGGTCGTGCCGGGCGCAACGGTGTTAGTCGTCACGACGTCGACGCCAGGGAGAAGGCCTTGCTTGCCGGCGGCGTTGGTATTGGTCATCTTGAGCGTGACCCAGGCGCCGATCCAGTTGATCCCCGTTGTCGGCCCGGTGTTCGTGATTCCAAGCGTTGTGCCTGGATTCGAAGGAATGTTTTCGCCAACCAACGCTTGTTGCTGATAGTTGCCGCTTGATGAATCGATCTCCTGAACGACGCGCATGGTCGCCGGGCCGCTGCCACTCCAATACGTTCCCGGCATGAAAAACCCGTTCCATGTCGCCGCGCTCGATTGCACAACGCCGAGAAACAACTCATTTGGTTGCGCGGTCGTGACGGTAGCCACAGTGCTTTGTGAGGCGCCTGGACCGCCAGAATAGGTGATCGCGACAAGTTGATCGGAGGGATCTGCGCCAAGGGCATTCGCCGTGCCGATTACTTCGCACAGGCAATAAGCATAATTCGAGGCTGTAACCGTGCCGGCTGCATTCGTGCGGATCGTAAACGTGTAAGTCTGATTTCCGCCGGTGGCGCTTTTATACAGGATCGAAAAAGCCACGTCGGTATTGTTCGGCGTGGTGATGTTCGCGACGATGTGATCGGCATTCTGGCTTTTGTTGTCGATACATGCGGTGCAGTTCACGCCTTCCGCGACGCCGTTTGGATCATGGATGAACAGCGCGATAAACACGCATGAGCCGGCAGTGACAGGCGAATCGAAGGCTGCGGTGAACGTCGTTCCGCTCGTGTTCACCATCACTTGCTTGAATTGCAGGATGTTCGAAATGTTCACGCCCTGGTTGAGCAGGGCCTGGGCATACGTTGGAGGGGAGTTTTGCGTGATGGCGTTCGGATTGAGCCATGCGACTTCGTTCGGTGCGAACTGGCCGGGAATGCTCTTGCCAGAGCCCGCAATGTGATCGACGACTAGATTCTGATAGGTGACTTGATTGACCCGGCCGGCGCGGCTGAAGACACTTCCAGGGTTGAAATCGCAGTCCTGCGAAAAGGGCGAAGCCCCTTCCGGCAAGTCTTCAGGGGCCAGCTCTGGAACAGCTCCGCCAAACACGGTCAAGGCAATGCCGTTGGTTTCGAGAACGTTGTCCATGCTAAGATTCACCCTTATGACAAAACATGGATTGTACAAAACGGCGGAATATTGCACTTGGCAAAATATGAAAGCGCGATGTTACCGACCACGGCATGAGTCTTACACCCGTTACCATTCGAGGGGGATTGGCGTTTGCAAAAAGTGGCTGCATTCTTTCGAAGCCTTCCTTGCCGATGTCGGCAAACGTCCAACCAAAGATCACAGCATCGACAGAATTGACGATTCCCGTGGATACGAACCGGGCAATGTGCGGTGGGCGACGTGGTCACAGCAAATGAGGAACCGCATTCCGACGAAACGCTTCCTTGCGGCGGTAAGGAAGAACGCGGCGAAAGCGCGCAAGGCCATGCTCGCCGGCGGCGGTGTTCCTCGGAATTCAAAAAGCGGTCGTTTTATTTCCTTGGAAAGACCGCGCGGAAAGCGACGACGTCGGTGAAGATATTCGGGGTGGCAGCGTTGAGCGCCGTCGCGGTCGTCAGTTCGACCGCCGCGGCCGTACCGCTGCCGCCGCCGGCGATGATCATAAGTTTCTTCGTCGCGACGTTGTACTCGTATTCCCATCCTGAGCCAGCCTGCGTGTTCACGTCGAAATAAATCGGCGCGCGATCGGCGTAAGGCCCGAGATTCGACACTGCGAACCCAGTCGCTCCGAGCAGACCGCCTGTCAAATAAGTGTCGGTCGCGGCCGAGAACGAGATGGTTCCGAAATAGATCACCGTTTCCTGCGCTGTGTCGCCAAGCGTCAGCGCCGGATTGGCTATGTACTTTACCGTTGCAGTTGCCAAGGTTCCTCCTTATGTCGTCGGGACGACGTAATACCACACGATGATCGCCGCGGTGCCATTCCCCGCAGCGAATTGGTTGGTGGCCTTCTGGATCACGAGCGCGGCATTGTCGTCACTCGGCGGATTGCCGGCGGTGTCGGTTGCGCCAGGCCAAGGAAAACTTTGTATGCGCCGGTTCGGCGTGGCGGTCACAAGAAAGATCGCGTTGGACGCGAGCGAAGCCGACATCGAGCCGTTCACAAAACTCACGGCACCGCCGGCGTCGGTATAGGCGACCGTGCCGCCGAAAAACTTGATCACAATCAAGATTGGAATGATGGTGAAGCCGACGCCTGGCGCTGCGACCAACGTGACCGGCGTCGTCTGCAACGCCAGGATCTGAGCGGAACTGAGGCTTACGCTGACGAAAGGGAAATCTTGCGCAACAAGCGTGCGAAATGTCGGTTGCGCGGCGGCGCCCGAAGCGGGACCGGCCCAGACGAGATTTGCGTTTTGATTGTTGAGCGTGATGGTGTCGGCGATCGTGCCGCTGGTTGTGATCGGCGAACCAGTCACGCCGGACGTGAAAATTCCTGGGACGGTGAGCGTATGAGCAACGCTAGTCACCGTTCCAGTGCCGGCCGGCATATCTGCGGTGACTAGCGTTCGGAAGGTGGGAGCTGCGGCTGCGCCGGTTGAAGGGCCGGCGAAGACAGTATTGGCGGCCTCGGTTGCCTTGGTGACTGCGAGCGTGCCGCTCGTTGTTACCGGCGAACCTGCGACGGTAAATTCCGCCGGCATGGTCAACGCAACGCTGGTTACGGATCCTGAGCCGGCGCCGCCGGCGAGAATGCCCTGGTCTGCGAGCACCAGCGGATTGATGCGGCTTTGGTTGTCGTAGATCTGGACGGTGTAGACGCCGGTCGCAGCGTAGAAGAAGAAATTGCCGAGCGTATCTGTGAAGAAGGGATTCGGCAGCGCCGAGGTTGCCGCCGTGCCGCCTGAAACATAGCTGCCGGGATTCGCGATTGCGGCCAGCGTGAACGGCGTCGTGACCGTGACGTTCAGACCCGCAATCGAAACAATCTGCCAGATGCCGTTGTAGCCGGCTGGATTGACGCCCGTCATGCTGAGATAGCTGCCCACGACAACGTCGGCGGGAACTGATCCCGAAAACACGAAGGTGATCTGCGCGGTGAGATTCGACCAGGACGCCGAGGTCAAGCTTCCGGAATTGCTGACCGCGGCATTGAAGATTGTAGCGAGTGGCGAGCCCGGCTGCGTCGTTGTGACGGCCGGCTGAGTGAGGACCGCGATGGACGCGCCAGCAATCGCATTACCGACAATGTCTTGGACGCGACCGTCGTAGCGACTCTGGCTGCTCATCGATAGTCCCCACTCAGCGCGCCGTCGATTGTTCCGCCGCCGGCGGCATATCCTTTCGGCCTGACCGCGATGCGCTGATCCTTCCTGACATAGCGATTAATCAACTCGTCGCACTCTTCTTTCCAGGCGAGTTTTGCTTCCGCGCGCTGCGCGGCGCCGCGGCTGAACGCGTACAGCATCACCATTCCGCCGGCGAGCGCATCTTCGCCGTCGCGAATGTTGATTGTGGTTAGCGAGAAATTTGCCGTCGGAGAGATCCGCGGCAGGCGCCCTTCGTAGCGCACGCGAATGTCCATAGTGTTGGTCGAACCCACCATATTGATGGCGTCGTTGCGCCATTCCCATTCGCCGAAATACGGCCCAGGAATGCGTGACATCAACGGACCTTTCGCCGGCATCATGGGAGTGAACTGCGCGCCCGATCCGGTCTGCCGCTGGGCGATTGAAAGCGGCAAGATTAGATCCGGTGGCAGCACTGGCTGACTAAGCGTGTTCATTCCGTTGTAGTAGCCGAGCGCGGAAATAAAAACCTGCGTGGCGGGATCCTGATTCGCTACCGGCAAAATCGGCGTGAGAATCGCATTGTCGACCACGTTCGAAAGCAATCCGTTGTTTGCAAGGTAGCGCTGTGTTTTTCGGACTGCGCTGTTCAGGAATTGAATCGTATAAGGCGCGACGTCGGTCAGGATCTGCCCGCCTGTGGCTCTGATCATGTCGTTGATCAGGGCTCGAGCGAGGTTCATGACGTCTTCCGCGATTGGATAAGTTCCTTCTGCTACTTGAGTCATAAAGAGGCATCAGGGAGCAGAAGAAGCACGATTGGCGCACTTCCAGTCTTCATACTGAGATCAGGTGCTCAGATGATCTAACCGCTGCTCCCTGAAGATCTATCGCTTTCTCGGTCTGGGCTTATCCTCGATGCCGGCTTCTGCCTTGCGGTGCCTGACCATCGCGGCGTGAATTTCCTCGCTGATCATGCCGGCCATGAGCGCGCGATCGGGATCGAAAATGTAGCCGCAGGGATGCCGAATGATTCCCGGCTTGGCCGGCTCGCCGCAGCCGGGACATTCGCTCGTGCGCTTGTAGATCCTGTTCCACGGGCGATCTTCTCCGAAGTACGATGCGGCGATACGCATCAGCGGCGTGATGTCATCGATTCGCCCGGCGGCTTCAATCGATGCGGCCATATTCAGCAGTTTCCGGTAAGTGCCTTCCATCTTCGCGCGTGCCGCGCCAACTTCCACATCAAGCGGCGGGTGATTGCGCGTCCAGAAAACGCCGAGATCGTCGAGGTTCGCGCCGAACGACCACCAGCTTTTGCCGGCGCCGAATGCCGCGGTAAGCGGATGGACGATGTCCTGAGCCTGGAATTCTCCGCTGACCGAATGCGTTTTCATCTCCTGCTCGACGAAGAAACTGTCGCGAACGACCGACGGCAAAACGAGTGGCTCACCTGGTGAGCCATCGTCATGGCAGGGCTTGATCGTGAACGTGCCGACCGAGCCCTTCTCGACAACGTGCTGCATCGGGCCGAGGTTGTAGATGTAAACCTTGTAGTCCGGATCCGGCGAGAACGAAGCATTATCCGGCGTGTAGACCAACACGCCGTTCAATTCCTGCTCGCGGGCTCGCGCGCTTGCGATCGCGCCTGGTGTGTCGTATGGCATTTCCTTTTCTCCTGAGATATATTCCTTCTGCTAGCAGCCGTCGGTCGCCCGGACTGGGCTGGCGTGAAACTAGCTGGACGAGGCCAAAAGCTGAAGACTCCAGTCTGCCGACGTTAAACCACAAAGTACGCGAAGCCGATAACGGTCTGTCACGCTTATCTTGATGCGGGCCATTTGGCTCTGTGGCCGAGGCCCATCTTTCTCACGATTTCGTCCCGTGAAATCTTCATGCCGGCTTGCTTTTCTCGGATTCGCTGTTCCCATCTTTCATGATTGGATTCGTGAGTACCCGCCTTGCCGCCGAAAGCAAGGCCAGCTCCCATGTAAGCCTCGAAAGTTTGTTGAGCGGCTCGTTGCCGTTCGGCAAGCATGCGGTTTTGGATGGCGACTTTTCGCTGCGCATAGGTCGTCTCCTGTTCCTTCAAAAGATTCGGGACGAGCAAATCGATCAGCCAGTGCGTAAGCGGCATGGCGTCGAATGTCATCACGCCGTTCTCGACTTTCCTCACAAACAGATTGAATGGCGCCGGCTCGTACAGTCCGCGATGCGGATAGTCGCCGATCGTCGGCACGTCGGCTTCCCAGTCCCAGGTCAACGCGTACCAGAGTTCCGGAGTTCCATAGCATTCCGGAGGCTTCCACACATCGATGAACCAGGCCGGGACGCCGCCATGCTTGAGCACGATGTGCTGACCTCGTTTTCCGTTCGCATCCACGCCGTAAACGAGATTGGTATCGTTCTGTCCCCAGACAATGCGGAAGTTCGGTTCGTTGTATCGATTAAAACCGCCAATGCGGTTGATGTGATCCACATATTCCGGCGCCGGCTCGCGGCGCTCCATGCCTGGAATCGTCCAGCTCATATGTGCGAAGCGACCGCGAGCAATTTCTGCCGCAGGTAAATTTCATCGAATCGCAGCAGCAGAAGCTCCTCGCCATCGATCAGGATCTCGGTGGCGCCGTATTTCGAAAACAGCACGATGTCGCCGATCTCGAGAGGAAGAGGCACGATTCGCTCGCCGATCAACCGACCTTCACCGACGGCAACGACGCGCCCCTTCGAAGACTTTGTCTGCGCGATTTCCGGAATGTGCAAGCCGCGTTTCATCTCCGCATCTTCGTCGATGCGCTTGATGATCACTTTGTCGCCGAGCGGTTCAAGATCGAGCATCGTTTTCCGTTTTGTAAGAGGCGAGCGGAACGAAGTTAAAGCCCCGTTCCGCCCGGTGTCAAGGTTAGCTGAAATAACCCGTCGGAATCTGCGCGTTTTGGATGAATGCCCCAGCACGCACGTTCGAATTGAAAACATTGAACGACGTGACGAAGTAAAACACTGTCGACGCGTTGATGCCGCCGCTGGCTCCGATGGTCGGGAAAATGGTCTGCCCGTTGACATCGTACAAGTCCGACGCCTTTAATTCACCGATACCCCAGTAGCGCAAACAAAGCGCATCTACGCGGCCTGGAGTCGCGTGAACCGATTTGACCATGTCGTATCCGACAAACGTTGCCGGCGTGAATTTCTTCAGCATGTCTTGCGAAGAATCGCCTTTGATTTCCTGCTGATTTGTTATCGCAACTTGAACCGCCAAATTTTCGATGGCGGCAGCCTGATCTACGTTGAGATACCAAACCAAATCAGCAAGCGCGGGAGTTTCGTTGCCGAGTGCGAGGGCAATTTTACTGACAACGAGTCGGCCGATCGGCACGGTGATCGCGGCGCCGGCAAGATTCACGGTCGGCGTACTGAGCCGGCCAGGAAAGTTGCTGCGCGCGAGTCCGTTGAGCGTGCCCGAATTGCCGTTCACCTGATAAGCCTTAACGCCCATCAAGGAAGTATTCGCGCCGCCCGATGCGCCGTTCACAACGAGCAAGTCGCCCGCAATGGTGCCGGCCGGCAGCGGATTCGCGCTCCAAATCGTATTCACTACGCCATCGACGTAGGAAATCTGGAACGAACCGCGGCTCACGCCGCCAACTGACGGGAAAACTTGCACAATCTGGTTGTCGTAAAACTGATTCGCATTCGAAACGATGATGTTCGAAAACGAAGGCCCAGCAGGACCGCTTCCGCTCGAGGGAGTCGTCACTGTCGCAAGAGTTCCGGAGCCGTCGCCCTGGAGATCCGCGTCAAGATTCGATTTGAATTGCTCGAGCGTGTGCGTGAATTCCGAAGCCTTCACCTGGACGCGAGACTTTTTGCCCGTCTCGGTCGACCAAAGTGCTTGCGCCGTAATTTCGCACGCCTCGGAGAAACTGATTGGCGTCAAGAACTGCGCGGCATAGAAACTGCCCGTGCCGCGGCCCATGTCGCCACCATCCGCCGAGAACTGCTGGTGCGTCGAACCTGCCGCGATGCGCATTGGAACGCGCAACGACGGCCGGCCCGTCGGATCGAACGTTGAGCCGGAACTGCCGCCTGTCGATGTCGACATCGGCAAAACTCTCCCGGCTTTCTTTAACCGCGCGTACAGCGTGTCCTCGGTGAGCATCAGGTCTGGAATTTCTTCCCTGACGGTCTCGAGCTCCACCGCCTGCACTGCGGCTTCGTTAAGAGCAGCCATTGGCCACTCCATGGTGGACTTATCGTTTGCGGTTTCGCCGCCTGAATCGGCCAGCTTCGCTGCTGCTGTTTGTGGAACGATAGTGAGCGCCCGAAGGCGCCTTGCTACATTGCGTTTCTCAGGCTCGAGTTTTCGCTTTAACGAGACTGCGGACTCGATCGAGGAACTGAGAGCGCAAAAACTTGATTATTTTCTTGGCACTTTGAAGTGAGCAGCAGCCGGGGGGATGACTGTACCATACGTCACGGTCATCGAAGCCGGCGCGGTGATCTGTATCGTCAGCGTGTCGACTTCCTGCGTGTTGCCTTGGCTGTTTGTCGCAACGTAAGTGACCGTTGCGGTGCCTCCCGGCTTCATGGCGGTAAACGGAATCACGTTCGGCGTCGTCGCATCCGGCGATCCGATTTGAACGACCGTCGAATCGGACGACGTTGCGGCGATCGAACAGGATCCGGTGATGTCCGCTCCCGTAGCATCCAAGACTTGGACTGTCGCGGTATTAGCTCCAGTCGGGACTGTCACTGATTGGTCAGGCATTTTCTTTTCCTTTCATCGTGTATTGGTAAGTGACCTTGATTTCCGTCGGCACCGCAGGACCAGTTCCACCAAGCAACTGCTCGATGCGGTGCGAGGATTCGAGTGTGGCCTCGGCAACGGCGAGGCTGTGACGCGTGAGCGCGACAAGCGCCTGCGAATTCATAAACAGCGCGTTAAGCGTCGAATTGGCGGTCTGCACGTTTTGCAGAATTTCTTTTTCAACCGCGAGGATCTGCTCGAGCAGCGATGCCACGCTGTCGAACGGGACGGCTTCCGGCATATGTGCGCTCCTACTTGTGAATTTTGTTGGCGACCCAGCTGCCGAAGTTCCAGCCGAAACCTGCCAAGAATGCATACACAACAACAACGAGAGATTGCAGCGGAATGAAATGATCGGGCATTTTTCACCTCACTGCGCCGGAACCGGGTTGCCGACGTTGTCGACCCACGTGGCGTTGTCGTTCGAATAGATCCAATGCTGCGTCGTCGGATTGAACGCGAAATACAGATAACCGATGTAGCCCGGCGGCAGGTTGAGCGCGTTGTCTGGCGGTCCAGACGCTCTCGGCTTGACTACTACTGGCGGCTGCGGCGGCTTTGCTGTCTTCCTCATCCTTCACCTCACCGGAAGCCCGTCGAAGCTGAACCAGTTCGTTTCATCGTTCGAGAAAATCAGGTTTTGCGTCTTGGTATTCACGGCAAAAAATTTCCACGTAGCATAGCCGAGCGGCACTTGCGGATTGCCGGGCTGCTTCATGACCGCCTCTTCGATGGTTTCTTCTTTCACGTCACGCTCTTGCTGGATTTGCGGGAGCGTGCCTTCGTCTTCCTTGGTGTGTTGATAGGGCCGCTTTTTACCAACGGGCTTTCTTTCCATTTTTGAGCCATGCCTCTCCGTGGCCCTGGAGCGAGCCGAGCCAGGTTGCTTTGTCCGTTTTCGTGAAATCGACGTCGGCGGTTTTCGGCCGGCCGGCGACGGTTGTCCCCGTTCTAGGCCCGCCGCCGGCGGCGACTCTGCGCATTCCTGTAACTCCAGGTTTCCCGCCCAGATTGAAATCACGCAGAACTCGTTTGATCACTTGCGGCAATTTCTGCCGCGCTGCCGCAACAATGAACCCGACCGCGCGGCCATGATCGCCCTGGCCCATCACCGCTTTGTATCTGTCGGCATAGCCCGGCGCCGTGTTTACCGCCGCGGCAAGATCTTCGTTGACCTGTTTGCGCAGGCGGTTTGCCGTATCGACGCGCAGCTTCCTGCCGGCAAGCTCCTGGCGCAGCAGGCGGTTCGTGTAGGCCATGACTTGCGTATTCACGTCGGTGCGCACATGGCCGTAAAACCCGCGCACGCGTTCGGTCTGCATCTCCTCGCGTTCTTGCGCCAACTTGTCGCGATCGGCTTTCAGCGGATCCGGCGCCTTGGCCTTCGACGCAAAGTTGCGCAGCTCCATCAGAAAATTCTTGAGTGCGCCGAAATGCTTTGCGATGTCTTCGTAGCGTTCGCCGGCGATGGCGGCTTCAAGATCGTTCACCGTCCCGATCACGCCGCAGCGGTCGAGTGTTTGATACATCGGACTCGAGATGGCGCGATCGTGCGCCGCGAGATCGAGCGTGGCAAGCTTCTCAAGCGCCGGGCCGACCAGCATCTTGAAGCCGTCCGGATACTCCTGCGCCCAGGTATCGATCAGAACGGGATCGCCTTGCTGAAAACCTTCTTCCATCATCCGCGAGGCTTCGACTTCTTCGGCCATTTCGCGGATGCCTTCGGGCCCGCCGTGATTCTCGAGTACCTCGGCGGCGCTGCGCAGCTGCTGCAGGCCTCCAAGCTTTCCGAGCT
>Ga0318537_10000195_pt1 | contig 13561 bp, 14 predicted proteins | sample GRESIP117b4f29_FD_203657 | JGI IMG/M metagenome (GOLD analysis project Ga0318537, IMG submission 203657) | Tropical soil microbial communities from Luquillo Experimental Forest, Puerto Rico - GRE.SIPMG.117b4f29 | ecosystem: Environmental > Terrestrial > Soil > Tropical forest > Bulk soil... | reverse complement strand
GGGCGCCGACTGATCCTTCGGCTGGAATTTGGCCGATCGGTCGGTGCGCGTCCCGTGTGCAACGGGGGACGACACCATAATGCAAGCTTCAATCGATTTTCACGCCCGACTCGGTTACGGCGGCCTCCCAATCGCGCGCCTCATCGGCGAGCTTGGCCCCAAATTCCGGCGACGTCATGCTCCTCGTCTGCAGGCCAAGCTTGGCGATGCTTGCCTGTAGTTCGGGCGATTTGAGCCCTTCGTTGAGCGCGCTATTGAGCTTGTCGATCACCGGCGTCCGCGTTCGGACCGGGGCGAGCAATCCCAACCACAGATAGGGCGGAAACCCGCCGAATCCGCTTTCGCCCATGGTGGGGACGTCCGGGAGCTCGGGCCATCGCACGTCGCTGGTCACCGCGAGCGCCCGCAGCCGGCCTTCCTTGATGAGCGGAAGAAGGACCGCCTTGGAAGTCATGCCGATCTGAATCTGGCCGCCCAGCAAATCCGCAACCGCGGGCGCCGCGCCTTTGTATGGAATGAAAACGATATTGCTGGCGGTTCTGACCCGGAACAGCTCGAGGCAGACATGCGGTCCAATGCCGACGGTGGCGCCCGATGTGAGCTTGCCCGGGTTGGCCTTGGCGTATTGCACGAGCTCTTGCAGCGTTTTCGCCGGGACCGCCGGATGAACCACCAGCGCATTGGAGTCGAATGCGATCAGGCCGACCGCGGCGAAGTCCTTGATCGGTTCGAAGTCGAGCGTGCGGTAGAGCGAAGCGATGGCGTTGGGATTGGTACCGCCCAGCAGCAGCGTGTAGCCATCGGCACCGGCATGCGCCACGAACTTGGCGCCGGTCCGGCCGCCGCCGCCCGGCTGATTTTCGACGATGACGCTTTGCCCCAGTCTCGCGGAGAGCGGCTGCGTGACGAGGCGAGCTGCCACGTCGGCAGGGCCGCCCGGAGGATAAGGCACGACGATCTTGATCAACCGATCGGGGTAGGATTGCGCGGTGGCGAGAGTTCCGCCCGCGAGGGCGATGCCGACGGCCACGATCGCGGCGACGAAAATTCCCTTCCTGCCCATCATTCCTGCCCATCATTGTCCCAATGAATGCCTCACCGCGGCAACGACCATAACAGACCGCGCGCGGCCGAACAGCGGGACAGTGCAGGCGTTGCAATAGGTGTACAGAGTGGATTGACTCGGCGTCCAGGCGACAACCGGGCGATGTGTCGAGAGGGAGGTTTTCATGAATCGGAAGATCGTTGGAATTGCCGTCAGCATGGGCATCGCGCTTGCTGTGTCCGTCGGCGCGGTGCGTGCGCAAAATTCTCCGGGGGGCGCAGGCATCGACGCGGCGCTGCGTGGCGCGGTTGAGCGCAAGGACGTGCCCGGCGTGGTCGCGCTGGTCACCGATCGCCGGCGCGTGCTCTATCAGGGCGCCTTCGGGGTGGCGGACGTCTCCACCGGGCGCGCGCTCACGGCCGACGCGCTGTTCCGCATCGCCTCGATGACCAAGCCGGTCACGTCGACGGCGGCCATGCAGCTCATCGAGCAGGGCCGGTTCGGTCTCGACGATCCGGTCGAAAAGTATCTGCCGGAGTTTGCAAACCTGAAGGTCTTCGAATCGTTCGACGCGGCGAGCGGCGCCTATCGGCTCCGCCCGGCGTCCAGGCCGCCGACCGTTCGGCACATCCTCACCCACACGTCCGGTCTCGGCTATCCGTTCACGAGTGCGATCCTGCGCGACTTCAAGCCACAGGCCGGCGAAACCTACCCGTTTGGCGGTCCCTTGCTGTTCGACCCGGGCGAGCGCTGGCACTACGGCACGAGCACCGACGTCGTCGGCAAGCTGGTCGAGAAGGTGTCAGGCCAGAAACTCGAGGACTATTTCCGCCAGCACATTTTCGCCCCGCTCCAGATGTCGGACACGTCCTACAACGTGCCGCAGGAGAAGGCGTCGCGCCTCGTCGCCGCGCAGCAGCGCGCGGGCGAGCGCATGGACGGCGCTATCGTATTGCAGACGCCGCAGCCCGGACTCACCATACCGGAACCGATCGGTGGCGGTGGTCTCGCCTCGACCGCGAACGACTATGGCCGTTTCATGCGCATGCTGCTCAATGGCGGCGAACTCGACGGGGCGCGCGTGCTCAAAGCCGAAACAGTGACGCTGATGGGCCAGAACAACATCGGCGCCGTGTCGGTGCCGGCGCTCAAGACCGCGCTGCCGCGCAGCGCCGACTTCAGCTTTATCGCGGACGGTCGCGACAAATGGGGTCTCGGCTTCCTGATCACGACCGATCAAGTGCCCGGCAAGCGCTCACCCGGCAGCCTGAGCTGGGGTGGCATCAACAACACCTATTTCTGGATCGATCCGAGCCGGGGCATTGCGGGCGTGATCTTGATGCAGTATTTGCCGTTCGCCGACGGCAAGGCGCTGGCTGTCTACGATGCGTTCGAGCGGGGCGCCTATCAGCTCGTGAGCGCTGAGCGCTAGGAGCGCGCCGCAATAGCCCGCGTTCCCCGGCGCGCGGGGAACGCGAGCGCGTGAGTCAACGCTCTAGCGCGGCGCAGAGTAGTAGTAGACATCCTGGATCGATGTCGGCCGGATGACGATCGTCCGCCGCGTTCCGTCGGCGGCATAGGCGCTCACGGGTATGTCGCGCAGATTGTCTTGAAACCGTCGCACGGCGTTCAACGCCTCATTGGTGGAGCGTTGTTTCGCGGCCCGATGGCCCGGGGCTGCTTTCTTGGCCGCGGCGGCGCGTGGCTGCGCCTCGGCCGCGGGCTTTGCGGCGCGCCGTCCCACGGCCGCCGGCGGCGGCGTCTCGGGTTGCGGCGCCACGACCGCGCTCCGCTGCTTGGCGGTGTGCCGTTCCACAGCGACCGGCGGCGGCGCTGGCGTCTCCTGCTGGGGCGCCGCGACTTCGCTCCGCTGCGTTGAGATTTGCCGTTCCACAGCGACCGGCGCTGGTGCCGGCGTCTCCGGCTGGTGCGCCGTGGTTTCGCTCTGCGGCTTTGCAATCTGCCGTTCCTCGGCGACCGGCGGTGGCGTCGGCGTGTCCTGCGGGGGCGCCGCGACTTCGCTCCGCTGCGTTGAGATGTGCCGTTCCTCCGCAACCGGCGGCGCCGTGGCTTCGTTCTGCTGCGGCGTCTCCACCGGCGCCGTGGTGGCAGACCGGTTTTCCGTCAAAGGCTGCTCGGGCGTGCCCTCGGCGACGGATGGAACTGCAACCGCATTCGAGTCCGGGGATGCCGCGACCCAGGGCATGCCGCGTCGCGACAAGCAGTTCCGATCGAGCTGCCACCAATCTTGCTGTTGGCAGGCCGCCGCAGGGGGATCGGAAATCTCTGTGCTGCCGACGAGCAACTCCTCGAGGGCGTCCGGAAACAACGCCAGCACGCCGACCAGACTTGCCGCGGCAACCAGGGAGGCGCACGCCACGAAACGCAAATTCGAATACAAGGCCCATCTCCTTCGATCGGAGTTTTGGCCCCCCATCCGGCGCAAAAACAACGCCGCTGTGGCGGGACTATGTCCGCGCAAGGGAACTGGTCCAGCGGAAATTGAAACCGTGCTTAACGGTCGGCCGGGGCGAAAAAGGCGTTTTTTGCAAAGGAGATGGATCGCCGGGTCGGCTCCGCGCGGATTTGGCGAGCGACGGCGACCAACGCGCCGCCGTAGGCTCCGCCATCAGGAACGATACGCGCGGAAAGCATCACGACGCGCGCGCTCCCAAGCGCAGCCCCGGCGCCGGGCGCTCCTGCACGACCTCGCGGCGGAAGCGGAACAGCGCCGCCGGCCGCCCCCCGGTCGCGGTCGAGGTCTCGCCGGTCGGCTCGACCAGGGCCGCGGTTTCGACCAAGCGGCGGAAATTCTGCTTGTGCAGGTGGCGTCCCGAGATCGCCTCCACCGTGCGCTGCAGCCCGGTGAGGGTGAACTCGCGCGCCATCAGCTCGAATATGACGGGACGGTATTTGAGCTTGGCGCGCAGCCGCGCAATCGCGGTGGCGAGGATGCGGCGGTGATCGAAGCGCATGGGCTCGCCCAGCCGGGGCATGGTTTGCCGCGCCAGTGCGGCTTCGCGGCCGTCGCGGCGCGCTTCCTCGACCAGGCCGGCCTCGTAGATGAGCTCGTAGCGGTCGAGCACCTTCTCCTCGTCCCATGGGCTGCCGCCGAGCGCGAAGCACAAGCGCACGCGCTCGCGGCGGCCGAGCGCGCGCGTCGGCGCGGGTTTGGCCGGGCGGCGCGCCCAATCCTCGAGCAACGGCAGGATGACCTTGTCGAGGATGTCCGGCCGCTTCTGCCGCCAATCTTCCCACGGGAAGAAGCGATACCAGGGTTCGAATCCGGCGCCGGCGGCGCGCAAGGCCGCGAGGTTCTCCGGCATGCGCGTGAGCGCGAGATAGCCGATCGAGACGATATGGGCGCCGGTGTCCCCCGGCCGCGCGTGGCGGCCGCGATCGCCGAAGGTGTAGAGCTGCTCCACGTAGCCGACCGCAAGGCCGGTCTGGGCCTCGACCCAGGCTCGCAGCCCGATTTCGAAGGTGCGGTGCGCGAGCGGGTCGAACGGCCCGAACGGCAGTCCCGCGCGGGTCTCGCCTTTGGCGCCGTCGCCGGCCACGAGAATGGCCGGCTCCTCGCCCTCCATCGTCACGATCGCGGCGGTGAGCCCGATCTCGATCGGCGTGAGCGGGGCTTCGGTCATGGGGGAAGAATAGCAAGCGAAGACGCAATGGCGAGCGCCGCGCGCCACGAGGCAGTGCTTAGGAGGAGGTCGCGGAGGTGCCGCGCGCGAGGCGAACCACTCCAGTCGAGCCGGAACGGGTCGGCCTCACAGGCGATCTCGCCGCGCCCGATCGCGTCGATCGCCGCCACCATGCGACTCGCGTCGGAGAGCGACCGCGGCGAACTGCGCTTGCTATTGCTTCTCCGGCACCGTGATCGGCTTGCCGCTCTCGGCCACGATGAAGGCGAGAACCTTGGCGGGCTCGGTCAGGCTTGCATTGGCTGAAACGGCGTGCAGTTGGCCCGGCGCCTCGTGGAACGTCTGGCCTTTGGTCAAGATGGTTTCAGCACCCTGATCGAGCTTGAGCTTGTACGTTCCCTCCAGCACGTAGCCGAAAATGTGATGCCCGGGGTGCCGATGCGCTGCCGAGCCGCCGCTCGGCGGGATGTCGAGCGTGACCATGATGATTTCGCGGCCGGGAAGTTCCGCGACCACCTCCTTCAACAGCGTCGTGACTTTGGTGGCGGGCGTTTGTTGCTGCGAGACGGCGGGCACAAGCGCGCCTGCGCCCAGCATCACGATCAGCGCTACCGCGTAATGGAGCGTGCGGCCTAATGTTCCCATGATCGCCTCCTCTGTGTTTTTCCGATCCGGGAAGCGAGGATGTCAGAAAGGTCCGGTCGCTCCAACCGCCTATTCCAGTTCGAGCCGGAACGGGTCGGCCTCATAGGCGATCTCGCCGCGTCCGATCGCGTCGATCGCCGCCACCATGCGGCCGTCGCGGCCGAGCATGCGGTCGGCGAGTGCCACCAGACGGCTATTGGGCGTCGCCGTCGCCGAGGCGCGGCGAAGCTCGCGCGCGATCACCCATTCGTCGCGACGCGGGTTGAGCGCGCAGGCCGCGACATAGGCGCCCGCGGTCGAGCGGCTGATGCCGGCATAGCAATGCAGCACCAGCGGCCTGACGCGGTCCCAGCCGCGCACGAACGTGATCAGGGCGGTGACGTGCTCGTCGCAGGGAATGATGTAGCCGTCCATCGGCACGGTGATGTCGTCCATGCCCAGAATGAGGTGGTTGGCCGGCGCGACGCTCCTGGGCCGCTCCACCCGGTCGGTGTGCTTGAGCAGCGTGACAACGTGGCCCGCACCGGTCGCTTCGACCGTCTCATGCAGGCGCGCAAGCGAGCAGACGTGAATCATGGGTATCGTCGAAGTGGTTGTTTGCCCCTTTATATGGTGACGCATTTTGACATCAAAGCGTCGTTTCGAAGACCTCTCCGTTACGGCGGGGCGCGCAGACCTCGGGGGCAATCCACCCGTCTCACCCTCCCGCGAGCTTGGCGAAACGATCGAGATAGCGCCGCTCGGCCACCTCCGCCGGCCACGGCACCAGGTAGTCGCGCTCGATGACGGCGGAGAATTTGGGCGGGGCGCCGAAGAAGCGGCGCGCCTCGCTGGCGGAGAACCCGGCGAGCCGCGTCGCCTCGAGATAGGCGGCGCAGCGATCGGACACCTTGATCACGGCGACCAGCTCGGCCGGCAGCACCGCGGGCAGGCCGAAGCGCAGATGGATGGCCGCGAGCAGCCGGCTCTCGACCGCCTTGTAGGCATCGCCGATCACCGCCTTGAACGGCGAGATCATGTCGCCGATCACGTATTCCGGGGCGTCGTGCAGAAGAATGCAAAGGCGGCTCGCGCGGTCGAGGCGCGTGCGCTGGCGCGCGATGGTTTCGACCAGGAGCGAATGCTGGGCGACCGAGAAGATGTGCGCGCCCTCGGTTTGCCCATTCCAGCGGGCGACCCGCGCCAGCCCATGGGCGATGTCGGCGATCTCGACGTCGAGCGGCGAGGGGTCGAGCAGGTCGAGCCTGCGCCCTGAGAGCATGCGTTGCCAGGCGCGAAAGGCCTCGGAGGGTAGTGCTGGTCGCGGCTTTGCGGGCATCGCGCTCAACGGCCTGCCAGCGCGGCGAGCGGCGCGTGCCGGTAGCAGCTCACCACGTGGTCGTTGACCATGCCGGTGGCCTGCATGAAGGCATAGACGATGCTCGGCCCGACGAATTTGAAGCCGCGCCTCGCCAGCTCCTTTGACATCGCGCGCGAAATCGGCGTTTCCGCTGGCACCTGAGATGTCGAACGGAAGCGATTGATCTTCGGCTTGCCGTCGACGAAGTCCCACAGCAGCCGCGAGAAGCCGGGGCCCTTCTCCATCGCGTCGAGATAGGCGCGCGCGGAGAGGACCGCGCCCTCGATCTTCATGCGGTTGCGCACGATGCCGGCATCCTGCATCAGCTTCTCGATCTTTCTCGGCGTGTAGCGCGCGATTTTCGCGGGCTCGAAGCCGTCGAAGGCGCGCCGGAAATTCTCGCGTTTGCGCAGGATGGTGATCCAGGACAGCCCGGCCTGGAAGCCGTCGAGAATGAGCTTCTCGTAGAGCGCGCGGTCGTCGTATTCCGGCACGCCCCACTCCTCGTCGTGATAGGCGACGTAGAGCGGATCCTGCTTCGGCCAGGGACAGCGTTTGCGGCCGTCGGGGTGGAGGAGGCGAGGGCTCATTCCGCGGCCTTGGCTTCGCCCGGCCATGCGAATTGCGCCCAGGCCGGTTTGACCAGGCGGATCTCGATGCCGCCGGCGATGAACGGCTGCCCTGCGGCCAGCGCGTCGGCCGCGCGATCGAGGCGAAGCATGGCAAGGCCGCGCCCTTGCGCCGTCGAACCGAGCGTGCCGATGGTCTTGTCACCGGCGCTCACCGGCGTGCCGGCCTCGGGAGCAAAGCCGTCGAAGCTTACGGGCACGACCCTGGCGCGCGCGCTGCCGCGGTGCTCGATGCGCGAGACCACCTCCTGTCCGACGAAGCAGCCCTTGTCGAAGTCGACGCCGCCGAACTGATCCATGTCGGTCTCGTGCGGGAACGCATCGCCGTAGATGAAGTCGAGGCCGCCGCGCGGGACGCCGAGCGCGATCCGATGGGCCTCGTAGGCCGCGGGCTCGACGAGCTCTGCGCCGAGGTCGGCCGCCGCTTCGCCCTTAAGGTGCGGCGGCAGCATGCAGCGCAGCCCCAATGCCGCGAGGCGCGGATCGCGGTAGCACAAGCCATATTCGGTCTTCGCGCCGCCGTTCCAGATCGCGAGCACGCCGAGCGTCTCGGACAAATCCTCGACGATGAGCTTCGCCCGCAGTTTGTAGAAGTTGAGCCGCTGCAGGAGGGTCGATGCGAGCGCGCGCGGGCAAACGAGGAAGAAGCCGCCGCCGTCGGCGGGCGGCGCCTCGGCCAGGATGAAATCGACGATGATCTTGCCTTGCGGGGTGAGCAGCGCACCAAAGCCCGCCGCCGCCGGCGTCACCTTGGCGGTGTCGCTGGTCACGAGCCCGTTGAGGAATTTGCGCGCATCGTCGCCGGCGACCTTGACGACGCCGCGGTCGGGAAGCAGCGCGGCCTTCATGGTATTTGATCGGACTTGCCAGATGTCGCGCCTAAACGTAAGGCGCTCGCTCTACGGTCACAAGGGCGGCCTTCGTGTTGGCGGGGACGGCGGGGCGCGCTCAGTCGCCGGTGACGAAGAAATGCCAGGTGCCGTCCGGTCCGATCCCGAGACGGTAGAAGGCGTAGACGCCGAGTTTCATCATGTCCTTGTAGTCGGCGCCGGTGACAATTCGAAACAGCTCGACCTTCTGCTGGGGCGTCAGCGCGGAGAGCGACATGCGCACGAAATAGGGCCAGACATACATTTCTTGCGGCGTGCCTTCATCGACGCGCACGTAGCCGGCTTCCAGGATCATGGTCAGGATCGAGAGCACCTCGATGCCGTCGGAGTCGGGATAATTCGCCCTCCAGAAGGCGACCGGATCCTTGTCGTCGGTGAACGAGAAAATCGGCCCCGAATCGTTCATCAGCGACGCGAGCTGCTGCAGATCGCCGCTACGCGCGGCGGCGAGCAGACGTTCGCGGGTGCGCGCCACCGGCGCGGGCAAGCGGGAGAGATCGGTGATGATTTCGGCAACGGCGGACGCCGGGGCGAGGCGGCCCTTGCCCTTGTCGGCGCTCCGCTGGGATGGCTCGTCCGGCGCCGGCGCGGACGCGTCCGGCGGCTTTGCCGCCTCGCCGCGAAGGTCGGTCGGCGCAACCACGCTGCCGCCCGCGGCGAGCGCTAGCAACAAGAGCCTCAAGCCAATGCGCAGCAGCATGGGTCGGCGGCCGATCGAGGATCGCCGCCAGTCTATCAGAAGCATGGAATCGGTGGCGAGTGGCCGCAACGCGAGTCGCGCGGCGAGCTCCGGTGGTATGGCAATCGCGCGTTCCGCGCCAAGCCGCAATCAGCGCGCGACCGAGGGCCTATTGCCTCGCCATGGCGAGGGAGAATTCGCCGTTGCGGATGCGCCCGGCAAGACCCTCGGCGAAACGCGCCGCCGCCTCCTCGCCGTAGGTCGAGACGAATTCGGCAAAGGCGGCGAACAGGCACGCCTGCGCTAGGCAGTCCCCGTCGATACCGTCGACGCGCGCTTCGGTCCAGGCCGCGTTGAGGTAGCCGAGCGCAGCCCGTTTCTGCTCGTGGTCGGGAGCCTGTCCCGGAACTTCGATCATTTGCGCTGTCATGCCCATGTCGATTCGGGGGCTGCCGTTGCGTGGAGGCACGTTAGCACGCGACGCGCGTGCGCCTAGGCGCAACTGGAGGAACGGTTAATGCTCAAGCCGCAGCCGGGCGAGGCGGCTCCCTCGCGGCCAGGATCGCGGGCGCAGGTCTCGGCCTTGGGGCCGTATGGCAGTAGTGGTGCAGGGGCGGCGTTGGACGCGGGGGGCGCCGGTCAGTTGGCGTAGCGCGCCGTCATCTCGCGGGCGATCTTGGAACCTTCCTCGAGGTAGCGGCGAATGACCAAGTCGGCCGCCGGGGTGCAGGTGCGATAGCTCTGCTGGTAGCCGCGATAGCCGCGATTGAAGCTGGCGATCATACGCGCTCGCCGCTCGCCGCTCGGGGCCTCGGCGTCGACGAGGGACTGCATCTCGTTGCGCCACTTCTGGCCTTCATTGGCGCCGCAGATATTGCGCAGATAGTGCAGCGCGCCGAGGATCTCGGCGAGGCGCTGGAGGCTGCCGTCGAAGGGGGCCACCCCGGCTTCGGCGCGCGCCGTCGCGCCGGCGCCCGCAAGCGTGATCGGGACCACGGTCGCGGCCACTATCAAGACGCGTCGCAACATGGGATGGAGTATCTGCGCCGACATGAACCCTAGATGCGGCGGACCGCACTTGTTGAGGCATTGTTGCGGCGCAAGGCGACGGAAAAAAGGCATGCGAGTCACCCCGCTTGCAAGCAGCCTCTGTCCGCTCGTCCCCGCCAACGACAGCGGAGACCTCAACTGGACTCGCGCTTCCGCCGGAATGCGCGGAGATGGCGAACACGCTCCTCGTTAGGACGTCTAGGTGGTCGGCGGTTGGGCGAGGCGATCGAACGCCGCGGCCACGATGTCGGCGAGGCCGGGGGTCGTCGGCAGGCTCGCGAGCTCGGTCGGGTCGAGCCAGCGCGCCTCGTCGAGTTCCTCGTTGAGGACAGGCTCGCCCGCGCGCCAGCGGGCGGCAAAGCACAGGATGATGAAATGCCGCTCGACCCGGCTTTGCGCATCGCGGACGATGGCTTCGCGAAAGCCGGCGAGCGCAACCGGTTCGATTGCCAGTCCCGTCTCCTCGCGCACTTCGCGCGTCACGGCTTGCGTGAGCGTCTCGCCCACCTCGACCACGCCTCCGGGCAAGGTGAACAGGCCATGGGCTGGCGCGCGTGCGCGGCGCACCACAAGTATCTTGCCATCGCGCACGATGGCAGCGCTCACAGCGAGGTAGGGACGCTCGGGATAGGATCGTGCGTCCGACACGGCGGCGGACTCTCCAAAAGCATGATGTAAGAGCTTACCTTAGGCGAGGTCGTCTGCCGCCAGCCTTGTGCGGCATGGTTAGTGAAGCGGAACAAGCGAGACAAGTCCCGCATGTGTGGACGCTACATGGTCCTGTCCTCGCCGGAAGCGATCCGGCGCCTGTTCGGCTACCCGGAGCAGCCGAATTTTCCGCCGCGCTACAACGTGGCGCCGACGCAGCCGGTGCCGATCGTTCGCATCGTGGAGGGGCAGCGGCAATTCGCACTCGTGCGTTGGGGCCTGATCCCGCCCTGGGTCAAGGACCCGCGGAAGTTCGCCTTGCTCATCAATGCGCGCGGGGAATCGGTAAACGATCGGGCGGCGTTCCGCTATGCCATGCGCCGACGCCGCTGCCTCGTTCCCGCCGATGGTTTCTATGCCTGGAAGGACGAAGGCGGACGCAAACGCCCCTATTGCGTGCGCCCGCGGGAGGGGGGACCGATTGCTTTCGCCGGGCTGTGGGAAACCTGGATGGGGCCGAACGGCGAGGAGATGGAGACGGCGATCATCATCACCACCGCGGCCAAGGGGGAACTCGCGCGCTTGCACGAGCGCATGCCGGTGATCGTGCCGCCGGATGCCTTCGACCTGTGGCTTGACTGCAGCAAGGTCGACGCCATGACCGCCGCCGCGCTGTTCGCGCCGGCACCGGAAGGGCTGCTCGGAGCTTACGAGATTTCGCCCGCGGTCAATCACACCGGCAACGACGGGCCGAATTTGATCGAACCGGCCGCGTGGCAGCCGCCGCCGGTGCTGCCTCCCGCGAACAGCGGCGCCAGCGCGCCGGCGAGGCGCGCGAGCAAGAAGGACGCGCGGCAGCAGTCGCTGTTTTGACCCGCTTTGCGGGGGGAAGAGCACGACTGGCGCCGTCTACAACACCTTGCCCGGATTGAGGATGCCCTTGGGATCGAGCGTGCGCTTGAGCGTCCTCATCAGATCGTAGGCGACCGGATCCTTCACCTTGGGGAGGAGATCGCGCTTCATCACGCCGATGCCGTGCTCGGCCGAGATCGAGCCGCCATGTTTGGCCACCACGCCGAAGACCGCGGCGTTGACCTCGCCCCAGTGCGAGAGGAACTCGGCCTTATCCGCCCCCACGGGCTGGGCGACGTTGTAATGGATGTTGCCGTCGCCGAGATGTCCGAACGGAAGCGGCCGGGCGAGCGGGATCAGCTTGGCGACGGCGGCGTTCGCCTCCGCGATGAGGGCCGGCACCGCTGCCACTGGCACCGAGACGTCGTGTTTGATCGAGCCGCCTTCGTGCCGTTGCACTTCGCCGAACATTTCGCGGATGCGCCAGAACATCTTGGTCTGATCGAGGCTCTCGGCGATGGCGGCGTCTTGGACGAGGCCGCGTTCGAGGCCCTCGGCCAAAATTTCCTCCAGCACCGCGCGCAGGCCGGTGCGGGCCTGCGACGAGAGTTCGATCAGCACGTACCACGGATGCGCCTGCGGCAGCGGATCGCGGCAGCCCGCGCCGTGGCGGAACACCAGTTCGACCCCCAGCCGCAGCATCAATTCGAAGCTGGTCACGCTGCCCGTGGCGCGGTCGCTCGCAAGGCCGAAGAGGTCGAGCGCGGCCTGCGGCGAGGGCACGCCGACGAAGGCGGTCTCCACGGAACGCGGCCGCGGGATGAGCCGCAGCACCGCGGCGGTGATGACGCCGAGCGTGCCCTCGGCGCCGATGAACAGGTCTTTGAGGTCGTAGCCGGTATTGTCCTTCTTGAGCTTGTTGAGGGCGTTCAACACACGCCCGTCGGGGAGCACCACCTCGATGCCGAGCGCGTGCGAACGCGCGATGCCGTGGGCGAGCGCGGCGGTGCCGCCGGCATTGGTCGAAAGATTGCCGCCGATGGTGCAGCTGCCCTCCGATGGTAGCAATTGCGGGTAGAGCCGGTCGACATCGGCTGCCGCCTCGCGCGCCCGCAGCAAGGTCACGCCGGCCTCGCAGGTCATGGTATTGGAAACCGGATCGACCTCGCGAACGCGGTCGAGGCGATTGAGCGCAAGCACGATCTCGCCGTGTTGCGGGATCTGCCCGCCGACTAGGCCGGTATTGCCGCCCTGGGGGACGATCGCGGTCGCGGTCTCGTTCGCAAGCTTGAGGATTTCCGCGACCTCGGCGACCGAGCCGGGCCGCAGCACCACGGGGCTCGCGCCGCGAAACATGTCGCGCGGCTCGGTGAGATAGGGCGCCTGCGCCTCCCGATCGGTGATGGCGTTTTTGCTTCCCACGATCGCGACGAAGCGGGCCAACAGGTCGGTTGCGAGAAACTTGACGGGCGTCTCTGCAATATTCATCGCTCGAGCTCGATCCACGTCGTTGCGGCTCGTGACTATAGCGCGGCGCGTGGCCGAATTCCTACCTCATGGGCGCGGCGCCGCGGCGCGCGCAAGCCGGTCGTTGATCGCTTCCCCCAGGCCCGCGCGCGGCACCGGCATCACCGCGATGGTCGCGGCGCCCGACGCATCGAGCGCGCGCAGGTGAGAAAAGAGATTGGCCGCGGCCTCGATGAGGTCGCCGCTCCGCGACAGGTTGAGCACCGCCGCCGCGCGCTCGGCGCCCGCCGCCGGTGTCGGGCCGAAGGCGAGCAGCGCCTCGTGCGCCTCGACGCGCTGGGCATCAAGCCGCAGCCGCGCCCGCGGGGCGTAGTGGGAGGGGAGCGCGCCAGGGGCGATCGGCACGTCGTCGATATTCGGTGACGCGGCAGGAGGCGGCACCTCGGCCAGCGCCACCTCGCGCTCGATGTCCGCCCGCGGCAAGGCGCCGGGCCGCAGCAGCACCGGGCGATCGAGGCAGGCGACGATGGTCGATTCCAGGCCCATGGGCGTGGGCCCGCCGTCGACGATCAGCTCGATGCGCCCGCGCAGGTCGGCCAGCACGTGCTGCGCGGTCGTGGGCGAGACGTGCCCGGAGCGGTTGGCCGAAGGCGCCACCACCGCTCGGCCGAAG
>Ga0318537_10000182_pt1 | contig 13784 bp, 8 predicted proteins | sample GRESIP117b4f29_FD_203657 | JGI IMG/M metagenome (GOLD analysis project Ga0318537, IMG submission 203657) | Tropical soil microbial communities from Luquillo Experimental Forest, Puerto Rico - GRE.SIPMG.117b4f29 | ecosystem: Environmental > Terrestrial > Soil > Tropical forest > Bulk soil... | reverse complement strand
TTCTTATCCCGCTGGAGATGGCGTCTCCGAGACCGGGTTGACCGAGATGATCGGCAGCGATCTCGGCGTCAGGGGGCGCGACCTCGGTGCCGAGAGCATGTTCGAATACGGCGCCAGGGTCGGCTTCTGGCGCCTTCATCGGATCTTCACCCGCTTTCGGCTGCCGGTAACGATTTTTGGTTGCGCCCGGGCGTTCGAGGCCAACCCGCCGGCGGCTACCGCGATCGCCGCCAGCGACTGGGACATCTGCAGCCATGGCTATCGTTGGACCAACCACCCCGGGCTCGCCGAAAGCGAAGAGCGACGACAGATCGCCGCGGCCGTCGATTTGATCCGCAAAACAACCGGCAAGAGCCCCGTTGGCTGGTATTGCCGCTATGCACCTTCGGAAAACACCCGCCGGCTATTGGTCGAACACGGCGGCTTTCTCTACGACAGCGACACCTACAACGACGAGCTGCCCTATTGGGTACGGATTGGCGACAAGCCGCACCTCGTGGTGCCCTATTCGCTGACCACCAATGATTCGAAGTTCGGCCGCGGCGTCTTCGGCTCCGGCGAGGATTTCTTTGCCTTTCTGCGCGACAGCTTCGACCTTCTCTACGATGAAGGCGCCGAACGGCCGCGCATGATGTCGGTCGGCCTGCACATGCGCCTGACCGGTCATCCCGGCCGAGCCAAAGCGCTGATCACTTTCATCGAGCACATCCTCGCCCACAGCCACGTCTGGGTTTGCCGTCGCGAAGACATCGCCCGGCACTGGATCGCGCGGTTTCCACCGCCGGGCTGACTGGCGCCGGCTCCGTGCTCATGGAACTTCCCCCGGTGTTGGGGGATTAGGCTCCCCACCGGCGATCTGACTGCGTGCTCGACCCTCGTGCCGCAATGACCCCTGTCGTCGGGCCTACAGGACCGACTCGACCCACTCGTAGAGTTTGCTCTTGGGCAGCGCACCGATCTTGGTCGCGGCGACCTGCCCGTCCTTGAAGAGGATCATCGTCGGGATCCCGCGCACCCCGTATTTCATTGGGGTCTGAGGGTTCTCGTCGATGTTGACCTTGGCCACGGTCAGCTTGCCGGCCATGTCGGTCGCGAGGTCTTCGAGGAAGGGGCCGATCATGCGGCAGGGGCCGCACCATTCTGCCCAGAAATCGACGAGCACGGGCTCGCTCGCGCGGAGGACCGCGGCGTCGAAAGTGCTGTCGGTGACGGCGTTCGGCTTCATCGGGTCATCCTTGCGTTGATAGTCGCAGAGATTAAGGGAGCCGAAAAAGCGGCGTCAAGGCGGGTACCCTGCGAGGCGCTCGGGGCTGATCGGCATCAAACGCGGACCTTCTGTCCATAGCAGCGCGCAGCGAATTTCATGCTGTGGATAGATCCGGCCGAGCGCCGACCGGTAAAGGGCGAGCTGGCGGAGATAGATCGGCGCGACCTCCGCCTCGGTCGCCGGTGGTGCGCGCAACGTCTTGAAATCGACGACGAGCACTCGGCTTTCTTCGACCACCAGACGGTCGATCTGCCCTGATAACGTATGGCCATCGACCAGGCCGACCAACGGCACTTCGGCCTGTGAGCCCGGCCCGAAGATCGCCGCGAAATCGGGGTGCCCCAGCACCGTGAGGGTCTCGCGGCGTATCTCGTCCTGCTCCTCCGTGGAGAGCCCGTGCGTTGGCAGCGCGAGAAACCGGCGCGCCGCATCCTCGCGCCCTCCCGCGGGCAGCTCGGGCAAGCTCTGCAGCAACCGATGGACGAGAAGCCCCCGCTTGAAGCGGTCACGCTCTCCAGTCCCGAGCGGCGAAGAGGCGGCAGGCTCGACCTCGCTCGAGCGTGACGGAAACAGCAGCTTCGGCGGTTGGGGCTCGGCCGGCGGCGGCTCCGTGACCCAACGCGGTAGCGGAAGCGCCGGATGCGCGATCTCTTTCAGGGTTTCCATAAGGGGCGGAGCCGTCTGCGCGCCGGAGAGCCGTAATCCGTCGCCCGACCACCCGTCGCGCCCGATCAGCGCCGTCCCGTCGAACGCGAACGGAGTGCCGATCTCGGTGAGACCGGCGCGGCACAACCCGTGCCAGCAACCCTGCTGCGGCGCGGCGCGGGTCTGCCACCCGCAGATATACAGCCGGTCCTGCGCGCGGCTGAGGCCGACATAGAGCAGCCGCCGATATTCCTGCAGCTCGCGCCGGCGCAACGCTTCCCTTTCGGAGGTGTAGAACGGAACGGTGAACTCGGCGCGCGGGCGCCACAACGGCAGCTCTTCCTTTTCCGTCCACAACAGCGTCTCCGATGGTTTTGGCAGCTGCATCGTATCGGGCAGAAAGACGATCGGGGCTTCTAGCCCCTTGGCGCCGTGCACCGTCAAGATGCGAACCTCGTCGCGCGGGCGCGCCCCGAAATCGCGTTTGACCTCGGTGTCACCGGCGGCCAACCAGCGCAAGAAGCCCTGCAATGACGGGACGTGTTCGTGCTCGTAGGTGAGGGTCAACCCGAGGAACTCCTCGACCGCGTCTTCCGCTTCGGCTCCGAGGCGCTCGAGCAAGGCGCGCCGTCCGCCTTCGGCGCCTAGGATCTCGGCGTAGAGCTCGTAAGGCGGGACGAAATCGGCGCGGGCGGAGAAAGCTGATAGGCGTTCGGCCGCCTGCCGTAATGCCGCATCTGTTTCGCCGCGGCTGCGCAGCCGGTCCCACAGATGCTCTTTGCCGCGCGCATGGGCGAGATCGAACAAAGTTTCTTCGTCGAACGCGAAGAGCGGACCCTTGAGCACGCCGGCCAATGTCAGATCGTCGTCTGGAAACAGCAGAAACTGGCCGAGCGCCACCAAATCCTGCACGACGAGTTGCTCGGTCAAGATCAGGCGATCAGCGCCGGCGACCGGAACACGACGCTGCTTGAGGGCGCGCAGCAGTTCGCCGACGAACTCGTTTCGCCGCCGCACCAGCACCATCACGTCGCCCGGTCGAATCCGGCGGCCGCGCGCCTCCAACATCTCGCCACCGTCCAGCCAGCCCTTGATCGTTGCCGCGATCGCCTCAGCGAGCCGAGTGCAGGGCTCGGCGATGCGGCGGCGGGTCACCGGTAATGCCGAGGGATCGGAATCTTCGTCGGGTTGCGGTTCCACCGGCGGCCACAGTTCGACGAGCCCCGCCTGGCCGGCGCGAGAGGCGACATGGCGGATCGGGCCGTCGTCGAGCGCCACCCCGTCGCGCGCGGCGTCCTGCCGGAAGATCGCATCGATCGCCTGCAACACCGGCTCGGTAGAGCGGAACGAGATCTCCAGAGGTACCACTCGCCACTCCTGCTCGGCGGCGGCAGTGCGCGTTTCGAAATGCCGCCGCATGCGGAGGTAGGCCTGCGGATCGGCGCGTTGAAAGCTGTAGATCGACTGCTTTGCGTCGCCGACGGCAAAGATCGTGCGGGTCCGGTCGTGCGCGCTGTCGCCGGCGAAGAACTCCTCGGCGAGCGCGGCTACGATCTCCCACTGTTCGGGATTGGTGTCCTGTGCCTCGTCGAGCAGAATATGGTCGAGCCCGCCGTCGAGCTTGAACAACACCCACGGCGCCACCCCGGGGCGACGCAGCAGGTCGAGCGCCCCGGTCACGAGATCCTCGTAATCGAGCGCCCCTCGGGCTCGCTTGCGCTCTTCATAATCCTCGATCAGCGCGTCGCCGAGCCGGGTCAAGGCGCACGTCGCCTCCACCAGCACCGTCGAGGCATGTGCCTCGCGAAACTTTTTGACCCGCTGCGCTTCAGCCGCCAGAACCGCGCAGGCGTCACATTCCGCCGATGCGGCGGCGCCTCGAGTTATCAGGCTTTTGCGGATCTCCCCTTCCTCGGTCAGGTAGACTCGGGAATAGCCTTCGATCATCTGATACCGCTGCTTCGGCATCGCGCACCAATCGCCGATGACCACGCCGCGCTTTTGATCGGCGTCCGAGCCGCCGCGGAGCGCCACCGCCGCCTTGTGCAGGCCGGACTCGTCGCCGGCATTCTCGGTGCAAAAGGCGGTGACGAGATCTTGCGATGTGGTCCCGAGGGGCAGAGCCAGCGCCGCGCACAGCCTGTCGCGCAGCGTCGCGTGACCGCCTGCGACGGCGCGGCGGAGCTTGCCGCGCTCACCGGCGAGTGCAGCCATCAGTATGCCGAAGCGCGTCTCCGCGACATGACCGGCGACCACCGAGAGCGCCCCAGCGAGTTCGCCCCGATCCCCGTCATCCCGCGCGGCAACGATCACGCTTTCGGCGGCCTCGAGCCGCGTCTCGGCGGCGCCGCGCTCGTCGAGCACGGTAAACTCGGGCGAGACACTGGCCTCCAGCGGAAACCGGCGCAGCAATGCCTGGCAGAAGGCGTGGATCGTGGAGATCTTGACGCCGCCCGGGGTGTCGAGCACTCGGGCGAAGAGATGACGCGCCTGCGCCATCATCGCGTCGTCCGGGTCTCGCCCGGTCAGCTCGCGCAGCTCCTCGAAGAACGCAGCTTGCGGCAATATCATCCACGCGGCTAGTCGCTCGTTGAGCCGGTTGGCCATCTCTGCGGCGGCCGCACGGGTAAAGGTCAGGCACAGGACGCGCGCGGGGTCGCTACCCTCCAGCATCAGTCCGAGCAGGCGGTCGGTCAGCACCTTGGTCTTCCCGGTGCCCGCCGAAGCCGAGACCCACGCCGAAACCCCGGGCGCCGCCGCCCGGCGCTGCGCTGCGTGCGCGTCCACTGCTCCGATCATTCCTCGTCTTCTCTCGCGGTAACACGCTCGAGGTGGCGGTAATCGGAAAAGCGCGGCGCCCATTTCGGCTCCGGCTCCGCGAGATAGGGTGTCGCGGGGTCGTCGAAGAGCTCGATCAGCGATCTGACCCGGTCGAGCACCCTTTGGATCAGCATGTCTGGATCGTCGTTGCCGATTGAGTAGCGCTGCCCGACCGGAGTCCCGCCGGTCAGCCGCCAATATTCCAGCGCCGCAGGCGCGCCGGTGACCGCCCCGAAGCTGCCGTCCCGGAGGATCGCTCCTTCGAGCGGGAGCTGCGCCGCGTACCCCCCGACGATCTCCTTTTTCGAGGGCAGCGAGCCGGTCTTGTAGTCGACCAGCAAAAACCCCCCCGCTGAGAGGCGGTCGATGCGGTCCGCCTTGGCAGTCAGGGTGAACGGCCCGCCAGGTGCGGGCAGGGTCAGGCTGCCCTCGCACTCGCTGATGCTCTCGGCGACGAGGGACCGGTGCGCCCGCTCCTCGGCGATGAGCCAGCGGACGATCCTTTCGAAGCGCGGCCACCAGAAAGCCCAGGCGCCCGGGCGCGACAGGAGCGCACCAAAATGGGCGCGGCCGATCTGCAGCAATTCCGCCTCTGCTTCGCTAGGCAATTCCCGCGGATGACGATGAACAAATTCGTCAAGCGCTCGGTGGATGGCGATGCCGAGATCAGCGCGGTCGGGGTCGGCGTCGAGTTCGTCCAGCGGCTCGAGCTCGAGGATGTGGCGGGCGTAAATCGCATAGGGGTCGCGTAGCCAAGTCTCGATCTGAGTCACCGAGAGCTGACGCGGGCGCGCGGTTAGCGGCGGCCGCGGTTCGGGTGACGGAAGCGGCCGGTAGTGTTGGGCCTCGTCGATCTGCTGCACGGCGGACTCGATCGCCGCGTCCGGCCGGAGCGCATAGCCAAGTCCGGCGGCGCGCAATACCGCATCGAGGCGCAGCAGCCAGCGTGACGGTACGGTTGGCACGCCCTCGTGCCGCGCGGCGCGGGTCAGCACCACCTCTGGCGCGCCGAACGCCTGCGCAAAATCATGTGCGGCGATGCCGACCGAGCGTTCCGGGACGGCGATACGGAAGTCGCGCCGCATTTGCCGCGACATCCACGGGTCGTGCTCGGCTGAACCAGGCCAGCTGCCTTCGTTGAGCCCACCGAGGACCAGCAAATCGGCCTGCTGCAGGCGCGCCTCGACAAGGCCCCAGATCGCAAGCCGAGGATGGCGACCAAACGCCGGCCGGACGACCACCCCGCCAGCGAGCGCTTCGAACACTGCCGGGTAATCGCGACCAGAGAGCGGCGGAAAGTCGCGCACGGCGTCGATCAGCTCGTGGCAGAAGCGCGCGGCACTCTCTCCCGCCTCTCCGACCCACAGCCGGGCGTTGCCGGCCTCGGTGGCGCTCGCCGCGAGGCGCTCGGCAGCCTCGATATGGGGTATCACGAGCCGGGCGAGCGGCACGGCACCGTGATCGAGAAGATCCGGCAGCCTGCCGAGACAGGCGTCAAGCCGATCGACAAAGCGTTGCAACCCCGTATCTTCATCGCGTAGCGCCGCCCTGAGCCCGGCAATGCCCGGGGCCGGGCGGGGCCCGAGAATCGCCTTCTCGAGCCGGCGCGCCAGGCGGCGAAAGACGGCCGGTTCAAGTCCGCCGGCAGCGAGCGGGTGCTTCAGTGCGGCGAGCAACGGCACCGGGGCGAGGCCGCTCGCGGCGAGATAGAGTACGAGACGCAAAAACGCGCCGGGCGGCGTGCGGTTCAATGGCAGGCCGGCCGAATCGTCGATCTCGATCGCCCAGCGGCGCAGCTCGACAGCAACCCGGCGCGCGAGCTCACGGTCGGGAGTGACGAGTGCCCCGGTCGCCCCTGGTGTCTCGAGCTTGCGGCGCAGCAACAGCGCGATCGTCACCGCCTCCTGTTGGGCGCTCGCGCAATCGAAGCGGCTGACCCCGTCGACGGTGTCGGCTGCTTGCGGTGGCAAGCGGCGCCACGCGTCGGTGGTCGCCGCCGGCCGCAACGCTTCGCCGACCAGCCGCACCCGCCGCGCCCGCCTTCCGTCGTCACCCCCGCGAAGGCGGGGGTCCAGGGACACCGTCTGAGGTGTTGGCCGCGACTTCGCCGTGGCGAAGAGCGGCAGATCTTCGAGCTCCTTGGGTGGATGGCCGGGGTGAGAGGGTAGGGTAGGAGGCCAATCCCGAACCTCGGCGGGAGCAACCCCGAGCGCGCAGAGCAGCTGGGCTAGCAGATATTGCGGATGGGCTTCGTCGCGCTCGATCGCGTGCCACTCGGCTTTGTCGGCGCGACGGTCGAGCCCAGGCAAGATCACTGCGCCCTGATCGAGCGTGGCGACGACCGAAAGCAACTCGGTCATCGCCGGAATCCCACCAGTGAGCCCGGCCGCGACAACCGGGTCGCTCGGTGGCGAGCCGCGCCAGGCCTCCGCCTGGCGTTCGAGCAGACGGTTACGCCGGACCGCCGGATCGGGCGCGCCCTCGGTGACAAGGATGTGCGGCCACTGACTCGGTAGAATTCCCAAGAATTTGTGGACGATCTGCCAATGCGCGGCGAGATCCCGGGGGACGAGGTCGGTGAGCCTGGCGAAATCGGCGCCCTCCGTCGCCACGGTGTCGAGAAACCGGGCGAGACTCCCGGCGAGCGCGGCAGCCTGGCCCGGCAACAGCGGGGCCTGACCGCGCACCCGGCCCCATCGCATGACCAACTGCGTCAGCAGCAGGCGGCGGCGCAGCTCGGGGATGGGAGGCGGCACCGTGAGCTTGTCGCCATCCGCCGACCTCTCCGCCAAAGTCAATTCGTCCGAATCGAGATCGCCGATCGGGCGCATGTGCGGCAGCAGCAGCGGTGTTCCGGCTTCGCGCCCCTCGGGTGCCGCTCGCAGAAAGGCGTCGCGCAAAGCGCGTGCCGCGCGCCGGGTCGGCAATAGGATGGTGACGCGCGTCAGCCGCAGCGGATCGCCAGCGGTCATCCCGAGAAGCCCGTCCGCCAGCGTCGCCAGAAAAGGCCGATCGGGCCCAATTGTATAAACTTTGGCCTGCACCCTCTCCGTCATGCGAGCGCCGGCTCGATCTCTCCAGGTTGTTCGGTCTGTCCGTCCGGTATCATCGCGGCGGCGGCTATGGTCTGGTGTCCCGCGAAGCTTTGGTTATCGCTTGGCTCACCGCAGTGTAGCGACCCAAGCTGCCACTATCGGCTGCGATCGCGACTGCTTCAACCAGGGCGCATTCGTGCCGAGGACGATCACCGATCGAGCGCGGGAGAACCCTATCGGCACAGGCGGGGGCGGCTCGAACTCGTCGGCGCTGCGCTACGGCGAAAGCGCACGCGTATGGCTTCCGCCAGGAGCGCCTCCGGGTCCTTTCTCGCCCCGCCAAACGCCTCACACGGGATATGACACGACTCGGCCTCGGACGAGCGGCCGTTGCGAGCGGCGCGCACCTGCAACCGCCCTTTCAATTCGGTATCGGCGTCGCGGATCGTCAGTGTGGTCATCGATGACCCATTCGACGAACGTGCACGTATCGTAGTCAATGTGAGCGTCAAGTGCAACTAAACCGCTTATCCAAACCCAGGTCACAGGTCAGCCGCGGACGCCGGGGACTGCGCCGTATTGCCTCCTTGATGCGAGCCTTTCGGGGTGTCACGCCGCGCCGTTGACGGGGCAGCCTTGCGCAGCCCGAGGCGGCGCGGTCCGAGGCGGGTTCGAGGCCCCTCCTGGCCGCATTCGGGCGATTGGTGCACCGCCAGGGACATCGCTATAAAGATGGCATGGAGCACCTCGTTCAACCGACCCTCGACTTCATTTCGGCGCATTCGAACTGGGCGGTGGTGGTCATGTTCGTCACCTCGTTCGGCGAGTCGTTCGCCTTTGTCAGTCTACTGTTCCCCGGCACCTCGCTGCTGATCGCCGCCGGGGCCTTGATGGCGGCGGGTTCGCTGCCCTATCTGCCGATCCTCGCGGGTGCGGTCACCGGTGCGGTTCTCGGCGACACGGTTTCGTTCTGGATCGGTCATCGTTTCGGCGGCGGAATTGCCCGGATCTGGCCGTTCACCCGCACTCCGGAGCTGCTGCCTAGCGGCATCCGGTTTTTTGCCAGGCATGGCGGCAAGAGCGTCTTCATCGGACGCTTCTTCGGCCCGATGCGCGCGGTGATACCGCTCGCCGCCGGGGTCATGCGCATGCCGCGCGACCGATTCTGGTTTGCCAATGTCACCTCGGCGATTGTCTGGGCGCCGATGCTGCTCTTCGCCGGCGATGCCGTCGGCGATGTCGGCGACCACCTCGTCGGCTCCGCGAACACCGTGCTGCTGGTCTTTGCCGGTCTCACCCTTTTTGGCATCGCCGGTGTCGCTTGGGCGGCGATAAAGTCGGCGCGGTCTAAGACCTGAGCTGCCTCTTACCGCGGGCCGGTCGGCTGCCCAGATTGATACGAGCGGCCGATCCGCGAGCTGAGCCGAATGTCGTCGTTTTTCTCGCCCTACCGCCATCAGTTCATCCGCGTTGGCGCCTGCGTGCCGCATGTTGCGGTCACCGAGCCGCGGCGCAACGCCGAGAACGTCCTGGGCCTGCTCGCTGAGGGGGACAAGGCACGGGTCGCCTTGATGGTGTTCCCGGAGCTCTGCCTTTCGGCCTATGCAATCGACGATCTATTGTTTCAAGACGCAGTGCTCGGCGAGGTCGCGCTCCAGGTAGATCGTCTGATCTGCGCCAGCGGCGAGCTCTTCCCGATTTTTGTCGTCGGAGCGCCGCTTAGGTCGCAGGGGCATCTCTATAATTGCGGCGTTGTGATCCACCGCGGCGCCCTTCTGGGTGTCGTTCCCAAGGTGTTTCTGCCGAATTACCGCGAGTTCTACGAGCGTCGGCACTTCACCTCGGGCGATGGCATCGTCGGTCGATCGATCGAGATCGCCGGCCGTGAAGCCCCGTTCGGCAGCGATCTGTTGTTTGCTGCACGCGGCGGTTCGGGTTTCACCTTTCATGTCGAGATCTGCGAGGATCTGTGGGTCCCGCAACCGCCGAGCACGTTTGCGGCGCTCGCCGGCGCAGAGATCCTGCTGAACCTCTCGGCCAGCAACATCACGATCGGCAAAGCGCAAATGCGCCGTCTGTTGTGCGCTTCGCAATCGGCGCGCTGCATCGCGGCCTATGCCTATTCTGCCGCCGGCGCCGGCGAGTCGACGACCGACCTCGCCTGGGACGGCCAGGCCGGGATCTTCGAATGCGGCGACGATTTGGGTGAGACTGAACGGTTCTCAACGGATCCGGAAATGGCGGTCGCCGATGTCGATCTCGGGCGCATCCGTCAAGAGCGGATGCGGACCAATACGTTCGGGGACAGTGTGCGCATATCCGGCGACAAGCGCACCCCGTTTCGCACGATCGGCTTTGACTTCGCGATCCCGATCGAAGCGCTCGAACTGCGCCGCCAAGTCGAGCGGTTTCCGTATGTGCCGTCAGATCCGGCGATGCTACGCGAGAATTGCTACGAGGCCTACAACATCCAGGTCCAGGGGCTGGCGCAGCGGGTTTCGGCGACCGGCTTGAAGAAGCTCATCATCGGCGTTTCCGGCGGGCTCGACTCGACGCAGGCGCTGATCGTCTCGGCGCGCGCGATGGATCGGCTGGGGATGCCGCGCAGCGACGTCCTCGCCTACACCTTGCCCGGTTTCGGGACGAGCGATGCGACCAACGCCAATGCATGGCGGCTTATGAAGGCACTCGGTGTCAGCGGTGCCGAGATAGATATCCGGCCGGCGGCGCGGCAGATGCTCGGCGATATCGGTCACGCCTCGGCCAAGGGCGAAGCTCTCTACGACGTGACCTTCGAAAACGTGCAGGCCGGGTTGCGCACCGATTATTTGTTCCGGCTGGCGAACCACAACGGGGCGCTGGTGGTCGGCACCGGCGACCTCTCGGAGCTCGGCCTTGGGTGGTGCACATATGGGGTCGGCGACCAAATGTCGCATTACAACCCGAACGCGTCGGTGGCCAAAACCCTGATCCAGCACCTCATCCGCTTTGTCGCAGCCTCCGGGGAGCTGGGCGATGAGACCGCGCAGATTCTCGACGCCATCCTGGCAACAGAGATCTCGCCCGAGCTGGTGCCGCCTGGTGCGGATGGCGCGATCCAGTCGACCGAGAGCATCGTTGGGCCGTACGAGTTGCAGGACTTCAACCTCTATTACGCGACGCGTCACGGCTTCCGACCCTCGAAGATCGCGTACCTGTCGTGGAATGCCTGGCACGATGCCGGTTGCGGCTGGTGGCCCGCCAATACGCCGGGCGCCTCGCGCCGGGCCTATACGCTGGCCGAGATCAAGCATTGGCTGCGCGTCTTTCTCTACCGTTTTTTCGAATTCAGCCAATTCAAACGCTCGGCGCTGCCTAACGGCCCGAAGATCTCGTCCGGCGGCTCGTTGTCGCCGCGCGGCGACTGGCGCGCCCCGTCCGACGCAAGCGCCAACGTGTGGCTCGACGAACTCGAAGCCGGTGTGCCCGACAGGGAGTGAGCCGCATTATTGATCTTGGACGACCTCGATCGGGATCCGGCGGTGGCGTTCAGATGAGTGCGTGGGACTAGCGGACCCGACCTCGAGGTTCGAGACAAGCACACGGAAAGTCGCTTCGCGTTCGGCTACTGCCAACGTGAATTCGTCGAGCGTGCTGCAAGCTACAGCCGCGCCCCACGGGCCCTGTCTGCGAGATTTAATCTCGGCGTTGCGCGCATAGTGCGCGTCCTCGATGCGACGATAGGCGTATCCGCGGTAGAGCCCCTCTTCCGGGGTCCATAAGTCGAAGGCGTAGCATCCCTCCTTTAGTAGAATGGGTCCGACAACGGCGAGCATCAGAGGCTCCAAATCAGCTGCGAGGATTATCGGCTTGGGATGGCGACCGGATCGCGCGCTCGTGATCGGTCGTGCCGGTGGCGGGGGGTGGCATCGTCACAGCCGGTATGCATTTGGCGACCAGAACCGCCAAGTCGAGCATGCCGAGCCCAATTGCAATCACGAGCAGCCAAGCATTCATTTGCCCGGCAATCCGGTCGAGGCGAAGCAGGCGTTGTTTCATCGGGACCTCACACGGACAAAGACGAACCAAGTTATGCTGCGCCGCAGCATAAGTCCCAGGACCTTATTGCAAACGTTCTATGAAATTCTGCTGCGCCGCGAGATCGGCGGCCGCCGATTTAAGACCCGCCGTAAACCGGGATGACTGCGCCGCGGGTCACGCGATTGGCCGGCGAAGCAAGGAAGGCCACGATTTCGGCGAGATCGGCCGGAGCGACCCAGCGGCGATAGTCGGCGTCCGGCATCGCCGCCCGGTTCGCCGGAGTGTCGAGGACCGAGGGGGCGACCGCATTGACCCAGATCTGCTCGTCGGTCGTCTCCTGCGCCAGCGCCTGGGTCAGGGCAGCCACCGCTGACTTGGATGCGGTGTAGGCGATCATGCCGGCACCCAGACGCGGCTCCAGCGCCGGCCGGGCGGCGACGTTGACGATCCTTCCGCCCGATGCGCCGCCGGGACCCGGTTCCTTGCGAGCGCGGAACGCGGCGACGGCCGCGGCCGAGCACAAGAAGCACGACAGCGCATTCATTCGGAACTGCGCCATGAAATCTGCGGCAGACATCTCGGCGATCGGCGCCATCGCAAAGCCGCCTGCGAGGTGAACCGATGCCCAGAGAGGTGGAAGGGACTGATAAAAGCCCCGAACCGCCGCTTCGTCTTCGAGATCTACACCGCGGCCGATATGGACCCCGGGATCTGACATGTACGGGAAGTGGTCGAGCTCTGCAGCCACCAGGTTCGGCACATGGCAGACAGCACCCGCCGCGCGCAACGCTCCGACTACCGCTCTGCCCAGGGCGCCGGTACCGCCGGTGACGACGACGTGGCTGCCGGCAAAATCGACCATCTCGAGATCCCTACAATTTGACCTAAGTTACATACATCAGATCCCGTCAACCGGGCGTCACCCATAGACGCGGCGATAGAGTTCGACGATTTCGTCGATCGTCGGGATGCGGGGGTTGTTGGCTGGCGAGCCCGAACCGAGCGCCTGGTTCGCCATTGCCGGCAACAGCTCTTCATAACGCGCGGCATCGATGCCCCAGCCGCGGGGTGTCGGCACTTTCAGGTCTTCGTTCAGCCTGCGGAGCTCGTCGAGCAGACGCGCGACTGCCGCCTGACTCCCCTCGTCCTCTTCGGCGACCCCCATCGCCCGGGCGCAATCAGCATAGCGCTCTAGTGCAGCCGGCACCGAAAAGGCGGTGATCTCCGGCAAGAGCATCGCATTGGACAAGCCGTGAGGAACGTGGAAAAGCGCGCCGATCGGCCGGCTCATGCCGTGCACCAGACACACGCTGGAATTCGAGAACGCCATTCCCGCGGTCGTCGCACCGAGCATCATCGCCTCGCGCGCCGCCCGGTCGCCAGGTTCGGCGCAGGCGGTGCGGATATGGCGCGCGATCAGACCCATGGCACTCTTGGCGAGCCCATCGGTGAAAGGATTGGCTCGGCGGCTGACATAGGCCTCGATCGCATGTGTCAGACTGTCGAGCCCGGTATCCGCGGTCAGCCGTAGCGGCATCGAGAGAGTCAGCTCGTAATCGACGATCGCTGCCAGCGGACAGCAGGCGAGCCCGGCGATCAGCATCTTCTCGTCGGTCTCACTGTCGGTGATCACGGTGAACCGCGTCACCTCAGAGCCGGTCCCGGCCGTCGTCGGAACTGCCACAAGCGGGGGGCCGGCTTTGGGAATTTCGGCCGGAACCTTGTAATCGCGCATCCGACCCCCGTTAGCCACAAGGATACTCATCGCCTTTGCGGTATCGATCGAGCTGCCACCACCGATCGCGACGAGACTGTCGAAGCCACCCTCCGCGAGATGACGGGCACCGGCTTTGACAACCGCCGTGGTAGGGTCGGCGACGGTGTCGGAGAACACCGTCCGAGGTACGCCGTCGCGCTCGAGTAGGGCGGTCACTCGCTCGAGATGGCCCGAGCGCGCGAGAAAGGGGTCGGTGACGATCAGCGGGTTGGCGAGCCCG
>Ga0318537_10000181_pt1 | contig 13822 bp, 8 predicted proteins | sample GRESIP117b4f29_FD_203657 | JGI IMG/M metagenome (GOLD analysis project Ga0318537, IMG submission 203657) | Tropical soil microbial communities from Luquillo Experimental Forest, Puerto Rico - GRE.SIPMG.117b4f29 | ecosystem: Environmental > Terrestrial > Soil > Tropical forest > Bulk soil... | reverse complement strand
AGTTGCGAGAGTACCCGCCGCGAATGACGAAATCGCCCTCCGGCCCCATCAGCTTGCCGAGCCAGCCCTCGCGCGCCTCCGGCGTCCAGACGACGCCGGCGCTCGGCGCGACGTTGTTCTTGTCGATGTTATAGGCGTGCGTGCCGGCCGTGTACTGTGGGAGCGTCGTATGCTGGCCGGTCATCGTGCCAGGCGCGAAGAGATTGCAGGTGCCGCTGCTGTTGACGCCCGAGATCCCGCAGACCTCGGTCATCGACGCGAAGGTGTAGACGCCGTTCAGCGGGGAGAACGGCAGTTGCAGTCCGTAGCGCACCCCGAGGTTGAGCGTGACGTTGGGCTTGACCCGCCACTGGTCCTGCACCCATGTGTCGAATTCGCGCATCCTCCCGCGCTGCATGCTGGGACCAAGGAATGCGTACGTGCCGCTCGTCTCGTCCAATCGCGCGTCGGAGGTGAACGTGCTGACGCGGCCCGTGATGAGCGCGTACATGTTCTGCGCCGCGGTCAACTGGGCGGCCGAGGCGCCCGGAAAGTTCGTGGAGTTGAACATCGCCAGCGCCGGATCGCTGCTGGCTATCCCGATATTGGCGGTCGGAGTGAGCGTCTGGTTCTGGAGCCACACGGTGTACTGGGTGGCCGACCCTCCGAACGTGAAGCTGTGAGCGCCCTTGAGCCAGGTCACGCCGTCTTCGATGAGGAGCGCCGTGGCGTTACGCGAGGAAGGCTGGGGCAGGTTTGGTGCACCGGTCGTCGAGCTCGAGCCGCCCGGCGACGTGAGCTGGGTGCCCACAGCAGGGAACGCGATGTTGAACGCGTTCGTGTTGACCAGGCTCCCCGACCACATGCTGGGGGCAAGCTCGGGGAAGAACTGGACCGGCGCACCACTGTAGCCGATGCGGGCCTCGTTCACGAGATTGGATGAGAAGGTCGAGCGCACCCAATTGCTGAAGCCGATCCGCTGCGAGTACTGGCCCCCCTCCACCGGAAAGCCCGGGAACGCGGGGTCGCGGCTGTTCAACGTATCCGGAAACGTGTTGTAGCGCTGATAATTCAACGCGCTGGTGAAGCGGTGCTTGTCCGTGAGGTTCACGTCGATGCGATAGGTCGGGAAGCGGTTGGTTGTCTCGACGTGGTTGTTGAACGTCAGGCGGTCGAGGTTGGCATCGATCGTCGTCAGCCCGCCAGAGAGCGACGTTGAATTGCGAATATCCTGCAGGACTTTTGCGATCGTAGGATCCGCTGTCGCGGTCTGACCGTTGGCCGCCGCGAGCTGGATTAGGTTGACGGTCCGCGTTACGCCGCCCGAGGTGTAGGTGAAGAGCCCCTGCTGCGCCTGGGTGTTCAACAGCGTGCGCTGGCGCGAGGTGTCGGACGGCTGATGGAACTCCTCGTAGTTGACGAAGAAGAACGCCTTGTTGCGGACTAACGGGCCGCCGAACCGAACACCCTCCTGGTTCTGCAGCAGCTTTGGCTTCGCGTTGCCGTCCCGGTTGTTGAACCAGGTATTCGCGTTCAGCGCGTCGTTCCGATAGTAGTAATACGCGCTGCCCGTGAAGTCGTTCGTCCCCGCTCGCGTCACGAACTTCACCTGCACGGCACCCTGGCCGCCGGCGTCGGCGCCCTGCGCGGCCGTCTGCACGGTCACTTCATCAATCGCGTCAAGGCGCGGGCTGACGATGGCGAAGAAGCCGTCAGTCGAGCGAAGGGTGTTGTCTTGAACGTTGACGCCGTCGAGCGTGATGTTGATCGTTCCGCGGGGCAACCCGTTGATCACGGACCGCCGGGTGTCGTTCGACGACGCGACGCCCGGCATGAACGGCACGAAGTCCATGGCGCTGCGGCTGGTCAGCGGCAGCTTCGTGATCTGGTTCGTGCTGATTGTCGTCGTGATCGTCGAGTTCTGGGTCTGGACGATCTCGGAGGCCGACGAGACGAGCACCTGCTCCTCGAGGGTACCGATCTGGAGCTCGACGCGCACGTTCGCACCGATGCCGGACGTCAGCACCACGTTGTTTTCGACGAACGTCTTGAAGCCTTGGAGCGACACCGTCACTTCATACGACCCGGTGTTCAGCGCGGGGAAGGAGAACACGCCCTCGGCGTTTGTCACGGCGTTGTTGGTTACGCCGGTTGCGTTGTGCTTGACGACGACCGTGGCGCCTGGCACGACCGAGCCGGTCGTGTCCACAACCACTCCTGCGAGCGTGGACGTCGTGCCACCTTGACCGTAGCTCGTGTCTGCGAAGGCGAGACAGACCGAGATCAAAACGAGGGCCCCGAACAGAGCGCACGAAGGCTGCGCCATCCCATCCTCCTCTTCTTGCGAGCAAGAAAGGCAAGTTCCCGAACGAGAACGCACCGCGTACACTGCCGGGCGACCCTCTACCCGGTTATGGGGCGCACGATATGCCCACGGTATCGGACGGTCAAGACAAAATCGCGCGGATTCGGACACTGTCCGCCTGTGGAACGGAGGGGGGATTCGCAATGGAGGGCCCTGATTTTGCGCGGCTTTTCGAGGCACCGCTGCGGAGACGCTGGGCGCCGCTCAGCGTTCGTTCACTGACAGGACAGGCGAATAGTCTCCCACACGCTCGCGGCTCCACCAGGCACCCGCATGTCGTGCCGACCAGTCGGTAAACTGATAGCGATACAACACGGCACGCAGGTAGTGCGGTTTACGCCCCTGGAACGGATCGCGCTCGAGCAGTTGCAATACCTGCTGGTCGGCGTCGAGCACCCGCACGCAAAACTCCTGAAGCCAGCGTTCTTCATTGAAGCTGCCGAGCGCCGCGAACCACATCTGCCAATCGAGCCGTGGCTGATGCGGTGCGACCCACGGCGGAGCGCGGCGGACACTGCCCGCCTTGTACTTGAACTCGTACTCGAGCCACGTGGCGCCATCATCAGAGCCTTCCAACACGATTTCCGGACGCGTCGCCGTCATCACGGCGAAAAGGCCGTAGGTATTCACGCTGCGAAACGGCGCCAGCAGGCTCGCAAGGGGATCGATGAGCGCCGACCCGGGCAGCTCGACCCCAAGGCTCCCCGTGAAGGCAACGATGGAGACGGGAATGGTCAGGACCGCGACGGCCGTGAGCAGCCGCCGTCGCGCGCCCCGCGCGACAACGCGTTCGCCACGAATGACGCCCCGGCGGCGCAGCGTGGCGTCGTCGAGCAGGAGGATGCAGAGCGCCACCGTGAGGAGATTGAAGAACGCGTAGTTGCCGGTCAGCGCAATCAGCGCCTGCAATCCGACGAGCAGTACAAACGCCATCAGCCGCACCCGTCGTGGGGCGACGATCAGGAACGGGACGCCGATTTCGATCGCCAGAACGCCCGCGGTCGCGCCTTTCAGGAACCACACCGGCAATTGGTGGGCGTACCAAGCGAGCGGCGTGGGAATCGGCTGCGTGTTGAAGTGGAACGTGAGCGCGGTCAGGTTGTGCCAGGTGGGATCCCCACTGGCGAGCTTCACGACGCCGGACCCCACCATCAGCCTGAAGAGCAGCCAGAGAAGGAGCCACCGGGCCAGGCGAGGTGGATCAGAGGCGCTTGGTCCGTGGCCCTTCGTGCCGGGTGCGAGAAAGATCGCGAGGAGCCCGGTCTCGAGCAGCAAGGCATCCCACTGATAAGACAGGAATTCACCGCAGACGACCGACACCGACAAATAGGTCAGCCAGAGCAGCGTAAGCGCGACCGAAGGCAGAAATCCTGCCATGACCAGCAACGCGAGCGCGACGCCGCCCAAGCACATCGCGCGCAGCCAGACATCGCTCTGGCTCACCCAGGCGAGTGTCGGCAGCATCCAGAACCGCTCGAGCCCCGGCAGCGCGTGCGCCGCGGCAAGATACCGGTCCGCCGGCAGGATGCCGTCGTGTCCGACAAGGCCGAGGATCTGACCGCCGAGCGACCAGAAGGCGAGGAGGTAGACGAGTCCGAGCAGCCGGAGAAAGAGCCACGTTGCGCGTGCGTACGTGGACGGCTCCGCCACACCGCCCCAGAGCAACCGGGTCACGGCAGCCGCCACCGATCGGTGATCGGCGATGACACGATAGGCGCGCTCGCTGACCAGCGCGACGCCGGGCACATGGGAGTACGCCCGGAGCGGCATGCGGTTGCCTCCGAGCGCGGAGAGATGGGCGACAGCCTCGGCCGCCTCGAACACGCGGCCGTCTGGCTCGACGAGCTGAACGGCGCGAGTGAAGCGCTCGCGTGGAATGTCCGGAAACCGCTGTGCTCCCTCTGCGGCCTGGAACGGAACGTACTCAACGGCGTTACCGGTCCAGTGGCGCCACCGGGCAACCCAGAATCGGCAGAAGCCGCAGTCGCCGTCGAAAATGAGCACGTGGCGCTCGGGCGGCGTGACGACGCGCCGCACGGTCGAGTCAGCCACGGGTCTGTTGTACCACGGCTCGATTCGAGGCAAGCCGCGCCGCGATCACTGCGGCATCACACACGGAACTATCTGGCGGCTGTGGCGGCGGTAAATGCGGAAATCGGCGTTGGTCGTAAGAACGACGGGATCGGCGAAGGTCTCGCTCATCCGCACCAGGCACGCATCCGCGAGGCTCATGGGAACGTCGGCGTACCGTTGAATGAGCTTCAGCACGGGCTCCAGGTTGTCAGCCAAGACAAAGGAGACCACCAGAGCGGAGCGGCGCAGCAGGCCGTTCAAGGCCGGGGCTCCTTGTGGACCCAGCAAGTGGAAGGCTTCCGACAAGGCCGCTTCGCAGGTGCGCCACGGCGGAGGAAAGCGAGGCGCTCCGGAGACCGCCCAGCGATGATGCCTGTCGCGGCGGCTCAGCAAGGCCACGACGAATCCGGCGTCAACGAGAACGGCGGCGGCCATAACCCATGGCGCGCAGATAATCCTTCTTTCTCGTGCTGAGGTCGGTCGGCAGGCCGTCGACGGATCCGACAAGGTCCGCGATGGCGTCGAGCGGTCCGCGCCAGCGTCGGAGGGGCACGGGACTCCTGCGCAGTCGTTCACGAACGACGTCGGACTTGGAGATGTTCCGCGCGCGCGACTCGGCTTCGATATCTGCCACGAGCGGTTCCGGCAACCGCACGGTAAGGGTCTTCACAACCGTGAGTGTATTACACGCCAGTCAGCGACGCAATACGGCCTGCCCTACTTCTTTTTGTTCATCTCGTTTTTGAGGAACTCGTCGAAGTTCACGTTGTCCTCGCAGATCATCTCGGTGATGTGCCAGCCCGGCCTGAGCTGGAACTGGATCCGCCCTCCCCATGAGTGGGTGTAGGCCTTCGGGTCCTCGATCGTGATGTCGTTCACCAGCGTGTTTCGATCCTGGCGGCGCATGCGCTCGATCACGTGGAGCGCGTCGCTGTGGGGGTGGCCTGCTCGATCGATCCAGGTCTTGTCGTTGAATCCGACGGTGTCCACGACGAGCGTGTCGCCCTCCCATGTGCCGATCGAGTCGCCCATCCACGTCGGCCCCAGATCCGTGTTGTGCGGCCGTCCGTCGGTCGAGATCTGACGGACGAAATGGCCGAACTCGAAGAACATGATCACGCGGCCGGGCGTCTGGATGATCTCCATCGGGAATGGGTGCAGGTAGATGCGGGGCACGCCGGGTGGAAAACAGCCGACCGCGTTGACGGTGGTCGGATTCACCGGGTCGTTCGAGGCCTCGACCGCTCGCGGGCCGAACGACGGTTTCGTCGCCTTGAAGCGGTCTTGCGCCCATGCGGTCATCGGCGGCTCGGTTCCGCTGAACGCATAGGACAAGTAGCGCGTAGCCGGCGACGACTGCATCTCCCACACGCCTGAGAAGTCAGGTGCCGATGCCGCCGGCGCGGTGCTCGTCTGACCGGCGAGTCCCCGGGACAGGGGACTTTGGAGGAGAAACGTCAGACCCAGGGCGGCGATCACGGCCCGCGCCGCCGTCGGGGCACTCGCATGGTGCATACCATCAGGCTCCCATGGCTGTCTTGAGCTCTTTGCCATTGACGACCGTCTTGGTGATCCAGAGCGAGTTCGCTCCGCTCTTCGCCCGCCAGCCGGTCAGCGCGATCTGATCGCCGGCCTGCACGGAGTGGGCGGTCCAACCCGCTCTGACGAGGCGGTTGGGGCTGGTCAGCTCGCCCTGCCACTTCTGTGTCTCACCGTTCGCGTCCTTCACGGCGAGATACACGATGCAGTGCGGGTTGACGAACTGGAATTCGGTCACCGTGCCCGTGACCGTCACGGGGACGCTGTTGTCGTACGCCGCCTGGCCGTGGTGCGCGAGCGCCGGCACGCGCGCCACGAAGAACGCGACGACAACCGCCAGGATGGCAAATCGCTTGGTCATGGGTACGGTCTCATCCCTCCGCCCTCAGAACATCAGCCTCAAGCCGAAGCGCATCGAGCGCTGGTCGGGCGGACCTCCGTTGCTGTCGAGCACGGCGACGATCTGTCCAAACGTCGACGAGCCGTACGAGGCGTTCGGGCGCTCGAAATGCGGTTTGTTCAACACGTTGAAGACGTCGACGCGAAACTCACCCTTGATCCCGTGCGGGAACGACAGCAGCTTGGCGAGCGTGCCGTCCACATTGACGTACTTGGGGCCGTCGAGCACGCCGTTGCGCGGCGCGTTGCCCCAGGTGTCGGGAGGCGGGGCCGAGAAGACCGACGGGGACGTGTCGAACCAGAGCTGCCCGGGGCCTGCGTTGCCGTAAACGGTCGGCGTGCCGGTGATGTTCGGCCGCTGCGTGTTGCCCGGGGCGTGCAGGTTGTCACCAGGCGCGGTGAAATTGATCGGCAGGCCCGACTGCGCCGTGAAGAAGCCACCCACCTGCCAATCGCCGAGCACGTGACTCATGACCCCCTCGCGCAGCCACCGGCGATCTGGTCCAACGGGAATCTGATAGAGGAAGCTCACGTTGAGGCTGTGGAGGCGGTCCTGGTCAGTGCGCGCCCAGCTCCTTTGAAGATCGGCCGCGGTCGGGATCCCGCTGTTGCTGTCGCCCGTGTTGTAACCCCAGCCGCGCGCCAACGTGTACGACGTCGTCACGAGCACGCCGTTCGAGAACCGCCGATCCAGCTTCACCTGGAGCGAGTTGTATTTTTCCTTCAGCGGGACCCAATCGGTGACGTCCGCGGTCTTGCCAAAGGGGATGAACAGCGGCCGATAGAGGTTGGTGTTGGTGGCCGGCGCGCCGATCTGCGCGGCCGCGTTCTCGGGGTATTGCGTCTGGACGCTATTGCTGTAGTTCCCGACATAGGCGACGTCCAGCGTGAACCGTCCGGGCAACTCCCGCTGCACGGCGACGTTGTAAGTATGCAGCGACCCTTCATGCATGTCCGGGCGGACGCTGAAGAAGGACTGGCTCGTCAGCGCTTTCGTGCTGGCGTCGATGATGCCGTTGGCCGGAATGGTGGCCAAGGAGGTCGCGGGGAACCCCGCCTTCATCGATCCCGCGGGCTGATAGGAATTGATGGCCTGCGCGGTGTAGTTCTGCTTCACGGGATTGTTGTAGATGTAGCTGTTGTCGGGAAACGGCAGCGTGCTCAGTCCGTAGCCGGCGCGCACAACCATCTTGTCGTTCACCCGGTAGGAGGCTCCGGCGCGCGGCGCGAAGTTCTTCCAATAGCTCTGCACTCCCGTGCTTCCCGACACGTTGCCGTACCCAGCGACCTGCAACGTATTGGTCGCCTTGTCGTAGTTCGACAAACCGCCCTGGTCGACCAGGCCGATGAACGGTGTGTAGTACTCGTGCCGCAGCCCCAGATCGACCGTCAGATTCTTGGTGACTTCCCACTTGTCCTGGATGAAGGTGAAGAACGCCCAGAAGCGGACGCCCGGATCCGTCACCTTGAGATCGCGGTGGACGACATTGGGGAGGTCGAGCAGAAACGATGCGAACAGGTTCGCAAAGCCGTTTTGGGACGCGTTGTCGCTCGGCAGCGCCGTCTGCCCGGCCCGGAATTGAAAGTCGCCACGAGGTCCGCCGTTGTCCTGAGTCTGGAGCAGGAAGTCGCGCGTGTGGCGGAAGTCCTCGCCGAACTTGATCGTGTGGTTGGCCTTGAGCTTGGTGAAGACCGTGGCGACCTCTACGGTCCGCTCCGAGCGATCCCAGGGCAGGCTGGCGGAGAACCCGACGAGGGGATTTCCACTCGCACTCGAGTTGTTCCAGCCGCTTGCATTGAAGTCGATCCGGGTCATGCCGCTCGTCCACTGGTCGAGGTTCGCGCCGGGGATGCCGATGTCCTTGGCGGTCGTCAGGCCGTCACCGGGGGAAACCGCGGTATTGTGGAAGTAGTTCATGCCGGCGCGCGCCTCCATCACGAGCGTGTTGCTCCACGTCCGCGTGTAGTTGACGCCGGTGCTGTAGGTGGTATCGGTGCCCGTGCCTGAAAAGTCCTTGCCGCCCCCGCCGTAGATCCCATAAACGGGCGGGTCGGTCTGACTGGGGCGGAGAAAGCTCACCCGCCCGGAGAGCTGATCGCTCTGGCTGATCTGGAAGTTGATTTTCGTATCGAAGGAGTCATTGCTTTTCAGCCTGACGTAATCCTGCTGGAAGTTCGCCTGGCCGATCGGGGCGGCAATGTTCGGCGCCGGAATGTTCGCGAGAATCGCCGCGGCGATCGGGCTGATGCGATTGGCCGGCGACCATTGGTCCGTCACCGGGTTGTACATCTGGTTGATGTTGTTGTTGGGAAACGCCAACCGCCCAGTCCCGTCCAGGTTCCCCGTCATGGGATCGTAGATTTTCGTCGAGGCCCCGCTGAAGTCGCCGGTCCGGAACGCCGTGGGCGGAATCGTCGCGCGCGTGGTGCGACCGGCGTGGTCCAGGATGTGCTGGTAGTCGCCGAAGAAGAACAGCTTGTTCTTTTGAATAGGCCCGCCGAGCGTGAACCCGGTCTGCAAGTACTCCGTCGGCGGGTCCGTGTGGGTGAAGTAACCGGCGGAAGTGGTCTTCTCGTTGTTGCCGAACACGAAGACGCTCCCTTTGAGGTCGTTGGTCCCGGATTTGAGCGTCACGTTCGTGATCGCGCCGCCCGCGCGCCCGAACTCGGCGTCATACGCCGTGGTCGTGACGTTCACCGTCTCGATCGCCTCGGCCGACGGGATGAGCGTCGTCAGCAACCCGGTGCGGTGGTTGTCGTCGATGCCTTCGATCTGCACGTTGTTCGCGAGGCGCGACTGGCCGTTGACGTTGCTCGAGAGGCTGTCCTGGGCGTTGAAGAATTCCGAGTGCGGCCGCGCGGGGCGCGTCGCGCCAGGGACGGTAATCAACATCCCCTGGAAGTTGCGGTTGTAGGCGAGCGGCACTTCCTGCAGATGAACGCTCTCGATGATTCGGCCCGTGTCCGCTCGGTCGGTCTGCAAGAGCGGCGTCGCGCCGATAACGGTCACCGACTCTTCGAGCGCGCCGACGTCCATCTTGAGATCGACGCGCACGGTGGCGTTGACCGGCACCTCGACGCCGTCGCGAATCGTCCGCTTGAAGCCGGAGAGCTCGGACGCCACTCGATACGTGCCGTCCTTGAGGTTGGAAAAGATGTAGTACCCCGACTCGTTCGCGGTCGTGGAGTACGAGATATTCGTGCTCACCTCGGTGATCGTCACGTTGACGCCCGGCAACGGCAGGCCTGAGGCGTCCACGACGTTGCCGAGCAGAGAACCCTTCACCGCCTGGGCGGCGGCGGGCGGCGGAGCGAGCAGAGCCAGAGCGGCGATCGGTACGCACATGCACCCGACGGCGGACACGCGCCTCAACAGACAGCCCATCGGATCCCTCCATCCTCAGCTATCAGCACTCAGCTGCCAGCAATCAGCTGTCAACTGTCGAGCGGCGGCCTTGCAATTACGACGCTTGTGCGCGTTGCAACAAATCTTTCAACCCAGCCATGCTCTCGCGCGTCGACGCTTCCGGCGTTCCGGCGCCGCGCCAATGGGTCTCGAGCGAGAGCGACCCGGTATAGCCGTCCCTGTGGAGCGCGCGCAACTGCCCCACCCAATCGATGGTGCCGCTCCCCATGGCTGCCCACTCAGTCTTGCCGCTCGGTCCCGATTTGGCGGGAACCACGTCCTTGCAGTGCATATGGCCAATGCGATCCTTGGGGAGCTTCGCGTAGCCGTCCGGATAGGGCTTCTCGCCACGGGCGGCCGCGTTGCCGGGATCCCAGTTCAGCATCAGCGACTTCTCTCGGATGGCCCCGAGCAGCCGGCCTGCCTCAGCCCCGGTTGCCGTATTGCACGCCAGCTCGTTCTCGAGGTTCAGCGTGATCCCCTTCTTGCCCACTTTGATCGCCGCCTGGCGGACGCGATCGTCAATCGCCTCTCGAAACGGGGCCTGGTCCTCGAGTCTCCAGAAATCGAAGACACGAACGTAGGGCGTCTTGAAGGCTTTCGCGAGCTCGACCGCGCGTTCAATCAGCTCGTCCTGCTGGGCGTCGCTGAAGTCGGCACCAAACTCGGGTTTCTTCGGGCTGAACGGCGACTTCGGCGCGCCGGGCCAATCGGTCTTGAAGACCGGCGACGCAATCTCGGAGACCTCGAGGTTGAAGCGTTGCAGGATGGCTTGGGCTTCGGCGATGTCGTGCGAATCCCATGTGATGACGTTCTTGTTGTGCATGGCGCGCAGCTCGACCCGGCGAAGACCGAAGTCGCGCGCGGCCACCTCACAGGCGTGGGCGAAGTCCTGCGAGATCTCGTCAGTGAGGACAGAAAGGTTGAAGGCACTGGTGGGGGTAGCGCCGGCCGCCCCCGTGACCGAGGCCGAGCGCGAAGCGAAGGCCGCTCCGGCGGCTGCCGCGCCCAGCCCGGCCATGAACTCGCGACGTGAAGGCATCTCGACCTCCCAGCCAGTCTGATATGACGGTAAAAGTCAGGCGTGTAACCGTTATCATTCCGAGGTTCGGGCGTCAAGTGGCAACGTGGGGGGTGTCAGCGCGGGCGGGCTAGGTGCGTGGGCGCCAGCCCGGGCCGCGGACGACCCGTCCCGGCATCGCCCCGGTGTGCTCCCCGTCCTTCAGGACCTGTATGCCGTTGACCCAGACGTGCCGCACCCCCGTTGAGTACTGGTGGGGCTGCTGATATGTCGCGCGATCCGCGATGGTCTTCGGATCGAAGACCACGACGTCGGCGAACTGGCCCGCGACGAGCCGGCCCCGGTCTCTGATCCGCAGCGTGTCGGCCGGCAGAGACGTCAGCTTCCGGATCGCCTCCTGGAGCGGGATGGCGCGCTCGTCGCGCACGTACTTGCCCAGGAGCCGCGCGAAGTTGCCGTAGGCGCGCGGATGCGTGCTCGTCTTGAGAAACACCCCCTCGGCAGCCATTGAGGATGCATCGGATCCGTAGCTGACCCAGGGGAGCTGAACCTGCCGTTTGACGTTGTCTTCGGACATCAGGAAGTACACGACCTGCACGCGGCTGCCGTCTTCGACAACGAGATCCATGGCAGCGTCCTGCAGCGATGTTCCGCGCAGCGTCGCGACTTCTCCCAGGGTCTTGCCCATGTATTGGCGGAGGGCTTCGTTCTTGAACCCCACGAGCAGCGCGCCGTCGCCGCCGGCCGCCAACAGCAGATTCTCCCAATCGTCGCTCGACGTCGTCATCTCGCGGCTGAGGCGATCGCGGACTTTGGGGTCCTGCAGGCGCTTGGCCCACGCGTCGTAGCCGCCTTCCTGAACCCACGGCGGCATCGAGGCGTCAAGGCCCGTCGAGCCGGCGGTGTACGTATACATGTCGGCGGTAATCTCGAGGCCCTCCCTGCGCGCGGCTTCGACCTTCGCGATGGCATCGCCGAGCTTGTTCCAGTTCGACTGGCCCGCGGCTTTCAGGTGGTAGATTTCCGCGCGGATGTGCGCCTGCCGCGCGATGGTCAGGGTCTCATCAATCGCGTCGAGCAGGCGATTGCCCTCGCTGCGCATGTGGGAGATGTACATCCCGCCTGATTGGGACGCGACCTTCGCAAGCTCGACGAGCTCGGCCGTCCTCGCGAACACGGCCGGCGTGTAGATGAGCGCCGTTGTCACGCCCATCGCGCCTTCGCTCATCGCACGGCGGACGTCCGCGCGCATCCGATCGAGCTCCGCTGGGGTCGGCGGGCGGTTGTCGTAGCCGATCTCGTTGGCCCGGATTGTCGATGCGCTCACGAACGACGCGACGTTGGTCGAGACGCCGCGAGCGACCAGCATGTCCAAGTACTCGCCGAGCGTCGTCCATGTGATGTCGAACTTGATGTCGCCCTGACGGGCTTTCATGTCCCGCTTCATCTGATCGCTGAGCGGGCCCATCGAGCTCTCGCCGAAGACGGCGAGCGTCACGCCCTGCCGGATCCCGCTCTGAGACCGGCCATCGGCGATGAGGGCCGTCTCTGAGTGGTTCAACATGTCGATGAATCCCGGAGCGACGGCGAGACCGGACGCGTCCACCTCCTGGCGGCCCCGCGCGCGCCCAAGAGCGCCGATGGCGGCGATCTGGTCGCCGCGGATGCCGACGTCCTCGACAGTGCCTGGCACGCCCGTGCCGTCGTAGACGGTTCCGTGGCGAATCACGACGTCGTACTGGGGCGCTACGGCGCACGAGGCGGTGAAGAGCGCAACCGCTGCTGTGACAAGTGTGACGACACCGCAGATTGCGGATCGCGGATCACGGATTGCGGATGGCATCGCGGATCGCGTGCGCGCCCGAGACTTCATGGTCGGCTAAGAGCATATCGCGGCCACAACGTGACGCATATGCGTTATGTTTGACACTGATCAACTGGTCGAGATTCGAGGTCATCGCATGCGTGCATTCGTCGTCGGGCTCGTCGCCGTCTCAGCTGCGCTCGGCGCTTCCTGTCACCGCGAGCCGGCGCCCGAACCCTACACCCCGGGCCTCGGCGAAATCATGAGTCTTCAGCAGATGCGTCACGCCAAACTCTGGCTGGCAGGACAGGCGGAAAACTGGGAGCTGGCAGCGTACGAGCTCGACGAGCTCGGCGAGGGGTTCGACGATGTGGTCAAGTTCCACCCGACGCACAAAGACTCGCCGGTCGCGCCGAAGGACGCGATCCCCCGGATCGTGACCCAACCGCTCAAGGAGGTGCGGGCCGCAGTCGAGAAGAAGGATCCCCATGCATTCAGCGAAGCGTTCGGGGCGCTGACGGCGTCCTGCAACAGCTGCCACCAGGCCACGAATTTCGGGTTCAACCGGGTTCAAATTCCCACGAGCAATCCGTATTCGAACCAGGTCTTCGCGCCAACCCGACCCTGATGCCGACAGCGCCCGTCCTGGATCGCCGCCGGCTGCGAGTGCTCCCCCAGACGTTCGCCGGCTTCTGGCCGATCGAACGTCCGGCGTGGTGGTCCGACGCCATCGTCCTCATCGGGATCGTGGTCCTCCTGTACGGCTGCGTGCGTCTTGCCGTCGGCGCGCCCAAGATTATCCGTGGCCGAGGTATCTCGTTGTCGCCGGCGGTGCTGCCCTACTACGCCGCGCTGTCGCTCGCTCGGATGACGGCGGCGTATGTGCTCTCGATCGCGTTCACGCTGGTCTATGGGTACAAGGCCGCGTTCGACCGCCGGGCCTCACGTGTGCTCCTCCCGCTGCTCGACGTGCTGCAGAGCGTCCCGATTCTGTCGTTTTTGCCGGTGGTCCTCCTCAGCCTCACGGCGCTCTTGCCGCAGGCGCTTGCGGCGGAGCTGGCGGCAATCATCCTGATCTTCACGAGCCAGGTCTGGAACTTGACGTTCGCGTGGTACCAATCGCTGCGGACGGTCCCGCGCGACCTGCGCGAGGCCGGCCGCGTCTTCCAGCTGCGCGGCCTCCTCCGACTCACCACGATCGAGCTCCCGTTCGCCGCCATCGGATTGATCTGGAAC
>Ga0318537_10000170_pt1 | contig 14083 bp, 12 predicted proteins | sample GRESIP117b4f29_FD_203657 | JGI IMG/M metagenome (GOLD analysis project Ga0318537, IMG submission 203657) | Tropical soil microbial communities from Luquillo Experimental Forest, Puerto Rico - GRE.SIPMG.117b4f29 | ecosystem: Environmental > Terrestrial > Soil > Tropical forest > Bulk soil... | reverse complement strand
CCTTTCCGCTGCCCCCTCGATGATGACCTGTCGCCCCCCACCAGCATGGACATCTACGGAGTTCCATTCGGACCTCGCGAGATGTCCGACTTGAGTCCGCAGAGTGGGGCAAAGCGGACATTGATCAGGTCGCTGTCACCAAGGCGATTTTATGAGTGCACGCCCTAAGCGATCAACGCCTCGGGATCGAACTTCACCGCCGTCCGCAGCGGTGCAACGCCGAATGCCATCACGAGCGCGACCATGCCGTCGATCCTCCCCGTCGACCGTTTCTTTGAAAGCTTCCTGTTACCAGCAGGATCGCGGTCGATGACGGCATTGCTCGCGCACATTTTCAGAACCGGATGATCCCCGTGTCGCAATTTCTTTTCCAGAATGATGCTTTCAAGGTCTCGCAGGGCCGGTGACATGCTCTTGAAGCCCTGCCCAAAGCCGATGAATTTGTCTTTTATAACCTGCTCACTGAACCCAGCGTTGAGCAACCACGGCTTGAGGTGCTCTAAATTCCAGCGATCGAATGCGAGTTTGGCAACGCGGTGCTGATCAAAGACGCTTCGGAGGTGCTGCGCGATGTATTCGTACGATACCGAGCTTCCTGGTGTGGTCTGCAAATACCCTTGCAAGTGCCACAGGTCGTACGGAATGTGATCGCTGCGCGCCTTGTCGTAGAGCCCCTCGTTCGGGAGCCAGAATGTGGGCTGTACATGCCATGCACCGTCGCGGATGTCGAAGCCGATCAGAACGAGGGCCGTCAAATCCCGCGTTTCGGAAAGGTCCAGCCCGGCGAAGACGTCGCGCCCTCTTAGATCGAGCGGCGCACCCGCGCAGGCTTTCCACTGCGCCGGCGTTACGAACGGCGACGACGCCTCGACTCTCTGATTGAGAACCAACCGGCGATAGGCTGCCTCGCGCGCAGGCATGCGCTTCGCATCGGATGCCATTTGCAAAACCTCGTCCGGATTTTGAAACGTGCCGAGCGCCGGGTTCGCGAGCTTGATCGTTTCAAGGCTGAACGGATCGGCTGCATCAACCGGTGCTGCATGGAGCAAGCAAATCGTGTGCGGATCGTGGCCGCTGAGCGCGTCGTCGATCAGAATCGAAAGCAAATCGCCATCGGTAGGCGCCTGCGTGCTGATGATGATCGACAACGGCGAAAGCTGGGCAGAGGTGCTGGTCTCTAAGACTTCGAAGAGTTCGCTGCGCGGACCACGAACGACGCCCAGTTCGTCGTGAACCAGAAAGACCGGCGAGAGGCCGTAGGCGGTCGCGGCTTAGGCGCTTAAAGCCGGGCCGAGGTCGAGCGGCTGAGCCTACTGTCCCCGCTCGAGCGGACGTTCTACATCGAGACCGACGCCGCGAAGTACGCCGAGAAGTATGACATCGACAAGGCTACGCTCAAGCGAATGGTCAAGGCCGTCGTCAAGGAGGCCGAGAAGAAGCAGCGCGACGAGCAGGCCGAGCGGCGGCGCTGCTGAGAGTTCCCGCTCCTCGCGAGGAGACAGGCTCGCCCGGCGTCCCTTAGGGCGTAATTTCCTCGAACAGCGGCTTTTCGACGTCCTTCACCTGATAAAGTGCCACGGGCAGAATCGCCTGGCCATCCGGGTCAATGCTGAACGTACCGCCACCGATGCTCTTGAAATCCTTCAGCCCAGCGATGACGCTCCTGATGCCCTCACCGTCGTAGCCGTTCTTGCGGATACCCTCGGCAATCATGTTGACCATGTCGTAGATCTCGATCGCCGCAAAATCTGGGTCGAAGCCGAGTCTGGCGCGATAGGCGTCGACCAGCTTCTTCGCCGCGCCGAGATCATACTTGAAACCAGCATAGATAACCCCGTTCAGCGCTTTGCCGGCGCCCTCACGATAAACCTTGGATGTCGGATTGCCGTTACCTACAAATATGGGCGCGGAAATTCCCAGCTCTCGCGCCTGCTGCATGATCGTGCCCTCGTCCGGAGTGCCGTGGCCCCACATAAGAATCGCGTCCGGGTCGAACGCCTTGGCGCGCGTGACGAGGCCGCGGTAATCAGTCTCGCCCAGCTTGAATAGTGCTTGTTCGTGGGCCGCTCCCAGCCGTTCGGCGGCCGCCTTGACGAGGCCCGATCCATATCCAGCGATCGCAGTATTTGGATGAAAGGCAAAGATGCGTTTCACCCCCATCTTTTGCCAGCGGATCTCAAGCAGCGGCAGCGTGCGCGAGAGGAGCGCAGACTGCGCGAAGGCCCAGTGATTGCTGCGGGCGACAAGCCCCGGCGCCTCGACCGGGCTCAGTAACGGAACCTTGAACTGCTGGGCCAGCGGAATTTGCGCACTCACTACATTGGTGAAGATCGTCATGATGACCTGGACGCCATCGACCTGCACCACCTTGCGCATCGAGGAGACGGCGCCTTCGGGGTTGCCTTTGCTGTCCTCGACAACGAGCGCAAGCGGATGTCCATTGACTCCATCCGCTTGGTTGATGTGTTGCACGCCGATTTCAATCGCCGGCACCAGCAATTGGCCCCAAGAGCCCGAGGGACCGCTGAGCGGATAGGTCACGCCGATCTTGTAGGGTGCGGCGTTTGCCTGCTGCGCCAAAACAGTGCGCATCGACGGCAGGCCAACCGCTACGGCGGCAGCGCCAGCCAAAAATCGACGACGTCCGCGATCAAGGCTCATCTTTGCTTCTTTGCTCATCTCCTCCCTCTCTCTTTTCTGTTAGCGCCTGCAGGCGCCATGGCGGCGCAGGGTTGGCCCGCGATGCCGGCGCCCGGCAATCGCTGTTATTGCGCAATGACAAGAGTGACGTGCACGACCTCTTTTCCGTCATCAACTTCGCGGCCCAGCGTGCGTACTGCAAGGTCAGCCTGGTCCAGAGCGAAGGAATGTGAACAGAGCCGACCCAGCTTGTGCTGGTGCGCCTTCAATATTTCAAGCGCCGTTTGCAGTGAACCCGCCGTGGAAGCGAAGCCGCCGAGCACCTGCAGCTCATTGGCGACTATCTTGTCCGTCATGAGACCGTTGACAGGTTTGCCGTTCTTCAGTCCTGCAAGCACAATCCGACCACCTGTACGGGCCAGATCGACCGCCTGCAGCACCGGCTCAGTCGAGCCCGCTGACATGTCCAGCACTACATCCGCCTTCTCGCCGCCTGTGACCTCGCGCACCCGCTCAACAATATCCTCCTTGCTCACGTCCACAATTGCATCGGCGCCGAGCTCCTTGGCGAGCGCGAGGCGATGAGTGTCCTGCGGGAGCCCGGAAATAGTGACGGTCTTGGCTCCAATATGCCGGGCTGCCACGACGCCGAGAATGCCGCGTTGACCCGGTCCGAGGATGACGACGTGCTCGTCCCGGCGCAATTTCGGGATTTCCAGGAGCCAGTGCACCACACCCGAAAGCGGGTTGAACAACGTCAGGACATCGCTGGAAATGTTTGCCGGAGCCTTTTCCATCTCCGCGTCGGGATGCAAATAGAGGTGGGTCGCGTAGCCGCCCCAAAGGCTGGGCGGGATGTCCGTCGACACATAGAGGCCGTAGCCCATTCGCCTCTCGCAACGCTGGGTGGCCCCCATCCGGCACTGCCGGCAACGCCCACATGGCAGAGGCGCCTTGACCACGACGCGGTCACCGTCGGCGACTTTCCAACGCTTGGCAGCCTGCGGACCGATCTTCTCAATAAAGCCGATCGGCTCGTGGCCAGGAATGATTGGCAACTTGCCGGTGCCGATCTCGAACTTGCAGAGATATTGATAATAATCGGTGCCACAGAGGCCGTTGGCCTCGATACGCAGCAGACCGTCGTCCAATTTTATCTCGGGCAAAGCGAATTCGCGCAGCTCGAGCTTGCGCGGCGCCGTCAATACCGCAGCTTGCGCTATTGCCATCCCTAAGCTCTCCTTTTCGCGTTGAATAAATGCAACGGATGCGCGTCCTTGTTATTTCGAGAAAGCATCCCGCTCACGAATCCGGCGGATCATTCAAGCCATAAACCTTCATCGCTGCCTCCCGACTAATGTAGCCGTTTCGCAGGTCATCGGCGACAGCCTCCCGCCCGCGCAGCAAGGGATCACCGAACCCGGCTCCGCCGCTGCGCTCGAAACGAATGACGTCGCCGGCGGCCAGAGAACGCGTCTCAAGGGCGCCCAGTTGTTCTGGATTGGCGCCGTACGGATTGATGATGACGTGCGACAGGCGGGGCGAGCCGCCGCCGTACAAGCCCTTCGAGCCGATCTTGTGATTCGATGAACGCACGGTAAGCACACTGTCCTCCAGCACCTCGAATTCGCGCGCATAGCCAACGCCCCCCCGGAACGTCCCTGCCCCGGCTGAATCGCAAATGAGCTCAAAGGCACGTACGCGCAGCGGATATTCGCTCTCGACAATCTCGACCGGCGCGCCTGGGGTGAAATGATTCATCGCCATCACCACGGCGACCCCGTCATTTGAACTGGTGCCACCAAGCGAGGTTTCGAGCAGCTCATAAAGCACTGCCGGCTTGCCGTACCGCGCCTTACGATAGCCGATGGTGACTGCGCCCGAGCCCAGGCCCGAAGGCGCTACCGCCCGTTTAGGATTGATCCTCGCGAGGGCGGAAAGAACGGTGTTGTAGACGAGATGAGCAGTCGGGAAATAATGATTGATCGTAGCCGGATGCTGCGGATTGACGACGCTGGCCTCAGGGAACACGAATTCGACCCTGTCATTCAGGCCGGCGTTCACGGGGATCGTAGGGTCGGAGGCGGCCAGGATCGCCATAACCGAGACGGCGCGGGCTGTGCAGGAGACCATATTAACCGGTCCTCTGCCTTGCGACGCTGAACCTGTGAAATCGATGGTCAGACGCCCACCACATTTGCGAGCGGTCACGTGGATGCGGACAGGCTGATCCTTTATGACGCCGTCGTGATCAAGGAATCCCTCAGCGTCCGCCTCGCCGTCGCTCCATTGCAACAGCTCCGTCTCGAGCCGCCGCGAGCTCGCAGCAATGAGGCTCTGCATCACCTCAAGAATGGTGTCGCGCCCGTATTCGTCACAAAGCGAGACAAGCCTCTGCCCACCAATCCGCGTCGAGCCCACTTGTGCGCGCAGGTCGCCCAGCACCACCTCCGGCACCCGGCTGTTGTTGGCGATGATCGCCTCTATGGATTCCTCAATTCCTTGCGCGGTGTGAAACCGCACTGGGGGCAACACGATGCCATCGTGGTAGACTTCGCGCGCGGCAGCCCCCGAAGACCCCGGCACAATGCCGCCAATGTCCGATTTGTGCGCCAGGCTTACACCGAAGCCGACAAGCTCACCGCGATGGAATGCGGGCGTGATCGCGCAGAAATCCGGCGCGTGCGGCATGCCGCCCTTGTAGGGATCGTTGCAGACGAAACTGTCGCCGGGCTGCAGCCTTTCGAGAGGATAGCGCGCGAGCACCGCCTGAACCGATTGCTCGTACGCCGTGTAGTGGTATTGGATGCCGCCGCTCAGCATCACGACCAGGCCGCGCTTGTCGGTCAAGCCTGCCGTGCCATCTTTCGACTCGCGAAGGATCGGCGAATAACCGCTGTGATAGAGCGCGTGCTCCATAGTGGCGACGGTTTCGCGCAAACGACTCGCTAGGACCTCGGTTGTGATCGGATCGACCTTCACTTCCCACCTCGCTCTGCAATAACGAGAGTACCATTGGCTTCAACGCTGACCGTCTGACCGGCTAGAGCGACGGTGGTCGAATCGAATTGCTCGATGACGGCCGGCCCTTCGAAGCGATCGCCGGCGCCCAGCTTCGCCCGGTCCCAGACATTCACAGGTTCAAACTTCTGCTGCGATATATGGTAGAGCGGCCGTTGGCCCTTCATGGCGCGGCCGGTGTTTCCATCGGTGTGCGGCAGCTGCGGCAACGAAAGCCGCGGGACCACGATCTCGGACTGAAGACGCAAGGTGACGATGTCGGCGCTCTCGTTAGGTGCATTCTGGCCGTAGACGGTCTGATGCAGCGAATCGAATGCGCGCTTGACCGTAACGCGTGCTGGCTCGTCAAAGGGCGCGGGACACGGGACGCAGAGTGAGTATCCCTGGTGCGGGTAGCGTAGATCTAGCAGCCGCGAAATCTTCACCTGGCCGCGCGAAAAACCTTCCTCCCGTGCCTCCTGCCTGGCCTGCGCCTCGAGAATCCCGAAGAGCTCGTTGAGGCGACCGGCCGCGATACGCTCGAGCGATCCGATTTCCGATCTGACATACGAATGGCGCACGCTCGTCTGCAACATGCCGAGAGCGCAATTGAGGCCTGGAAGAAGCGGCACCAGAACGGTCGGTATTCCTACGGCCCGGGCCAGAGTTGCAGCATGCAGAGGTCCTGCGCCGCCGAAAGCGACCAGCGCGAATGAGCGGGGATCCTGCCCCTGCTCCTGCAGCGCCAGGCGCATGTCGACGGCCATTTGCGTGTTGACGATTCGAATAATGCCGGCAGCTGTCTGCATTGCATCCAGGCCAAGAGCGGTCCCAGCGCACTCGACCGCAGCTCGTGCTGCCACCTTGTTCAAGCGAAGCGTGCCGGCGAGCAGCGTTTCGCTCGAAAGCGCGCCCAGCAGCAAATTGGCGTCAGTCACCGTCGCCTCTGTTCCGCCACGTCCATAACATGCTGGCCCCGGAACCGAGCCCGAGCTGCGCGGTCCGACCTTTAACAGGCCGTCCTTGCCTATTTCAGCAACGGTGCCACCGCCCGCGCCGAGACTGCGCACGCGCAGCATCGGGGTGCCAATGTCCTGTCCTGCGATCTGCCCCTGAGGTATTTCGAGAATTGCGCCGTCCACGATGACGCTGATATCCGTCGAAGTACCGCCCATATCGAAGGTGACGACATGACTGCGCTTAGTCTCTCGGGCGAGTTCGGCGCCGGCAATAACGCCGGCTGCGGGTCCGGACAGCAACGTCTGGTTGGGATGACGAGCACCAAGCGAAAGCCGCATCAACCCACCGTTTGACTGCATCAGAAATTTCTGTGGCGTATTGATACCGCACGTATCGAGGCGAGTTTCGAGGCTGCCAAGATAGGTGGCCACCCGCGGACCGACGTAGGCATCCACTACTGTCGTCGATAACCGTGGATATTCGCGGATGACGGGCAGCACCTCGGCGGAGACCGAAATGCGACAGTCAGGCACCTCCTGCGCGACGATTTCGGCGGCACGCTTCTCATGCGTCGGATTGACGAACGAAAACAGGAAGCAGATAGCGATCGCGTCCACGCCCTTGCGCGCGAGCTTGCATACCGACGCACGCAACGCCGTCTCGTCCAGTGGGACGAGCACTCGGCCTTCATAGTCCAGGCGTTCGATAACCTCTTCGGTGAGATACTGGGGCGCGAGTAATGGCGGCTTCTGGTAGAAGGTATCCAGCAGGTCTGCACCACGCGGCTGGGACCAGCCACGCGCCTCGTAAACCGCGCGGAAGCCCTTCGTGATGAGCAGGCCGGCGCGCACTCCCTTACCTTCGAGCACTGCATTCGTGGCGACCGTGGTTCCGTGCACGAGCATCGCGATGTCGGCCGGCCGCACCCCTTCGGCAAACAGGCTTTGTAGCGCATCGATGACGGCGAGCGACGGATCGTTTGGCACAGACGGCACTTTGGCCCGCCGCAGTGCACCACTGACTGCGTCGAAGGCGATAAGATCGGTGAATGTGCCACCGGTATCCACGCCGATTAGCCACTTCGCGAGCCCGATTGCATCTTCGCTGGTTTGACTCGGAGCCGGTTGGGCTGAGAGATCGGTGCTCCCGTCTGCGCCCATTGCGCTGGGACTGGCAAGTCGCGAAAGTAATGTGGGTTCTAATGGCGAAGAAGTCATGCGCGGAGATGATCCAGGGCCGACAAACATCTATAGGGTACCTAGACTAAACAAAAGAAATATAATGGATGGATGGAGAAGGCACCGCGGTTGACATACGACACTGCCTCTCGCAATAGCGGTGCGCATTTTTGCCGCTCCATTCATCTTGAACATGTGTCTTACTTTGGCTCGGCGGCCCGCCAGGACGCGTCCTGGTTAGCTTGTGCGCTGCGCGGCAGGGGCTGCCATTGATACGGCTTGAAGGAAAGAAATTTTGACGATCCTGTTGCAGGTTTTGTCCACCGGGGTCGGACTTGCCGGGTATTACGCGCTTATCGCCGTCGGGTTTGCGCTCATTTTCGGGACGTTGCGCATTTTTCACGTGGCCCACGGCACGGTCTTCATGATTGCCGGCTACGCATTCTTTAGCCTGCATCGGCTACTGGGGGTTAACGTTTTTGCAAGCGCTGTTGTTGGCGTTTTTTGCGCCGTCGTTGCAGGGCTCGCAATCGACAAGATCGTGTATGGCCCGGTGCTGCGGCGCGGCGGCGGCATGTTCGCTGTGTTCATCGCCTCACTTGGCGCGGCACTCATCGTAGAAGCGGGCTTTCTCGCGTGGTCGAAGGGCGTCGTCTCAGTCGCACGCACGGGGATGCTCGACACTTTCATCGTTGGTGGCGTCGCGTTCCGTGCATTCGACTTCGTCATCTTCGCCTTCGTCGCCGCAGCCTTCGGTGCCCTCTATCTGTGGCTGCATCGCACCAGCACTGGCCTCGAAGTGCGCGGATTGACGGACAACGCCTATCTCGCTGCTGTTGTTGGCGTCAACGTGCGTCGAACGCGCTATGCCATCTTTCTTATCGCTTCAGCGCTCGCGGGCCTTGCAGGTGTGCTCGTGGCCTATGATACGGGGCTGGAACCTTCCATCGGCTTCAAGATGCTGTTCATTGGCGTCGTAGCGGTCATCCTCGGCGGCGTGCGAAACATCCTGCTCGGCACCGTTGTGGGAGCTACCTGCCTCGGCGTGCTGACGGCTTTCGCCGGGTTCTTGTTTCCAGAGTGGAACAGTTTCACGATCTTCCTGATCATGATCGTCCTCATCATCATCCGGCCGCAGGGCATTCTGGGGTGATATGGAGCATCTTCTCTACATCGGCACACTCATCGCGGTCTGGACGATTGTCGCGCTCGCGGCCAACTTGGTCATCGGCTACACGGGGATGATGTCGATGGGTCAGGCGGCGTATCTCGGGGTAGGTGCCTACGTGACGGCAACGCTGAACATACTCCTTGGTGTCAATTTCTATCTGGCGCTGCTCATCGGGTCGATAATAACCGCGGTTGTGGGCGCCATCACCTTGCTTCCGCTGCTGCGCATCGGCGGCTTTTATTTTGCGCTTGCAACACTTGGCATAAATTTCGTCTTCTTCGACTTCTTCCATAATCTCGCGCCCCGTGTGGAGGGCAGCGAGGGCCTATACGGCCTCCAGTTACCTGACCTACTCGCCTCTTCCGCCCCGAGGTTTGCCACCACTGTTGCGGTCGCCATAGCCTGCGCACTGTTGTGCCAAGCCATCGTGACATCGCCGCTTGGGCGTGCGCTGCGGGCGACGCGCGATCGGCCGGACGCCCTCGCGGCGCTTGGGAAGGATCCCCGCCGCTATCAGGTGCTCATCTGGACGTTCGCAGCAGGCCTCACCGGACTTGCCGGCGGCCTGTACGCGGCAACGCTGTTCTACATCGATCCGACGCTGTTCACACTCGACGCTTCGATCCTGGTGTTGGTCTATATCGGAGTCGGCGGCCTGGCGAGCACCACTGGTTCGGTACTGGGCGTAATCCTGCTCATCGCGTTCAATGAATCACTGCGTTTCCTCGGGCTACCAAGTCAATTCGTGGGGCCCTTTCAACAGGCAATATATGGGCTTCTCCTCATTCTCTTAATGATATTCCGGCGGCGCGGTCTGGTGGGCAAGTATGACTTTACGGAATAACGGTCTTTACATCGATCGGCTCTCCATGAATTTCGGCGGTGTCGTCGTGTTCGAGGACATTTCGATTGAGGCTCCACCCAGTAAGGTGACCGCCTGCATCGGTCCCAATGGTGCGGGCAAGACTACGATCATCAATATCGTCTGCGGCGTGTTTCCCCCCAGGGCTGGCAAAGTCTATATCGACGGCGTGCAGCTGTCGGGCGTACGGCCGTTCAATACGGTGCGATACGGGTTGTGTCGCAGCTTCCAAGATGTCCGCATTTTCCCGTCCCTGACGGCGATCGAAAACGTGCTCGTGGCCATGCCGAACCACTTGAGTGGTCTATTTCTTCCTGGCGGGTGGAGACAGGAACGCGCAAACCGCGAAAGAGCCCGACATTTGTTGCAAGCTGTAGCGCTCGAGAGTGCAGCCGAGCGAGCAGCTGGCGAATTGCCTTTCGGACAACAGAAGCTGTTGTCGCTGGTGCGGGCGATCGCAACCGGCGCCCGGGTGCTGTTGCTCGATGAGCCTGCTGCCGGTCTCGAAAGCGATCTTATTCCTCACGTCGTCGACCTCATCCGCAGCCTAGTAAAAGCCGAGGGCCGCGCAACTTTTCTCGTCGAGCACAATATTGAGCTCGTGCGTCAAGTCGCCGATCAGATCTGCGTCCTTCAGGCCGGTCGCATCATCGCTTCTGGCGATGTGCGACGCGTGCTGGACGACCAGACTGTTATTCGCGAATACTTGGGCCAAGTCTACAATGTTTGAGGTTCGCGGTCTTGATATCGCCTATGGCAATTTCGAGGTGCTGCATGACGTGGACATTGCAGTCGGCGAGCGACGCATTGTTGGCCTCTTCGGACACAATGGAGCGGGCAAGTCCTCGCTGCTAAGGGGCATCTATGGCCTCCAGCCGGTGCGCGCCGGGAAGGTGACCTTCGCAGGCGAGGAGATCACCAACGATCCTCCGTTCCAACGAGCCGTTCGTGGAATGCGCTTCGTCCCACAGGAGCGCAACACCTTCGCGAACCTCACGGTTGAGGATAACTTGCGGCTCGGTGCGCTCCGGCTTGCAGGCGACGCTTCGTTCCACGCGGCCCGCCTCGATGACGTCTACGGGACTTTTCCCATCCTGCGTGAGCGCCACCGCGCCCGAGCCTCTGTGCTGAGCGGCGGCGAACGGCAGATGCTAGCCATTAGCATCGCGCTCATGACCCTGCCGAAACTGCTGTTGCTCGACGAGCCTTCATCCGGGCTGGCGCCGATCATGGTCCAGCGGCTGTTCGAGATGATACGCACGATCCGTGATCGTTTCGGAGTGGGCGTCCTGCTGGTTGAGCAGAACGTCAAGGAAGCTCTAAATATTGTCGACGACGCCTGCGTGTTGGAGCAGGGACGCGTCGTGTTTGCGGGTCAAGGGGCTCACAAGGATGAGATCGTGCGTCATCTCTGGCGACTTCACGGTGCTAGACATTGAAAGGAAAGGCATGCCGATGCCAGCAGCGAATGCGAAGAACGTGATTGTCACCGGCGCCTCAAGTGGCATCGGTTTCGCCTGTGTGGAAGGCCTGCTGGCAGAGGGCCATTGCGTTTGCGGCGCGGATTTGCAGCCGATCCCGGCGGAACGGCTGCAAGCGGACCCGACGCGCTTCGTGGGAGTGCGCGCCAATATCGCTGATGAAACGAACTGCGGCAGGGTGGTGGCGCGTGCGGTAGAGGCCTTCGGCACGCTCAACGCGTTGATCCACATGGCAGCCGTACATTCGACGCTGACCTGGCGTGAGCTAACCACTGAGCATTTCGATCACACCTTGGCTGTGAACGTGACCGGTTCGTTCCTAATTGCGCGTGCAGCTGCCGAGCACATGACGAGTGGCGGCGCGATTGTGCTGACAAGCTCCGGTTCAATAAATGTGGGAGGTGTCGGTGGCCGCGGCCGAGGCGGCCCGGCCTACGTAGCGTCCAAGGCCGCAATCATTGGCCTCACGCGCGCGCTCGCGCGCTCGCGCGCTCGTTCGCTCCGCTCCGCGTTCGCGTCAACGCCGTCAGCCCCGGGTCAACCGAAACGGCCATGACGGCCGATTACGACGACGAGATGCGGCGCAACGTGGTAGCGCGCTCACTTGTCGGCCGCATGGGCCGCCCGGAGGACATCTCTGCAGTCGCGCTATTCCTCATCTCAGATGCCGCCGGCTACATGACGGGTGAGGTCGTGCATGTGAATGGGGGCGGAGGTGGGTGAAGTGAAGGCTGGCCTTGGAAGCGCACACGCACCACTTCCAGTCAGGCTGATTACATGAGGAGATTTTTTGGCAATGCGCTGTTCGACTGAACGAGCCAGTGCATTTTGAGGGGGAATGTTCAAGAACCGATCTAAGATCCAGTCCCCGATCAATCTAGGTGATATGGCACGACCGCGCGCATCGTTGCGGGATCGCGATCGTTGGGTTCGCTGCCCGTCGAAGACCTTTCATGTGTACCTCCGTCGCTCCAAAAACTCTCTTGTCCGAAGTGGCGGCTGGAAACCAACGACCCGCAGATGGAAATTCCCTGTTCCTTTACAAATTTTCCCTGATACGTGTGTGGAAATTCCCTGTTCCGTTGCGTAGGGAATTTGGCCGTAAGCTATTGAATCCGAGCGTTGATGGGGCATCAAAAATCATGGTGATGGCCGGATTTCTGCAATCGCGGCCGAAACGGCTGTGAAGTCCCGCCGGTCTCGAATTGAGGTAAGCGCCGAGGGACGGCGTGTGTCGGTGACACCCTGTTCGTGGCAGCCTGCACGATTTGCGCCACGAAGCCCTAGGAGAGAAAGGTGAGCCAAGGCCGCCGCCTAGCCGTGTCATCGTGCAACTCCTTCGGGCAGGCGTAGTCGACCGCCGCTGGCGAGGTAGCGGACCCGCTGCCGGCAGCGGCCCGTGCGCCCCTCAGCCACAGCAGGTTACCGCAGGCAGCATACCTATCAGTTGCGCGAGAATCGAGGTCCGCTCTAGAAAGGAACGTCGCGCCGGGCGCAGCGGGCCGAGTCTTCTGAATGAAAAGAGACCTTGATGGCGGCCAATTTATCCCACGCGAGGCCGTCTCATGTCCACCATCCCCGACGACGTCGAGCAGCTGATTTCACGCCTTGCCGGTCCGCTATCCCCACCTGACCGGGTCGCCTTTCGTCATGCCGCTGAGGACGCTCTCAGCTGCGTGCCATGTTGGGGCGAGGGCGCCATTTATCGCGCGGTGGCATCGTTGCAGCGTGCCTTTCGCGACCCACCCAGTGACCGGAACGCGCATTGGGACATCGAACACGAGCTGCGGCCCACTAAGCTTAAGAGCGCTCCGCCAATCGAATACGGCGGCGATCTCCGGCACGTTCGTTATCGCAAGCAGCACGCACGTTGAGGGCGCGCCATGTATTGGTGCTGCGCTCAAATTGAGCAGTGTCGCGACCGCTTGGCGTGGCATTGTCTCGGGTTAGCTGGCTATAAAGTTTATCAACCGCTGCTCCGCGAGCACCGCCGCAGTCACGGTCGCAAGATCATAGCTACGCCGCCGCTCTTTCCGGGCTATCTATTCGTTTGGGTGGTCCAAGGCTGGTGGGATGCGCGATGGGCCGCGGGTGTGCGGCGTCTCGTGATGGATGGTGAACAACCGGCACGCGTTCCCGATGCTGTCATCGCCGAAATCAGATCCCGAGAACGTGGCGGGTTTGTTGAGCTGCCGCGGCCGCGCGGCCTCGCGCCCGGCACGCGGGTGAGGGTCTTGCAGGGTCCGCTGCGGGAACAGATTGGATTGCTCGCCGCTCTGCGTGCACGCGAACGCGTGCTTGTGCTGCTACATTTGCTCGGTGGACAGCAGCGGGTCGAGCTTGCGAGGAACGCGATCGAGGCGATTGAGTAGCGGCCTTTAAGCTGCGGCGCGGGGCCCCGTCAAGGAAGCGGACCTAAGGCGCCTATGGCTCGATCGCCGAGAGCCCAGTCGCGACGGCAGCGCGGCTGAGCGAGTGCAGGGCGGCCTCGCAGATGGCGCCGGGATCGGGTCGCAAGGGATGGGCAGAGGCCTACTCATGCCGGCATGCTAGCGCGGCGGATCCCGGCAAGGCGGCGACGCGTCGCGGGGTCACCGGCCTTATGCTGCCGCACCGACCGGTAGGCGCACCGTAAAGACCGATCCTTTGCCCGGCTCGCTCGCCAAGGTCACGTCGCCACCCATCATGCGCGCGAGCTTGCGGGTGATGGCAAGGCCGAGCCCTGTGCCGCCGTAGCGCCGCGCGGTCAAGGAATCGGCCTGCGTGAAATCCTGAAACAGTTTGGCCTGCT
>Ga0318537_10000152_pt1 | contig 14547 bp, 13 predicted proteins | sample GRESIP117b4f29_FD_203657 | JGI IMG/M metagenome (GOLD analysis project Ga0318537, IMG submission 203657) | Tropical soil microbial communities from Luquillo Experimental Forest, Puerto Rico - GRE.SIPMG.117b4f29 | ecosystem: Environmental > Terrestrial > Soil > Tropical forest > Bulk soil... | reverse complement strand
TTTAATTCGACCGAGCAGAGAAGGCCCAGGGAAGCAGGAGCCGACGGCCGTACCGTGGTCGGGAACCGCGGATCGCGGCTAAAAGAACACCTCGGGCGGGTTGCCGAGCAGCACCTGGCCGACCGTCTCGTAGTGGGCATCGCGCGACTGGATCTGCTGCGAGAGGGTGTGGATGTCGCGGAAGCGGCGCTCGAAGGGGCTCCCGGGGAAGATTGCGTCAACCCCTGCCGCCTTGTAGGTGTAGTCGGCGACCGCGACGGCGCTGGCTATCGCATGCGAGCCGGCGAGGCGTGCGCGGGCGCGGTCGGCGACGTCGATCGGCGCTGACGGGCCGGCGCGGCGGTAGATTTCGCTTACCGTGTCGATCAGATAGCAGCGGGCCGCCCCCAGCCGCGCCTCGGCCCGCGCCACTTCGGCTTGGATCACCGCATTGTCGGCGAGCCGCCCGCTGCCGCGCGGGGTCTTGCGCGATGCCAGCTCGACGAAGGCGTCGAGCATGCCGCGGGCGATGCCGAGAGCCACACTGGCGATGCCGACCGAGTAGAGGGTTTGCTGCGGGAAGGCGTAGAGCGGGCCGGGCTCGCGGCGCAGGGTCGGGTCCTCGCGGGTGCCGGTGAATTCCTCGGGCACAAAGAGGTCCTCGACAGTGTAGGATTCCGAGGCCGTGCCGCGCAGGCCGATCGGATCCCAATTATCGAGCAAGACGGCGTCTTCGACCGGGAAGAGCCAGGTGCGGACAACCGGCCGGCCCGCATCGTTGAGGCGCAATGAGCCGTCGGGCTCGACGACCGTGCCGTGCGCGCCCATCCAGGTCGCGTGCCGGCAGCCGCTGGCAAAATCCCAGCGGCCGGTGACCCGATAGCCGCCGGGTACGGCGATGCCGCGGCAGTCGTTCGGCGGTCCCCAGGCGCAGGTCGTCCGCTTGTCGCCGAACACTGTGCGCGCCGCCTCGAGATCGAGGTAAGGGGCGAACAACCCGATGCTGTTGGCGATCGACACGCACCAGCCGACCGAGCCGTCGGCCCGCGCCAGTTCGCCGACCGCCTCGATATAGATCGCCGGCTCGACCTCGTCGCCGCCGACCGAACGGGGATAGAGCATGCGGAAGAGCCGTGCTTCGTGCAATTCCTCGAGCAGCGGCCCGGTGATGCGCCGGGCGCGGTCGATCTCGTCCGCGGCGGCGCAAATTGCCGACGCCAAGTCACGAGCCCGTGTCACGAGGTCGGCTCGGCTCGGGTCATTCATCGGGGCGCTCCAAGGGCTGATCGATCGAGACCATTGCGGCGCCAGGCTCGATCGCTGTCAATAGAGTGCGGCATCGCTCGCAAGGTGGAGGTTCCCGATGACATTGTTCGATCTTACCGGGCGCGTCGCCGTCGTCACCGGCGGCAATGGCGGGATCGGTCTCGGCATGGCGAAGGGGCTCGCAGCGGCGGGTGCAGCGGTAGCGTTGGCGGCGCGCAACGCCGAGAAGGGCGAAGTGGCGGCGACCGGGCTCGCCGCGTCCGGCGCCGGGAGTGCCTTTATCACGTTCGACGTCGCCGATGAGGGCTCGTGCCGGGCGATGATCCAGGAGACCCTCGCGCGCTTCGGCCGGCTCGACATTCTGGTCAACAATGCGGGGACTTCGGTCCGCAAGCCGCCGGAAAGCTATACGGCGGCCGAATGGCGCATGGTGCTCGACACCAACCTGACCGGCGCCCTCTTCTGCTCACAGGCCGCCCACCCCGCGATGAAGGAAGCCGGCGGCGGCAAGATCATCAATATCGGCTCGATGTATTCGATCTTCGGCACCAGTTACGGCGCCGCCTATGCCGCGAGCAAAGGGGCGCTCGTACAGCTGACGAAGTCGCTGGCGATCGCCTGGGCCAAAGACAACATTCAGGTCAATGCGGTGTTGCCGGGCTGGATCGACACGGAGCTAACGCAGGGGGCACGCCGCCACGTGCCCGATCTGCACGACCGGGTGCTGGCGCGCACCCCGGCCGGCCGCTGGGGGGTGCCCGAGGATCTTGCCGGGATCGCGGTGTTCTTGGCGGCGCCGGGCTCGGATTTCGTGACCGGTGCGGCAATCCCGGTCGATGGTGGCTATGCGAGCATGGGAGTTTAGACCATGACGACCGAAACGACGCACCGTACCGTCGAGACCAACGGCATCCGGATGCATCTCGCCGAGATGGGTTCGGGTCCGCTCGTCCTGCTGTGCCACGGCTTTCCCGAGCTTTGGTACTCCTGGCGCCATCAGCTGAGAGCGCTCGCCGAGGCCGGGTTCCACGCGGTAGCGCCCGACATGCGGGGCTACGGCCAAACCGACCGTCCCGAGGCGATCGACCAGTACACGCTCCTCCACCTGGTCGGCGACATCGTCGGCCTCCTCGACGCGCTCGGCGCCGAGACGGCGGTGATCGCCGGCCACGATTGGGGCGCGCCGGTCGCCTGGCACGCGGCACTCCTGCGCCCCGACAGGTTCCGCGGCGCGATCGGCCTCAGCGTGCCGTACCGGCCGCGCGGGCTGGTGCGGCCGACCACCGTTATGCCGCAGACCGACGACGCAGTGTGGTACCAGCTTTACTTCCAGACCCCGGGTGTCGCCGAGGCCGAGCTCGAGCGCGATGTCCGCCGCTTCATCCGCGGCACCCTCTATTCGATTTCGGGGGACATGCCGCGCCACGCGCCCACCCCCATGATGGTGCCCCGGCAGGGCGGCCTGCTTGCTCGCTGGGCGAGCGAGTTCGGGAACCCTGCGGCCCTGCCGAGCTGGCTCGGCGAGGCCGACGTCGATTTCTACGCAGGCGAGTTTGCCCGCACCGGGTTTGCCGGCGGCCTCAACTGGTATCGCAACATCGACCGCAACTGGGAGCTCCTGGCGCCCTTTGCCGGGGCGCGGGTCATGGTGCCCGCACTCTACATCGCCGGCGACCGCGACCCGGTTGTGCGCTTCCCCGGCATGGATCGGCTGATCCCGAATCTCGCGAATTTCGTGCCGCAACTGCGCCACACGATCATGCTGCCGGGCTGCGGCCATTGGACCCAGCAGGAGCGGGCAGGGGAGGTCAACACCGCGATGATCGATTTCCTGCGGGGCCTTCCTAGTGAACCAGCGGCTTGAGCGCGATCTCGGCGCGATAGTCACCGCGGATCTCGGAGATCGCTGCGGCGAGCTGTGAGCGGATCTCGTCGCGGCACACCGCAACCGGCAGCTTTACCGTGATCTCGCGGCGTGCCGTCACGACCTGGCCGTCGCGAGTCCATTGCGACTGGTAGCGCAGATAGGGATTTTCGATGGTCTTGCCCCGCGGCAGCAATTCGATGTCCCGGCCCGGCGGCAGGGTCAGCGACAACTCCTCGATCTGATGGCCGGAAAAGCAGGGCGTCGGCTGGGTTTTCGGTAATGTCCAGGAGCCGAGCAGGAACTCGCCCGGGCGCACCAGCAAGCGGATCCCTCCGGGCAGCTCAAACGCCTTGCCGTCGAGAAACTCCGGCCGCGCCTCGAGCTCGAAGGATGCCGAAAATGCGTAGACCGGGGCCAGGCGATCGCGCGGCGGGTCGAATTGGAAACTCGCCTTGCCGGGCCAGCCGAGGGATTTGAAATATGACTCGGCCCATCGCTCGGGCCCACCCACCTCCACACTGGCGGCTAGTTGCCGAAGTTTGATGCCGAACGGCCCCGAGGCCACCGTCGTCGACTGGCCGGATACGGTGCCATCGGCCGCCAGCTGGGCTGTGGTCCGCAGCTTCTCTTCGTTTTCCTCGGTTACGGCCAGCGGCAAGATCGTAAGCGGAGCGCCCGGTTCGGTCGCCAGCGCGACGGGCTTGCCATATTCGGTCATAGGCAATGTCCCGAATGGCGCCATGCCGGCTGTCGAATCGGCATAGACATCGAACTCGGGCAGGTAGCTCAGGACGTGGTCGAACAATGCGGGCGTGGCCACCTCGGGCGCCCGGTAGCGGTTCCCGCTGTTGATCAGCACGGGCATGCTGACGATGTCTTTGGCCTTGAGCAGCGCCTCGAGCAGGACGACATGGTCCTTACAGTCGCCATAGCCGTTTTCGAGGATCTTGCTGGCTTCGTGCGGCTCGTAACCCCCATTGCCCAGGATGACCGCGACGTAGCGGATATGTTTGGAGACCCAATCGTAAATCCGGTGTGCCTGCTCGCGGCGATCCGAAGTCTCCGTAGTGATTTCGTCGGCTAACGCCTGAATGCGCGGCGTTACGGCCGCCTTCCCGGCGGCCAGCTGGCGGTAAGCGGTCACGACCGCCGGATAATCGAGAAAGGTCGAGATGATGTAGTACGGCTCAGTGTCCCAAGACGACAGGGCCGTGGGCTCGCCCACCGGCGGCCGCGGGTTGCTAAAGCGAAAAGTGTGGGTGACCCTCTCTTCGGCTTCCTTGATTTCGTGATTGACACCCCGCACTTCGGTATGAGCGGTCAGCGCCTTGGGTAGTGTGAAACTCACCCGTACATCCTCGAAGGCGGTCCCGCGCAAAAAGACCCCGCCGAAAAAGAACTGCCCCGCAAAAGGCGCCTTGCGAACGTGCTTGATCGTGTGCACCACCGTGTCGCCGGCGCTCACGTCGGGAAACACGATTACCTTCTGCTTGCGATCGGTGAACATCGGCACGCGCGGCGCGCCAGGCGGCGCCTGGGCAAAGATCTGCGTCGGATCAACCGTAAGGATCTTGCCGGCCGCCTTGCGCGTGAATGCTTCCAAGATCCCCGCGGCCTCCATGCTTTCGCTGTACTCGAGCTTATACTGCGCGATGCTGTGGGCAGCGCTCTCATTCGTTGCCACTACCTCGGCATGAGAGATCGTCGTATAGCTGCCGTCCGGCTCGACGGTCGTGTCTCCGCTAAGGGCTTTGATGATCGTCGCCGGTAACTGCGGCGCGTCGTCGGCGACAGCACGCTGCGGTAGCGCGCCGGCGAAGGCAAGCAGAAGAATGGAAAGGAGCGGCTTAGCGAGCACAGCGACTGCCAGAGGCGGCTTTCGGTTCCATCCTACCACGTTTCCCGTGTCGCTACTATGGCTCGGCGTAGTCGGGGAAGAACAGCTGCTCACCATCGACTTTATAGCCGGCAATTGTATCTTGACCCTGCCGCGAGGTGAGCCAATCGATGAACGCCATACCCAAATCTGCCTTTACTTTGGGATGCCGTGCCGGGTTCACCAGGATGACTGAGTACTGGTTGAAGAGGCGAGGATCGTGGTCGACGACTATTTCCAGATTGCGGCGATCGTGGAAGTGAACCCAAGTGCCTCGATCCGTCAGCGCATAGCCATTTATCGACACTGCGATGGTCAGCGTCTGTTCCATGCCCGAGCCGGCTTTTAAATACCAAAGGTCGCGAGCCGCCATCGGCGGATCGCCGGCCTCGGTCCACAAGCGCCGTTCGGCGGCGTCCGTACCGCTCATGTCACCGCGAGATACAAATCGCGCCTTGACGGCACTTATCTTGCGCAAGGCGGCAACCGCGTCGTGTGTCGCATTGATCTTCGCAGGATCGTCTTTGGGGCCAACGATAACGAAGTCGTTGTACATGACCTCGTGCCGAACGCTGCCGAAGCCGTTCTGCATAAACTGCAACTCCCGCGCCTTGTCGTGCACGAGCACGACGTCGCAGTCACCGTCCTCGCCGATCTTGAGCGCCTCTCCGGTGCCGACGGCAACGACGTAGACGTCGATGCCGGTTGTCTGCGTAAACGCAGGCAACAGGTAGCCGAGCAGGCCGGACTGCTCCGTCGATGTGGTCGAAGCTACCGTGATGAACGGATAATCCTTGGCTTGGGAATTGAGTGATACGGCGGACGCGAAGAGTAGTGAACCCAGGATGATTCTGCGACTACGAAGAACGCCGGGGTATGGGAACCCGCGGCGCCGCGCGTGAGGCGCGCTCCGGTTTGACACCGCAACCGATTGCGTACCCATATGCCTCGCCCTAACAAACTCGGTCGAGTTCGGGCTGGGACATAGGACGAGTCCGGAAGATGCGTTCGCCTCGTGCGTTGATGGTGCTGGCTTTTGCAGGTCTGGCGGCGGCGGTCGCCCTCGCGGGCTGGTATGATCGTAGCGTCACCTTGCGCGCAGCGGAAGATCATGTCGAGCTCACCGTTGGCATTATGCGCGAGCACGCTTTGAATGTCTTTCGAACGCAGGAGCTCGTGTACCAGCAAATCAGGTTGCGCACGGGGGGGGTGGATTGGGAGGCCATCGGCCGCTCTGGCGAGTTTGCGAGGTTTCTGCGGGAAACGCGAAACCGAATGGACCAGATCTCGTCTATTTGGCTGGCCGATGCCACGGGCCACGTCCGGCTTGCCTTACCCGCGGAGCCTAACCTTCGAAAGCAGGGACGACTTTCGGGCGCATCGTGAAGGCGAGTCCGGCATGAGCGTCGGAGAACAGCAGCTCGGTACGTTTGGACTAACCTGGCGCAAGTCGTTGTCCACGGGCGAGTTTGACGGGGTGATCGGGATAGAGATTGGGGTCGAATACTTTGACAATTTTTTTCGTGGATTTGATGCGACAGGTCATCGGAGAGCGGTTCTTGTCCGCGCGGATGGCACCGTGCTCGCAGCCAATCCTGCCACCGGCGAGCCAAGGCGATTTCCACCCACCTCCCAGTTGATGCAGTCGATTGCCAGCGGTGTTCAAAACGAAAAATGGAATGTTTCGCCGAATGGCATTACGCATTTTTTCCGGTGGCGACAGCTCGATCCCTATCCGGTCTATGTGGCCTATGCAGTCGATGAAGATGTCGCTCTTGGCTACTGGTATTGGCGGATTGTCTTCTATGCCATCCTCGCTGCGGGGGTCTGGGCCGCGCTGCACCTAATCACCCATTTAGCATCACGGCGCGCGGCGGCTGAGGCAGCTCTGCAGCAGGCCCGGAGGATGGAGGCCATCGGCCAGCTCGCCAGCGGAGTGGCGCATGATTTCAATAACGTGCTAACGGCGGTGATGGGCAATGTCGACCTTATTGCGCTCGACCGGAATGCGACGCGTCATGTTCGGCAACTTGCTGAGGCGACGCTTCGCGCGGCGCGCCGCGGGTCGAGCCTGACCGCGCAGTTATTGGCGTATGCGCGCCGACAGCCTTTGCAGCCAAAAGACGTTCGAATTGACGGGCTTCTCGATGCGATGCTGCCCTTAATCAAGGATGCTTTGGGAGAAGCGATCAGGGTGTCCTGTAGGCTGGGTCCCGATCTGCCTGCTATCCGGATCGACCCGGGACAATTCGAGGCTGCGTTGGTGAATTTGGCCTTGAACGCGCGGGACGCCATGCCGCAGGGCGGCGTGCTGCGAATCGAAGCTCAGAACGTGACAGTGGAGGCAGCCGATGCGGAGCGCCTGTCGATCCCGCCGAGCGATTATGTGGTCATAGAAATTGCCGACACCGGGGTTGGGATGCCGGCCGACACCGCGCGCCGTGCCTTCGAGCCGTTCTTCACTACCAAGGGAGCAGGCAAGGGCAGCGGGCTCGGCCTTTCCATGGTCTATGGCTTCGCGCGCCAGTCGGAAGGCACTGCGGAGATCGAGAGCCGGGTCGGCCACGGCACGAAGATAAGGCTGTATTTGCCGTGCTCGGAAAAGATGGTATCGCCCGAGCCGCAACCAACCGTTGCGCATCCTCCGTTGTTACGCAAGGCCTCGATATTGGTTGTCGAAGATCAGGATGAAATCCGTCAGTTGTTGGCAGATTCGCTCGAGGAATTCGGCCACGAGGTCAGGACCGCGCGCGCCGCTGAAAAGGCGATCGAGATTCTCGGGAGCAACGCTGGCATTGAGGTCCTAGTGACCGATATCACTCTGCCGGGCGGAATGACCGGCGTGGATCTTGTTCGCAAGGCGCGGGAATTGATGCCGGATTTGAAGATCTTGATGATCTCCGGAAATGCCAATGAGGAGTCTATTAGGGCGTCATATCGCGATCGCTGCGCGTTCCTGCCAAAGCCGTTTCGCCCAAGCGATCTCAACAGAGCGGTAGAGGAACTGCTGTAAGAGTCGACATCGTGAACGCTCCAAAACCGAGCCGGCGGCAAATCCTTGCATGCATAGGAGCCATTTTCGTGGGGCAGTCAATTCGACCGAGCGGGCCGGCCGAGGCCGAATGGGTCGCCGTTTCTCTAAGCGAACCCGGCTTCAAATCCGATCTTGAAGCTCTGCTCGACAAGGCCACCGCGGAGAAGCGCGTTTGGAATCTCCACGGCGTCGTCATCATGCGCGACGGGCGTCTGGTGCTTGAGCGTTACTTCGAGGGCGAGGACAACGCGCGAGGCACACCGTTGGGCAAGGTCGCGTTCAAGGCCGATACGCTGCATGATCTGCGATCGGTATCGAAGGGCATCGTCGGGTTGCTCTACGGCATCGCGCTCGGCGACGGAAAGGTGCCGCCACCCGAAGCGACGCTCTTTGCCTCGTTCCCCGAATACATCGACCTGGCCGCCGACCCCGCCCGCAACCGGTGGACCATCCAGAACGTGCTGACGATGACTATGGGGACGGATTGGGATGAGCTCGGCGTTCCTTATACCGATTCGGCAAACAGCGAGATCGCGATGGACATGGCGCCGGATCGCTACCGCTTCGTCCTCGGCGCGCCGGTCGTAATGGAGCCAGGCAGGCGCTGGGTTTACAACGGCGGCGCCACCGCGCTGTTGGCGCGGATCATTGAGCGAGGCACCGGAAAGCCACTGCATGCGTTCGCCCGCGAAACGCTGTTCGATCCTCTCGAAATCGGCCCGACGGAATGGTTTACCGATGACCATGGCGAAACCATTCGCGTCCGGGCTGCGTATGACGCCGCGCGATCTGGCGCGCATTGGCCTGATGATGCTGAAGGGCGGTATGCGGGTTGAGCGGCGCGTCGTGCCGGCGCAATGGATCGAGCGTTCGACCTCACCGATGGTTGATATAGACGAGACCCGGCAATACGGCTACCAATGGTACCTGGGCAAGTTCGATTTCACGGCTTCGACAGGTCCGTGGTTGAACCAGTCGCGGCTCGAACGATACTGGGGTGGGATCGGCAATGGCGGCCAGCGGCTATTCGTATTTCCTGGGCTGGATCTGGTGGTGGCCATAACTGCCGGCAACTACGATACGACCGATCAGGGGGTTCCTTCGACCCGCGTAATTCGCGAACTTGTGCTGCCGGCCCTTTCGTGAGCTGCCCCGGTTGGCTCGCGAAAACGGAACCAAAAGGAGGTGCAGATGAGACTCGGCGTAGCCCTTCCTATCGTCGATATCGGTGGTGAGCCGGCGGCGTTGCGGGAATTTGCCCAAGCGGCGGAGGAGATCGGCTATCACGGGATCGCCGCCCCCGACCACGTGCTGGGCGCCAATGTTGCGAGCCGGCCTGGTTGGACCCAACCCCGCGCCCGCTCGACCGATCTCTATCACGACCCGTTCGTGCTGTTCGGTTTCCTCGCCGGCTGCACCAATATTGGCGACTTCTCGACCCAGGTGTTGATCCTGACGCAGCGCCAGACCGTGCTCGTCGCCAAGCAGGTGGCCTGTCTCGACGTCCTGTCGGGCGGACGGTTCCGGCTCGGCATCGGGGTCGGGTGGAACGAGATCGAGTTCGTCGGCCTCAACGAGAATTTTCACAACCGCGGCCGTCGCTCGGAAGAGCAGGTCGCGGTCATGCGGGCGTTGTGGGCGGAGCCGCACGTCACCTTCAAGGGCAGATGGCACACGATCGAGGATGCCGGCATCAACCCGAGGCCCTCCGGGCGCAAGATCCCGCTGTGGTATGGCGGGCACGCCGAAGTGACGTTGCGGCGCTGCGCCAAATGGGGCGACGGCTGGATGCCGCTCGCCTATCCGCCCGGCGAGGAGGCGCGAACAGCCTTCGCCACCTTGCACCGCTATGCCGAGGAAGCCGGACGTGATCCGGCGACGATTGGCATCGACACACGGGTCTCGGCCGGCGCCGGCAGCGAGGCCGATTGGCGCGAGGTGGTGCGGTTCTGGAAATCGATCGGGGTGACGCACCTGACGTTGGCCAATTACTACGAAAGCGGTCACCTGCACCGCATCGCCGGCCGGTCTCTCGGCGATCACATCGCCGCGATGCGCCGCTACTGGAACACCGTCGCCGATCTGCTGTAGCGCGTACAATCTCAGCTTCTCGCCGAAATCACATGGGCGCGCATTTTCCCGGCGATCGGGCCGTCTCCGAGATGTCTCGTAAGCCAGGCCGCTACTGAATCGGTAACGGCAGCCAGACCCCCGGGCCGTCGATCCTCAATTTCGGTCGCGACAAGCGTCCCATGACAAACCCCGACTGCCAGATCACGTGGCGATGCCAGTCTGCTGACCATGTCTATCGTTTCCACCGCGACCGAGCGAAATCCCGCTTCTCTCAGCTGGTCCTCGATTGCGCCGGTCTGGTGATATCCAAACGCCGTTCCGGCAAGATTACGCGGCGGTTCCTGTGGGAATATATCGGCAAGCGCAGAAAGCACCAGGTTGGTAAACTCGACGGCTTCGACCCGATCCCACACATTGAACAGAAATCGGCCGCCGGGCTTCAGTACTCGCAACGCTTCTCGGTATCCGGCGACCTTATCTGGAAAGAACATAACCCCGAACTGGCAGACGACAACATCGAAAACGGCGTTGTCGAACGGGAGGTCCAGTGCGTCGGCCTGTCGCCAGGTGACACGCGCGGCGCCGGGTTGAGCCGCGGCGTAATCCAGCCTCGATTGGTTGAGATCTGTTGCAACTATAGCGACCGCCTCGGGCAGCACCTGTGCCAGCTCCCGGGTAAGCACTCCCGTGCCAGCCGCCGTTTCCAGCAGACTGCCCGTGATTAGATCGCTCAAGCGACCGGCGAGCTCGAGGGCATAGGGCTCGAATTGCCACGGTCCCAGACAACGGTCATACACGGCAGCACTCGCGGCGGCTACCATGCTAAGGTAATCGCTCACACCATCCTCCCTTTCGATCAGCTCCGTAATCTGCCTCCTTGCTGCTTCGAGGGGAAGCGACACCGCGCTGCGCGCAAATCAACAATGATCCGGGATCCGACAATATGGCTGTCACTGGAATCTAGGCAAATTGCATTCACGCGCGTCATCCCCGAGGCGCGTGTGGCCCGCCGTCTCATGAGAGGCAATCTTTCCCTCAGCGACCCGCCTTGTCGCGGATCACGCGCCAGATGCGCTCGGGAGTGGCGGGCATTGGCACGTCGGTGACGCCGAGCGGGGCGAGCGCGTCGAGGATCGCGTTGATCACCGTCGGTGTGCTGGCGACGGTACCGCCTTCGCCGACACCCTTGGCGCCGAGCGGGTTCGTCGTGCTGGGTACCGGGCTGAAATCGACTGTGATTGCCGGCACGGTATCGGCGCGCGGAACTCCGTAATCCAGTAGTGAGCCGGTCAGGAGCTGGCCACTGTCGCGGTCGTAGACGACGTCCTCGGAGAGCGCTTGCCCCGCACCCTGCGCGACGCCACCCTGGATCTGCCCTCTCGCCAATAATGGATTGATGACTGTGCCGATGTCGTCGACGACGGTGTAGCGGTCGAGCGCCGCCTCGCCGGTCTCGGGGTCGATCTCGACCTCGCAGATATGGCAGCCATTGGGGAAGCTCGGTACATCCGACGAGAAGGCGCCGGCGCCCTGCAGTCCGACGCCGAGCTCCGACGGCAGGCCGACCGGGATGAACGACATCTGTGCCACTTGGCCAATCGGCATCGAGCGGTCGGTGCCGGCGATCGTGAAGGCGCCGTCGGCAAAGGCGATGTCGGCGGCGTCGGCCTCCATGAAATGGGCGGCAAAGCGCTTGCCGCGCTCGATGACCTCGTCGGGGGGGGGGCGCCGCGCGGGGCGCCGCCGCCGATCATCATGCTGCGCGAGGCATAAGTGCCGCGGCCGATCGCGACTTCGTCGGTGTCGGCCTGTTTGAGATGGATCTTGTCCTCAGGCACGCCGAGCCAGTCGGCGACCATCTGCGCATAGCTCGTCTCGTGCCCCTGCCCATGCGACAAGGTGCCGGCGAGGATCGTCACTTCGCCGCTCGGGTCGAAGCGCAATTCCATGCGCTCATTGAAGATGCCGGTATTGTCGACATAATAGACGATGCTGCGGCCGCGGCGTTTGCCGGCGGCTTCGCTCTGGGCGCGGCGCGCGGCATAGCCGTCCCAATCGGCCAAGGCCTGGCACTTGGCCATTGCCGCGGCGTAATTGCCGGTGTCGTAGATCCAGCCGGTGCGCGTCTCATACGGGTAGGCGTCCGGACGGATCAGGTTCTTCTCGCGTAGCTCGGCCGGATCGATGCGCATCTCGCGCGCCGCCTGGTCGACGAGGCGCTCCATGATGTAGACGGCCTCGGGTCGGCCGGCGCCGCGATAGGGCACGGTCGGCGCGGTATTGGTGAAGACGAGGCTGCTCGTCACCGACACCGCCGGGATGTCGTAGACGGTCGATGCGAGCTTCAGCGAAAACAGGATCGGGATTGCGCCGGCACCCTCGATATAGGCGCCGACATTGTGCGAGCCGGTCCAGCGCAATCCCAGAAATTTGCCGTCCGCGTCGAGCGCCAGCTCGGCGCTGACATTCTGGTCGCGTCCCTGTGCGTCGCCGAGCAATGCCTCGGAGCGGGACGAGATCCATTTGACCGGGCGGCCGACGCGGCGAGCGGCCCAGACGACGATCGCCTCCTCGGGATAGACATTCCCCTTCATGCCAAAGCCGCCGCCGACATCGCGCGCGACGACGCGGATGCGGCTCTCCGGCACATGCAGAATCTGATGGGCGAGGATCTGGCGGGTGCCGTGCACATTCTGCGTGCTGCTGTAGAGCGTATAGCGGCCAGTACCGGGATCGTAATCGGCGATGCAGCCGCGCGGCTCCATCGTCACGGCGGTGATGCGGTTGTTGTAGAGCGAGAGACTTGCAATATGATGCGCCCGGGCAAAGGCCGCGTCGATCGCATCGACATTGCCCATGCGCATCGTGAAGGAGGTGTTGTTGGCGGCACCGTCGTGCACTAGCGGTGCGTCGGGGCGGGAGGCGTCTTCGGCACGCACGACCGCCGGCAATGGCTCGTAATCCACAGAGACCGATTCCGCCGCATCGCGCGCTAGTGCCTCGGTTTCGGCAATGACGACCGCGACGCGCTCGCCGACATGGCGCACGCGATCTTGGGCCAGCGGGGGGCATTTCGTGCGATAGCCTGCGGGCCCGCCCATATCCTCGGCCATCACCTCGGGATCGAGCGTGCCGCGCCCGTCCGCCGCCCAATCCTCGCCGGTCAGCACGGCAGAGACACCGGGCATCTGCTCCGCCGTGGCCTTGTCGATGCCGCGGATCCGCGCATGGGCATGCGCCGAAAAGATGAAAACGGCATGCGCCTGGCGAACCAGATCGATATCCGCGACATAGCGCCCGCGCCCAGTCAGAAAGCGCGGATCCTCCTTGCGCGTGACGGGTTGTCCGATGCCAAAACGCATATGATGCCCCCTCTGTTTAGCTCTCCGCCGCTGCTACAGCGCCCATCTTATCGCTCTCCGTCACCCCCGCGAAAGCGGGGGTCCAGAGGAACTGCTTAGACCTTGGACACCTGGGTTCCCGCTTTCGCGGGAACGACGAAAGAAAATCAGGGCTTCGAGAGTTTTGGTTTCACAACCCCAAATAGAATTTGCGGACCAGTTCGTTGTTGTTGAGTTCCTCTGCCGAGCCGCCCTCGAAGGCGATCTTGCCGTGAACGATGACATAGCCACGGTCGGCGATGCGGACCGCCTGATTGAAGTTCTGCTCGGCCATCAGCACGGTGAGCTCGTAGCGCTCCTTCAGTTCCTGGATCTTTTCGATCGTGCGCTTGACGAGCACCGGCGCCAGACCGACCGAGGGCTCGTCGATCAGCAGAATTTTGGGCGCCGACATCAGCGCGCGCGCCAGGGCCAGCATCTGCTGCTCGCCGCCGCTCAGGCTGCCCGCGAGCTGCCGCCGCCTCTCCCGCAATGCTGGAAAGGTTGCGTAGGACATGTCGAGGTTGCCCGCGATCTCGGCGCGCGCCAATGGCCGGAACGCGCCCAGCAGCAGGTTCTCTTCGACCGAAAGCTTGGGGAACAAGCGGCGGCCTTCGGGCACGAGGCTGATCCCGAGATCGACGATCGCCTCGGTTGTGCGGCCGACGAGATCGACCCGCTCGCCGTCGATTTCGGCAACGATCGAACCCGTCGTGGGCGGCAGGATCCCCATCACGCATTTCATCAGGGTGCTCTTGCCGTTGCCGTTGGTGCCGAGCAACACCACGGTCTCGCCGGGGGCGACGCTCAGCGAGACATCCTCGAGCACCCGCACCGCGCCGTAGCCGGCGTCGATGCCGGAAATGCTGAGGCTACTCGCCAAGATAGGCCCTCTCGACCTCGGGATTGCGGATCGCCTCTTGCGGCGCGCCATCGGCGATCTTCTGGCCGGCGACCAATACGACAAGCCGTGTCGAAAAGCTCATCACTGCGCGCATGATGTGCTCGATCAGGACGATCGTGATGCCCTGCTCATTGAGGCGGACCAGCACCACCAGGATCTCCTCGACTT
>Ga0318537_10000142_pt1 | contig 14752 bp, 12 predicted proteins | sample GRESIP117b4f29_FD_203657 | JGI IMG/M metagenome (GOLD analysis project Ga0318537, IMG submission 203657) | Tropical soil microbial communities from Luquillo Experimental Forest, Puerto Rico - GRE.SIPMG.117b4f29 | ecosystem: Environmental > Terrestrial > Soil > Tropical forest > Bulk soil... | reverse complement strand
CTGGTCGCGACCGCCTGCTCGCAATGCCACACCTTGAACGTCATCATGGCGAGCCGCGACGGGCCGGTCGGCTGGAAGAAGCACGTCTACAACATGGTGCTGCGCGGCGCGCAATTGACGCCGCGCGAGGCCGATACCGTCATCCAATATCTCATCACCAATTTCGGGCCTGGCGCGCCCGCCGCCACCGCGGCGGCGCTGCCGAGCGGTCCGGGCAAGGAGCTGGTCGAGACGCGCTGCGCGGTTTGCCACAACCTCGAGCGGGTCACCGTGGTCAAGCGGCAGAAGCGCGATTGGGAGACGGTCGTCGCCAACATGTACGAGCGCTGGGGCATGTCGGCGCCCGACGAGGTCCAGGCGATCTCCGCCTATTTGGTCGCGCAATTCGGCCGCGATTGAACGGAGGAAAGCCCATGTTCCTCAGGAACTACTGGTACGTCGCGGCCTATGACCATGAGATCGGACGCCGTCCGCTCGGCCGCATCATTCTGGGCGAGCCCATCGTGTTCTATCGGCTCGAAGACGGCACGCCGGTCGCGCTCGAGGATCGCTGCGCGCACCGTCATCTGCCGCTGTCCATGGGGACGTTGGTCGGCGACACCTTGCAGTGCCACTACCATGGGCTTCGCTACGACAAGACCGGCACCTGCGTGCGGGTGCCGGGCCAGGACACGATTCCACGCACGGCGCGGGTCAAGAGCTATCCCGTGGTCGAGCGCTACCATTGGCTGTGGATCTGGATGGGCGACCCCGCGCGTGCCGATCCCGACAAGATCACCGATTTCCACTGGTTCGACGATCCGAACTGGGGCGCCAAGGGCGAGTACCTTCACGTCAAAGGCAACTGGCAACTCGTCGTCGACAATCTGCTCGATCTCACCCATCTCGCCTTCGTGCACGGGACCACGATCGGCAACCCGGCGCTGGTGAACCAGGCGCAGGTCAAGGTGCAACGCACTGACGACGGCGTCGCGGTCACCCGGTGGATCGTCGACGCGCCGCCGCCGCCGACCTTCGTGAAGGCGGGCGGCTTCACCGCCAACGTGGATCGCTGGCAGATCATCAATTTCACGCCGCCGGCGTTTTTGCGCCTCGACGTCGGCGCCACGCCGACCGGCACCGGCGCGCCCGAGGGGAAACGCGTGGGCGGCATCGGCATGTGGAATCTCAACGCCATCACGCCGGAGACGGAGACCACGAGCCATTATTTCTGGGGCCAGGCGCACAACTTCGACGTCGGCAATCCGAAGACGACCGAGATGCTGATCGAGCAGATCAGGACGGCGTTCCTCGAGGACGTCGCGGTGTTCGAGGCGCAACAGCGCAATCTGCAGCTCATTCCCAACCCGCCGCAGACCGACATCAACGCCGACGCCGGCGTGATCCAGGCGCGCCGCATTCTCGACCGGCTCTATCACGAGGAGCAGGCGGCGGCCGCGAAGATGGCGGCGGCGGAATAAGATATAAGCGAGCGAAGCGCATCGCGACCTGTCCGCAAGCCGCAGCAGCCGGTTGTCGTGACCGCGCGCGAAAGCGGTATTCGATTGCCGCATTGGATACAAATTCCAGGAAATCTCCAGACAAGCTCCGCGCCACCTGCAAGCTTGTCACGCCGCTCGCTGGTAGAGCGCCCGCATGCTGCGGGCTTGGGCGCGTCCATCGCTATCGGCGGAAACTCAAACAAGTGGACCTCAGACCGCTGGCGCGCGAATGCGCGCCTCCGGCACGGGGCGCAACCGCGCGCGGCTGATCGCGATGGCGTTAGTTTCAACCGTGGTCTCAACCCTTGCCGGGGTCGCGCAGGCGCAGGAGGACCGCGTCGAAGCCGAATGCCGCAACCTCTTGCACCGCTCCGTCTTCAATTGCGGATGCACGGCCGAATTCCTCGAAGATCATCTGGGCAGCGAGCAGGCCGATATCCTGCTCAGACTCTGGACTTATGGCGAGAACGGCGGCGGCCAGCACGGCGAGATGCTCGATCTCTATACTCGGTACGGCTCGGAGAAGATCTCCGACGCGGTGATGAATTTCCACCGCCGCCGCGATCTCCTGCGCCGCTACTGCGCGCAGGGCGACGGGCCTACCATCTCGGATTAGGCGTGTACTCATAAACGCGGGGCATTGACCGCACCCGGAGACGGCTCAGCCCGAGCGGTATCTTGTTGATGTCGATTCGCCTTCCGAATTGTTTTGAGGTGTGTTCCTTCGGTTACTATTGAGCCCAGGGTGAAGTGCTACACTTGGCAACGTTTCTTGTAGGGGGGCTCCACATGAAACAGCTTTTGCTCGGATGCGTACCCCTTGCCGCACTGGCCGCAGTCAGTTCTGCCACCGCCGCCGATCTCCCCGTGCGGAAGGCGCCGCCGGTGGTTCCGGCCTTCAGTTGGACCGGCTGCTATCTCGGCGGTTACGTCGGCGGCGCATGGCAGGGAGGCGACGGCGCAACATTCACTGACCAGGGCCAAAACGGTATCGGCCCCGCCGGGTCGATCGCCGTGCCTCCGTTTTTGTCTTATTCGGGCGGCGCTGTCGCGGCGCGGCTCGTACCTGCTCACTCGTGGAACGCCGACCTGAGCAGCAGTTTCATTGGCGGTGGCACGCTCGGCTGCAACTGGCAGCCGGTCAACTCGCCCTTCGTGCTCGGCCTTGAAGGCGAAGCCGGCTACATGCGTCTGAGTGGCAACGCCTTTGATCCCCGTACCATCATCAGCACTCAGACGGTCCTTGACGTGCTGGGGAGCGCGAAGGTCGGCGATTGGTACGGCATGATAACCGGCCGATTGGGATACGCCTGGGACCGTTGGCTGCTCTACGTCAAGGGCGGCGCCGCCTTCGTCCCAACTGAGGCTTCGGTCCTCGATGCGTGCCAAAACACCGTCGTTGGATGCGGCAACTGGCTAATCTCGACCTCGGGCAGCAAAACCGTCACCACGTGGACAGTCGGCGGCGGACTTGAATGGGCATTCGCCCAAAGCTGGAGCGTCAAGGGCGAATACATGTTCATCGGCCTCAACGACGGTAGCGGGTTCCAGACCTGCGGCCCGGTGACAACCCCGGCCGGGACCATCCTGGCCGGCGGACCGTTTTGCTTCGACCACCGCTTCGACGGCATCCATACGGCGAAGATCGGTCTGAATTACCGGTTTGGCCAGATCGCCTACTGATCACTCCAATCGCGCGACGTCACGGCCGCCGATTTTCCGCGTTGATCAGGTCATTGCTGAGGTGCAGAAGTCACTTCTGGCACATCGCGTCAATTCGCGGCAACGCAGCAGCACTTCGGTCGTTTTCGGAGCGAAGCAGACATTGACTGAGCCCGCGCTTACAGAGAGCGGATTTATGAGTACATGCCCTAGGCGTGGGACCCGAGATTCGCCCGCCGTGTCCGGCGCGGGATTAAGACAGCTACCTCACATAATCCAGCATCATGAACGCGTAGACCTTGGCCGAATGGTCACTGCCGCTGCTGACGCGCAGAATTTTCAACGCGACCGAGTGTGAACCGGCTCACATCGCGCTTCCGCAATTCGGCATATTTTACCGTCAGAATGCGGGAAGTCGCGGGCAGCGTACGCGAGAGAGCGCACGAGCATTTCGATTTTCGCACCCGCGCCCTTCCCCATTTCCATGGGCCTCGCCGGAGGCACAACAAGCGTCAACCGCACCTCCGGCTGGACGGGAGGTTGTCATGCAACAGTTGATCCAATCCAGCGAATGGATCATTCCAGCAACGCTGCTCATCGTCGTCGCCTGGTCGCGCTTCAACTCCCCGCCGACCAATCGCTCCGGCACGACCTTCGTGCTGTTCTCCTTCGGCCTGATATTCTACTACGCCCTGATCGTCGCGCTGTGGCTCCTGGTGATCATCGCGGTCAGCCAAGGCAGCATCGGTTTCGATAAGCTCGGCTTTGCGCTTGCAAGGGCCAATCTGCAGGCGCAAGGAGAATTCGCGCAATACGCTCCCCTCGTGGCGGCGCTGCTGGTCGTCGTGGCGACGCACTTATCCTGGGTCCGGCGGGTCGACAACGCGGCGCGGGCATTCTGCATCACGCTCGCTGCGATCCCGCGCGAGGCCGACCGGCTGGCGTTCGAACTCGCGCAAACCGCCGATTTCCAACCGAAAACCGAGCGGCTGGGCGCCCAGGTTAGGAAAGTCATTGTGGAGACCGTCGGCGCGCAGGCGTTGAGCTTCGAACGGGACGGCTCGCCGGCCGCCCGGTTCACGCGGGCGGTGGGGCTGTACTGGCTGTTCGTCGGCCCCCGGAGCAACGGCATGCCAATAGACTTTGCGAACGCCAACGGCCGATCCGCCTACACCCGCATCATGCAGCTCAGCGAGGCGACGGCGGTGCGCGCCGCCGCGCGCTACCAAGAGCTGATGCAGGCGGCTTGCGCCTATTTCGCAACACCGCATCCGGCCAAAGAACTTACAGAGGCGCTGAATCACAGCATCAGCGAAGTCTCGCAGCTCACCTGCAGCCTGATCGCGCGCTACGTCCTCTATTCAAATGCGACCAAGAGCAAGCGGCGCCAGCGGCTGTCCCGAATGGGATTCGACGCCAGCGGCGCGATCGGGAGGTTTGGACCGGACCAATGGGTGACCACCATCCTCGCGGTCATCGTGTTTAGCGCTGGCATGATGGCGTTCATGCCGGGGACGCTGCCGCTCCCCGCCGGTCATATTCTGCAGATTGCGATTACGTTCGGCCTCTCGATCGGCTTTGCCGTCATCGGCGCGGTCGTGGTGGCGCAGCGCTTCATGGAGCGTCATGAGGGTGAGACGAACCCCTACCCACCGATGGCCGAGCTGACGCTGGCGGCGCTGGTCGTCGCGGGACTGTCGGTCGCGCTGCGCATTGGGATCCCACTCGTCCCCGCCCTGATCCAGGGCAGCGAGTCCGCGCTACCTGACGTCATCACTCAGTTCACGGAGCGCTGGCCGGGCGTGATCATTCCGTTCGTCTGCACGATCTCGCTCGGGCTCCTCTGCATCTATCTGGGCGCGCGGCCCTGGAGCCAGATCCGCGTCGCCGCGTTGGGAGCGCTCGGGAATGGGCTCGCCTTCATGGCCGCGGCACCGGTGGTCGCGTGGCTGCTGAGCACTGACGTGCTGGGCAAATTCTACGCGCATCCGGAACACGCGCGCGTCCACGTGTTGATCAACACTGGCCTGGTCGGCATCACGATTGGGGCGATGGTGCTGTGGGCATTCAAACGCTCGGAGCGCGCCCGCCACGACGACGCCGAACACGCGGCCGAAAGCGCGCGCGCGGGCATCTCGGCCTGCCCCGCCGTCCAGCCGCCGGAAACGCTCGACCCGACGGCCCCGCCGAGACCGGGCGTCGCGACGCAAAGCTACGGCGGGTATTCGTACGAAAACGTGAAGGCGCTCGAGGGCCGCTACGTGTGCTTGCGGCCGGGCTTCGCGTCGCCTGGCGTCATCAGCGCCTATCTCATGGACTTGCGCTGGGACGACGCCGCGTCGTGCCTCACCTTCGAGGAAAAGAACCGCGAGGATGCCGGGCACACGCAACGCGGACGGGTCTACATCCCCGACGGACGCCCGTTCATGAGCTTCGTCACGGTCGCACAGGGAGGCATCCGGCTGATCACGGTATCCCGTCCAAGCGAGCAGGACTCCGCCCGCGGCCTTATCATGACGCTGTCGAATCCGAGCGGCATGCAATTCACGCCGGCGAGCGCGCCGATCGTGCTCCGGCGCGTCGTGGACAAGATCCCCCAGCTCGGCTTCATCGGGCCCGACGCCCCCGACTACGAGTCCTACCGCCGGGAGTTGGAGGCCGTCGCGCCCGCGTTCGGCTTCTTTGCGACCGCGCCGCGACGAGCCGCAGGCGCGGAAGCAAGGCCCGCCGCCCCCACCGAGCACGCGCGCTTGTCATTGGTCACCTGAAAGGCTCACGTCAGATAATCCAGCATCATGAACGCGTACACCTTGGCCGCGTCGGCGGTGCGCTCGACCGAGGCCATGTCGTAATCGGTGTGGGCGTATTGATGTTCGCCGGCGCCGAAATTCGCCGTCACGATGCCGACGTGGTTGAGGTAGCCCTGGTCGAAGGCTGACGGCGAGTAGTAGATCTCGGCCGGCTTGCCCAACATCACCTCGCTCGCGCGCAGAATCGCCTTGACGACGGGTGAAGCCGTCGTCACCAGCGACGGATACATGAACGGCCCGAGCCGCACCTCCACGCCATAGGTCTTGCCGCTGACGGGATCCTCGATCCGTTCGACCTCCTTGGCGATGCGCTCGATCTCGGCGAAGGCTTCATTCGGGTCGTCTCCCGGCAGCAGGCGGCGGTCGAGCGTGAACTCGCAGCGCTCCTGCACCGTGTGGGTCGAGTCCGGAAAGCTGCGGATGTGGTTGACCGTCAACGACTGCCTGCCAAGCTGCGGGTGGCGCTTGTCCACCTTCACCTTGGCGAGCAGCAGGCGGATCGCTTCGGTCGCGCCGGTGATGGCATTGACGCCGTCCCACGGCCGCGAGGAATGACACGGCGCGCCCTTCACCGTCACGAATACGTCGATGCGGCCGCGGTTGCCGAGCGTGATCTTGAGTCCGGTCCCGCCCAGCACCGCCATGTCCGCGCGCACGCCCGCGCCTTCGACCACGCTCTTGATGGCGTCGTGCTTCCCGGTCTCGCCCGAGAGGCAGCAGGTGAAGATGAGCTTGCCCGTGATCGTGACCTCGCTCGCGATCACGGTTTCCATGGCGTGCAGCATGGCCGCCAAATTCGCCTTCTGCTCGCTCGCCCCCTTCCCCATCACGCACTCGCCGGGGAGCCCGTAGGCCGCGCCGTCGACCACGTCGCCGTCGTAGGGGTTGGGCATGGTGGACGCGGGCTGGTTCATGGCGTTGCCGATGAACATCAGCGATTTGTTGCTCGTCCCCGCGCCGTAAGCGGCGATGAGATTGCCCATCCCGTCGTAGCGAATGTCGACAAAACCCATGGTGCGCAGGCGCGGCTCGATCGCCGAGGTGATGAACGCCTTGAGCAGCGGCTCGTCCTCGAGCTGCTCGGTCTGCGGGCTCGGCACCCTGACGAGCGCGATCAACAATTCCTTCGCCCGCGCGCGCGAGATGCGCGCGTCCAGCAGTTTCTTGATGTCGCTGTCATGCATCGGCGGTTCCGCTTAGGTGACTTCGGCGCCGCCCCGGCCGATCCGCTTCTTCACCCCCGGCCATAGCACCAGGATCAGGCAGACCGCGAAGATCGCCGCCGACAACGGCCGCAGGATGAAGACCGAGTAGTCGTGATCCGAGATCATCAGCGCCTGGTGGAACGAGCCTTCCGCGAGCCGGCCGAGAATGAGCCCGATGACGAGGCTGATGAGCGGATAGCCGTGACGCCGCAGGAAATAGCCGAGGAGGCCGAAGAAGATCGCGACGAACACATCCATCATGTTGCGCTCGTTGGCATAGGCGCCGAACAGCGTGATGATCAAGAGCATCGGCGCCAGCAGCTCGATGCGCACAATGGTGATCAGCGCAAACCAGGGGATCATGACGAGATAGAGCACCGTCGCCATCACCGCGCCGACGAGCAGGCCCATGAAGAAGCCCCAGATCAGCTCCGGGTTCGAGGTGAACAGCATCGGACCCGGGCGCAGCCCTTGCAGGGTCACCGCGACCAGCAGGATGGCGGAAGTCGCCCCGCCGGGAATCCCGAGCGTGAGCGCGGGGATGAGGCTCGTGGGAATGCAGGAATTGTTCGACGCTTCCGGCGCGATGACGCCTTCGGGTGCGCCCTTGCCGAAGCGCTCGGGATGCCGCGAGGAGCGTTGCGCCACGCTATAGGCGAGGAAGTTCGCCGCGGTGGCGCCTATTCCGGGAATCATTCCGAGAAACGCACCCACCGCCGTGCTCTGAACGAGCGTGAACGGATATCGGAACGTGCCCCAAAATCCATCCCACAGCGAGCCTTCCAGCCGGCCGGCCCTGGCGATGGTGCCGCCTTGGAGGATCATGCTGGTGAGCTCGGTGATCGCGAACAGTCCCACCATCACCGGAACGAAGCTGATGCCGTCGAGCAGATACACGAAGCCGAACGTGTAGCGCTCCGATCCGAGGATCGAATCGATTCCGATCAAGCTGATCCCAATCCCCAGCGCCCCCATCGCCAATCCCTTGATGGTCGAGCCCAGCGCGGCAACGGAAACCACGGTGAGGCCCAGGATAGCGAGCGCAAAATATTCCGCCGGGCTGAATGCCAGCGCGGCCTTCGCCACCGGGCCCGAGGCGAACATCAGGATGAGCACGCCAGCGATCGCCGCCGCCATGGACGCGCCGGCCGACAACCCCATGGCGACCTTCGCATTGCCCTGTTGCGCCATGGGATAGCCGTCATAGGCGGTGGCGGCGGAGGATGCTTCACCCGGAATATTGAGCAGAATGGAGGTGACCGATCCGCCGAAGGCGGCGCCGACCGAGATCGACGCCAGCATCAGCAGCGCGGACAGCGGATCCATGGAGAACGTGAACGGGATCAGGATCGCCATGGCCACCGGGCCGCCGAGTCCGGGCAAGACCCCGACCCACAGCCCGATCACCGTGCCCAGCACCATGAACATGAACTGCTTTAACTGCAGGGCTGCGGTCAGGCCGAGGATGAGGTTGTCGATCATGACGCCGCTTCAGCTCGCGCGCAGCGCGAGCTTGTCGATGAGCCAGTCCCCCACGAGGCCGTGCGGAAGATCGACATTGAGGAGGTAGGGGCCGAGGAGCGCCAGGATCGCCACCGTCAGGAGCGCGGTGACCACGAGCTGCCGCCGGTTCGCGTATCCCATCAACACCGGGATGAGCAGCATCGCCGCGAGCGAGGCAAGGATGAAGCCGACGAGCCAGAACATCAGGCCGAACACCGGCGCGGCGAGCAGCGCGGTCGCGTAGCGCGGCCAATCTGCTTTGGCCGCGGGATCGTCTTCGTCCACCATCGACGCGTCGCGGGTACCGCGCCCACGCATTTGCACGATGGCAATCCCGAGCGTGAGCAGGATGCCGGCGCTGCCGATGACGAGCGGGAAAAGCCGGGCGTCGAAGGGGAGAGGATAGGAAAGCGCAACGATCCCGATGAAAAACAGGAAGAGAAGCGCGATCAGAGCAAGCTCTTCCCGCCAATAACCTCTGCTATCGCTCGACATTCAACGACTGGCCCTGTGGTGGGGCGCTCACCCCAACAGCTCCTTGTATTTCTCGATCACCTCGGTCTGTTTGCCCACCATCTCCTCGACCTGCGCGCGCGTGAGCAGCTTGAGGTATTCGCCGGCCTTCTGCATCTGCTCCCACAACGTCTTGTCCTCGAACGCCTTGGCGAATGCGCTCGAGAGCATCGCGATACGATCGTCCGGCACCTTCGGCGTGGTCATGGCGTACCAGATCTGATCGATGGGCGTGACGCGAAAGCCCAATTCCGTCAGCGTTGGCACGTCGGGCAGCGCCTTCTCGCGCTCTTCGCCGGTGACGGCGAGAAAATGCAGGCTCTCGCGCATGCGCGAGCCCGATCCCGGTCCGCTGATGGCCGCGTCGACGTGGCCGCCCATGACCGCCGGATAGGCTTTGCCCGAACCCTCGAAATGAACCATCCCGAACGGCAGGTTCAATTCCTTCTGCAACGCCGCGAGCTGGATGTGGCTCGATCCCGAACGCCCGATGGTGCCCACCACCACCCGACGCTTGTGGCACTCGTCGACGAACTGCTGGAAGGTCTGGATCGGCGAATCCTTCCGCACGCAGAGCTGCCAGCTCACCACGCTCCATCCGAAGATCGCGACGAACTCGCTCGCCTTGTAGCCCGCCCGCCCGATGATCTCGTCGATCGCGCCGCCGGGCGCGGACTCCGTCATCATCACGTAGCCATCCGGCCGCGCGGTGTAGAGCTTGCTGCGGGCGACGCGCCCACCCGCTCCCAAGACATAGTCGAGGCTGGTCTTGACCCCATGCTTCTCGAGGTAGGGCTGGATGATGCGCGCGGTCGTGTCGATCGACCCACCGGGCGCCTGGTAGATGATCCAGTTGATGTCGCGGGCGGGGAACTTCTCCTGCGCCCGGGCCGGGGGACTCAACTGGGCGATGCTCCCCGCCGTGGCGACGCCGAGCGCGGCGCTGCCCGCGTTGCGCAAGAAACCGCGCCGGTCGATCCGCAACTTGCCGCTCATGTCGTGCTCCTCTCGCCTGTCCCCGCCATGCGAGCTGCTCCGCCTGCCCTGGGCAGCCACGTCCCGAGACCCTTGTCGAGCGCATTTCGATACAAGAAGTGTGCCAGCGCGATGTCCTGCGAGACGAGGCCGGTGGTATGGATCAGAATCCGCTCGTCATCGCGCTCGCGGCCCTTCTTCGCGCCCGATACCAGCTCGTGGATCTCGCCATGGAGCTGCGCGCGCGAGAACTGGCCCGACTCGATCATCCGTTTGAACTCGCCCTGCAGCATGTTGAAGTCCCAACTGTCGATGACGACCTTGTCCATCTTCGACCAGCCGGCCGGATCGAGCTCGCGGCGCGCCAGCGAGATGAAGGTCGAGCCGGGCTTGAGCCAAGGCTCGCGGCTCACCACGTCGCTCGAAGTGGTGCCGCCAACGGCGATATCGGCGCCGCGCACGACCTCTTCGATCGAATCCTTGGGCACGACCGCGATTCCGAGCGCCTGCGACCATTTCCGCGCAAACGCCGCCCGCGTCTCGGGGCGGCGCGAGGTGCAACGGATCTCCTCGAACCGGTACATGGTGCAAAGACAGCGCAGCGAATTCGTCCCCATCGTGCCGATGCCGACGAGACCGAGGATTTTCGGGTTTCTGGGGCCCATCCACTTGCAAGCGAGGATCGCGGCCGCCGCGCTGCGGATGGCGTAGCTCCAGTGCTCGTCGATGATCGCAAGCGGCTCGCCGCTATGGGGATCGGACAGCGCGATATAGCGCGTGCAACCGAGATTGCCGACCGTGTTGCGCACGCCATCGTCATAGTAGTTGTAGAGGCGAACGCCAGTGGTGGGGATGTCCTTCAGGAACGCGGACTTCACATGCCAGTGGTTGTTGAAACCCTCCGCCACGTCGAGCTTGAAGCTCGCCGGGGACGACAACACCACGCTGCCGCGGGCATGCATGCCATAGACCTCTTCGCAGATGCGCAACGCATCTTCGACGCTCAGCAAGGCGAGCGTGTCTTGGTAAGGGACGAATAGAACGCCTCTCTTATCGGTCATATCTCAATCCGGCTGATGAGCTATTACGGGTCTGACTATCTCGATCGCACGGCTTGCGCGCGCCGTTTCACTCGTCCACCACGAAATCGAACTGCCGCCCCGCCGGCGCGTAGATTTCAAAAATCTCGAACACGCCGGCGCTGAGATTGGCAAGGGAATGGGTCATGCCGGCGGGGATGTACACCACGTCGTTCTCGCGGATGACGTGGGTCTCTCCGTCCACGGTCAGCGTGCCTTCGCCGCGCTTGACGATATAGACGTTGTCGGCCTTGGTGTGGTGATGCCGCTTGCCGCGCGGTCCTCCCGCCACCAGCCGGTTGAGATGGACGTCGACCTTCTCGGTGCCGAGACCGGAATTGATCAGCTTGATCTGCTCGCCCCGTCCGGGCTCCATCGGGCTCGCCGGGCATTCATCCAAATGCAGGATTTTGAACACGCGCGATCTCCCCACCGTCCTTGCCGCGGCAACGGCCCGCATGCAATATCCTGCGGACCGTAATCGGCCACTGGGATCGACTCAAGCGCGCAGCCGCGGAAGGACGAGATCATGAGCCGCGCCGCCGCCATCGCTCGCGCGCACAGCTATTTCGACAGCGGCGAATTTCTCGTCGATCTGCGGCGGCGGGTCGCCATCCCGAGCACGAGCCAGGAGCCGGAACGCGCCAGCGCGCTGCGCCGCTATCTCGATGACGAGATGGTGCCGAGCCTCGCCCCGCTCGGATTCACGTCGCGCGTTCTCGACAACCCATCGGGTCCTCCGTTCCTGGTCGCCGAACGCATGGAGGACGACGCCGCGGTCACCGTTCTGATCTACGGCCACGGCGACACCGTCCGCGGCCTCGACGATCTGTGGCGGGGAGGCCTTTCGCCCTGGGTGCTGACGGTCGAGGGCACGCGCATCTACGGCCGCGGCACGGCCGACAACAAGGGACAGCACAGCGTGAACATCGCCGCGCTCGCGGCGATCATCGCCGAGCGCGGCCGCCTCGGCTTCAACGCGAAGATTCTGATCGAGATGGGAGAGGAAGTGGGCTCCGCCGGATTGCGCGAGCTTTGCGCCGCGCAGAAGGATAAACTCTTGCGGGCGGATTTGCTGATCGCCTCCGACGGCCCGCGGATCGCGCCCGACCGGCCAACGCTCTTTCTCGGGGCGCGCGGCGGCCAACCGATCGACCTCGTCGTCGATCTGCGCGAGGGCGCCCATCATTCCGGCAACTGGGGTGGGCTTCTCGCCAATCCCGGCATCATCCTCGCGCAGGCGCTCGCTTGCATCACCGATGCGCGCGGCACGATCCAGGTGCCGGAATGGCGGCCGCCGCTGCCGGCGCCGGTGCGGCGCCTGCTTGCCGGCGTCGAGGTCGACGGCGGCGGGAACGGCCCGACCATCGACCGCGATTGGGGCGAAGCGGACCTTACGCCGGCCGAACGCGTCTTCGGCTGGAACAGCTTCGAGGTGCTGGCCTTCACCACCGGGACCCCGGACCGTCCGGTCAACGCCATTCCGGGCCATGCCCGCGCCTATTGCCAGCTGCGTTACGTGGTCGGAACCAATGTGGACGACATCATTCCGGCGCTGCGCCGCCATCTCGACCGCCACGGCTTCGGCCAAGTCGAGGTGCGCCGTGGCGAGCGCGGAATTTTCCGCGCCAGCCGCCTCGATCCCGATGATCCGTGGGTCGGTTTCGCCGCCCGTTCGATCGAGCGCACGACCGGGCGGGCGCCGGCCATTCTTCCCAACTTCGGCGGATCGCTGCCCAACGACAGCTTTGCCGACGTGCTCGGCTTGCGCACGATCTGGATCCCGCACTCTTATGCCGGATGCTCCCAGCACGCGCCGGACGAGCATCTGCTCGCGCCGATCGCGCGCGAAGGGCTCGGCGCGATGGCAGGACTGTTTTGGGATCTCGGCGAGCCCGGCCTTCCGCCGACCGCAACCGCCAAAGAGGCGTGAGGTGCGGACGCTTTGGTCAACGGAGCCGTGATGGTCAGCCAAGTCAACGAACATTTGGGCATTCCAACCAAGCATATCGTCGAGTGGACGCGCGCGTTCGTCCGCCATCCCAGTCCGCAGACCGAGCGCTTCGAGCACGAGCCGCAGGTGCAGAGCTTCATCGGCGAACGGGTCGTTCCGCTGGTGCAGGAGCTTGGCCTGCCCTGGCGGCGCGACGCGATGGGCAATCTTTTGGTCGAGCTCGGGCCGGAGCGCGCCGATAAGAGCCTGATGCTGATGGCCTACGCCATGACCCATCCCGCCAACCGCATGCCCAATCCCTATGCTGGCGAGCTGATCGAGGATGCGAGCGGGGCCTACGTGCGCGGCCGCGGCGTGTCGGAGCAGAAAGGGTCGCTCGCGGCGGCGCTCGCGGCGGTGAAGGCCGCGGCCGACCGCCTCCCCTTGCGCGGCCGTCTCATCTTTACCGTGAGCACGGCCGGCGAAACCGGACGGCATGACGCCGCGCTCAGCATTTGCGACGCCTTAGGTTTCGCCCCACGGCTTGCCGTCATCGTGATCGGCACCACGAGCCGCGTCGCGCTCGCCAACAAGGGCCGCATCGACGCCATCGTCACCGTGCGAGGCAAGGCCTCCCATAGCAGCACCCCCTGGGTCGGCGTGAATGCGATCGATGGCGCGCGCCGCGTGCTCGATCGCGTCATGGCGGTCGACGTGGGGGCGAACAAGCATCCCGGCCTCGGGCAAGCGACGTTGACCCCGACGGCCGTGCGTTCATGGCCGGAGGCGACGCACACCGTGCAGGACGAAGTTCGGCTGGTGTTCGACCGGCGCCTGTTACCGGGCGACGATCCGCAGGCTGCGTTTGCCGCCATCGCAGCGGCGGCGGACATCGGCGATCCTTGGCAGGTCAAGACCGAGTTCGGCCCGTTCATGTATCCGGCCGAGATTGCTCTCGATGGAGCATTCATGCGCGCCGTCAACGGCGGGTGCCGGCGCATGGGGCTGCCGCCGCCAGCGACCTTTCATAGCCATGGCGCGCTCGACGCCGGCTTCTTCTGCTTCAAGGGCGGCGAGGCCGCGATGTGGGGGCCGGGCGCCATCGAACAATGGCATTCCGAGGACGAACGCATCGCCGTCACCGATCTGATCGCGGGCGCCATCTCCTATCTCGGCATGATCGAGGACTATCTTTGCCAATGAGCGCGCCGGAACGCGTCCGCTTCATCGATCGCGCGAGGCTGATGTTGCGACGGCGGCGCGCGCCGAGTTTGCGGTGCTTTCCATCGTCCCAGCAGCTCGCGAGAGACGGCGCGCGCGGTTCAGCATGAACAACGCCGATCTCATCATCGCAACGCTCAAGGCGAACGGCGTGACCCGCGGCTTCGGCATTCCGAGCGGCAACGTGCTGCCACTGATGGAGGCGATGCGCCAGGGCGGGGTGGAATTCGTGCTCACCGCGCACGAAGGCTCCGCCGGCTTCGCCGCCGACGTCACCGGCCGCATGACCGGCGCGCCGGGGCTTTGCATCGCGACGTTGGGGCCCGGCGCGACCAATCTCGCGACCGGCGTGGGCGGAGCCTTCCTGGAT
>Ga0318537_10000116_pt1 | contig 15496 bp, 15 predicted proteins | sample GRESIP117b4f29_FD_203657 | JGI IMG/M metagenome (GOLD analysis project Ga0318537, IMG submission 203657) | Tropical soil microbial communities from Luquillo Experimental Forest, Puerto Rico - GRE.SIPMG.117b4f29 | ecosystem: Environmental > Terrestrial > Soil > Tropical forest > Bulk soil... | reverse complement strand
CTACAGGTGCAGCGTGCGGGCCGCGCCCCGCTCGATACGCCGGCTTTCTTGCGCGGCTTTCCGATTGCCCCCGGGACGGTGCTGCCGTGCCCCGCTACAAGCTGACGATCGAATATGACGGCAGTGGATTGGCCGGCTGGCAGCGGCAGGCCAACGGGCCATCGGTTCAAGAGGCGCTCGAAACCGCCATCGCCAAGTTCTGCGGCGAGAGCGTCACGGTACATGGCGCCGGACGCACCGATGCTGGCGTGCATGCGCTGGCGCAAACCGCTCATGTCGATCTTGCCCGCACGGTTGCGCCGGAGGTTCTGCGCAGCGCCGTTAACTACCATCTGCGGCCCGCCAGGATTGCGGTCCTCGCGGCAGAGCGGGTGCCCACTTCTTTTGACGCACGGCTCTCTGCAATCGGACGAATTTATCTCTATCGCATCCTGAACCGCCGAGCACCGCCGGCGCTCGAACGGGGCCGGGTGTGGCATGTCGCAGCGCCGCTCGATGTCGAGGCAATGCGCGCGGGTGCTTGCCATCTCGTCGGCCACCACGACTTCTCGAGTTTCCGCGACTCGCTGTGCCAGGCGAAATCGCCGCTCAAGACACTCGACGCGCTCGAGCTGAGCCACGCCGGCGAGGAGATCCATATCGAGGCGCGCGCCCGTTCGTTCCTCCACCACCAGGTGCGCATTATTGTCGGTACATTGAAGCTGGTCGGGATGGGACATTGGTATCCCGACGAAGTCGCCCGCGCGCTCGCCACCCGCGACCGGCGGGCCGGCGGCCCCACCGCCCCGCCCGACGGTCTCCATCTGGTCGAAGTTCGCTACCCGGACCAATTAAGCGCTTGTGAAAAAAGAATTGCAGGTCGTATCAAGCGAAGAGCATAAAGGAAAATCGTCGCGACGCTGAGCGGGTACGCTTACCGCTCAGCGCCGATCTACTGCAGCCCATTCGCGGGATTACAGCACGTTCGCGGTGGTTGGGAGCGGAAAGGCCCGCGCTATTCGTATACCGCGAGAATGAGGCAAGAATGAGCGGCGAAAGGTTTGCACAGCCCTCGCTCGATCCACTCTTTCCTCGGCACTCACCGGGTGGTGTCGAGTACGAGCTTGAGCAGCGAAGCGGAACTCGAAGCGCCGATGCCCCAGCAAGTTCGTATAAGAGTTCTCTTTCCGGTGTGGACAACCGAGACCGCTTGTGCGTGGCGTCTGTTTCAAACTCGGCGTCTGAGCGGCGTCGGAGCATGGCTGCGGACCTCTCGATGGGCAGCCTGTCCTACCTCGTCCTCGTAGGGCTCGTCGCCATTGGGACCACCGGCGCATTCCTCGGCTCCGGGTTTTTGTTCTTGAAACAGCCCGCAAACGAAACAGTGGCAGCGTCCAACATGCACGACGAAGCAACGTCAGCCGCGCCGGAAACGGCGGCACCGAACTCAGTTTCGCCGGCTCCCCTTGGCGGCCCTCCGGCAGTGCAGTCTGTAGCAGTGCCGGAGGCGGCACCGACCACTTCCTCGCCGTTGTTGAACCCCGAGCCGCCTGCCGAGCCGGCCGCGGCCGCGGATATGCAACCCTCAGCTGCGCCGCATGCGCCTTCGCCGCCGGCAATTGTGCCTCTCCAAGGCCCGGAGCGTCGGCCCACCGCCGAACGACACCATCATCATAACCGGACGGCATTTCGGCGCTCGCATCTGCGATCTGCCCCGCAGTCGGCGCCGCAGGGCTTTTTTGACCGGCTTCTGGCCTACTTGACCGACCCCCTGCGGCGTCCGTGACGCCACCAAAGGGGATCAGCCGGACCTCTTCGCCCAACCGGTCCGGAGCAAATAGGCCTGCCATCGGGTCGAATCCCGAGCCAGCCGACTTAGCCTGCGCGAGATTCAGGCAAGAACTGTGTTGATCGCTCAGGAATCGGTGGGTAGAGCGGTGACGGCCGGCGCCTCGATGGCCGGCTTACCGGCACGGATCGGAGTAGTCCTGGGAGACGGCAGGTTGGCGGCGAGATCGAGGGTTCTGACGGCGAGCATCTCGCGCTTGCCGCGGATCTCGATCTCATGGCGCGGGAAGGCGGAAAGGTCGAAGCCAGCGCCTCGCACCGTCTCCTCGGAGACGACCAGCTCGCAATCATATTCCTTGGTGAGCCCTTCGAGCCGGCTGGCGGTGTTGACGGCGTCGCCGATCGCGGTAATCGCAGCGGCATCGCCGTAGCCCATCTCGCCCACGATGACCGGCCCGCAGTGAATCCCGATGCCAATACGCAGCGGCCGATCGAGCTCCTCCTCTAATGACCGGTTCAGCTCGGCGAGCCGCTCCGACATCAGCCGGGCAGAGGCCAGCGCTTCCCTGCAGCCCGACTGCGCGCCTCCATCGATCCCGAACAGAGCCATCACACCGTCGCCGATGAATTTGTCGACACGCCCTCCAGCGGTTTCGATCGCCCGTCCCATCGCCGAGAAATATCGGTTTAGGACAAACACCACGTCATAGGGGAGCCGGCCCTCGGCGAGCGCGGTGAAACCGCGAATGTCGGCGAAGAGAATGGCAATTTCGCGCTCGCTGCCCTGTGCGAGGCCGACCTGACGCCAGCCATCCATAGCCTGCGCGAAAGGCGGCAACAGCGGCGTGACCTCGACGGCTCCGCGTGGCCGCAATTGGCACGCAAGACGGATATTGGGGGTCGCGCCGATGCGGCGCAACACGCGCCGCTCGTCCGGGCCCGGCGGATCGATGCTGTTGATCTCCCCTCGCACCCGCACGCGGCAGGTCGAACAACGGCCGCGGCCGCCGCAAACATGGGCGTGCGGGATGCCGGCGATGCGGCTCGCCTCCAGCACGCTGGTCCCGGGCGTGACCTCAACGAAGCGGCCGTCAGGGTAAGCGATGCGCACGACACCGTGTCGGCGCCGCCAAGCCCGCCGAGCGATCCGCGCCAGCAAGACCAGGAGCACCATGCCGCCAAAGAAACGAGTGAGCGCTTTGGTGATCGCGTCGAGAGCACGCTGCGTTGCCGGCGGCGGCAGCGTCATGTGCCCGAATGCCTCTCGCGTCCAGTTCGGATCGGCGGCGAGCGCGATGACGTGCCGACCGGCTTCGATGACGCCAAGGAGTGACAGCACCGGGACGAGCACCGCGACCGCCAGAGCAGGGGCCTGCACCCGTGCGTACCAGGGCCTGACTCGCAGCCAGAAATGGAGGCCAAGCATCGCATGCGCCCAGGCGACGACCAACACTGCCATCTGCAAATAGCCGTGCGACGGGGAGTGGACGAAGTAAGTCCATAGTAGACGAGAGTAATACGCGCTGTTGGTGTGGAAGAAATCGTCAGCGATTCGCGTGCCGACAACGTGGCGCACCAACATGATTGGGATGGCGAAGCCGAGCGCGATCTGGCTCAATTCGGAGAAGCGCAGCCGCAGGCTCCTCCGCTCCCACAAGCCCCATAGCGACAGCGAATAATGGACGACAAAGCCGCCATAGAGTAGCGTCTGCCCGACAGGATTGCCCCAGATACGAGAGACGTACCAGAGCACCTCGTCCATCGCCTCAAGCGAAACGAGCCCGGCGGCGTGGTTGACCAGATGCATTGTCACATAGGCGAGCATCACGAGGCCAGAGTACAGCCGCAGTTGCCGGATCATCGAAACGCCGACGAAATGCAGTCTCGGATCGCAAAACCTCTTGTCACCGGAGGCTGATTTCACTATCCGGGCGCGCCGCGACCACGCAGAAACGGGCCGCCACAGGAGCACGCGCTGCTATGCTGGAGATCCGACATCTCGTCAAATGTTTCGGCCCCCTCGTTGCGGTCGACGATGTCTCGCTCACGGTTCCGCAAGGCGAGGTCCTCGGCTTTCTTGGTCCGAATGGCGCCGGCAAGTCGACGACGATGAAGATGATCGCGGGTTTTCTCGCGCCCACCGCCGGCACGGCAATCATCTGCGGTTTCGACATTGGCATACAGCCGATCGCGGCAAAGAGACGCATCGGTTATCTGCCCGAGGGCGCGCCTGCCTATCCCGACATGACCCCGGCTGCCTTCCTCGACTTCATCGCCCATATCCGCGGTTATTCCGGCAGCGAAGCAAGGCGGCGGATCGGCCGCATCGTCGAGATGATCAGGATCGCAGAAGTCATGCATCAGCCGATCGAGACGTTGTCCAAAGGCTACAAACGGCGCGTCGGCGTGGCGCAGGCGCTCCTCCATGATCCCGACGTAGTGATTCTCGACGAGCCGACCGATGGGCTCGATCCCAACCAGAAATACGAAATGCGCAAGATCATCACGGCGATGCGCCCCGAAAAGGCGATTGTCATCTCGACCCACCTGCTCGAGGAGGTCGAAGCGGTGTGCAACCGGGCGATCATCATCGCTCATGGCCGCATCCTCGCCGATGGAACGCCGGCAGAGCTGGCGCAGCGCTCGCGACGCCACAACGCCGTCCGGCTCGGCATCCCCGGCGGCGCCGATCCGAATGTCCGGGCGGAGTTGGCGGCGCTTCCCGCAGTGGCTGCAGTTGAACCCGACGGCGACGGGCTCATTGTGCTTCCGCGCGGCGGCCGACCGGTCGTCGCCGACATCGCCGATCTCGCGCGCAACCGCGCCTGGACGATCACGGGTCTGCAGGTCGAACGGGGCCGGCTCGATGACGTATTTCGCGAGATCACGACCGCCCCGCCTGAACCGGCGCCGGTCGCCGCGGCGTAGATACCGATGCGCAACGTCCTCACGATCTTTCGCCGCGAGCTCGCCGGCTATTTCGCGACGCCGCTGGCCTACGTGTTCATCGTCATATTCTTGGTAATGGCGGGGGTGCTGACGCTCTTTGTCGGCAATTTTTTCGACCGTGGTCAGGCCGATCTGCAACCCTTCTTCACATTTCATCCGTGGCTCTATGTCGTGCTGATCCCTGCCTTGTCGATGCGGCTGTGGGCCGAGGAGCGAAAAAGCGGCACGATCGAGCTATTTTTGACATTGCCGATTCGCATGACCGAGGCGGTACTCGGAAAATTCCTCGCCGCCTGGTGCTTCGCCGGAATTGCCCTGGCCTTGACCTTCCCGTTCTGGATCACGGTCAACCTACTCGGGCGGCCCGATAATGGCGTCATCATCGCCAGCTACATCGCCAGCTGGTTGATGGCCGGAGCAATGCTGGCAGTCGGCGCCTGCGTTTCGGCGATGACCAAGAACCAAGTCATCGCTTTTGTCGTGACCGCGGCTCTGGTCTTTGTCCTTACCGCTTCAGGCTCGCCGATCGTGCTCGGCTTCTTTCAAGATTGGGCACCGGAGTGGTTGATCGGCGGGATCACGCAGGCGAGCTTTCTCGGTCACTTCGGCGCGATTACACGCGGTGTCATCGATCTGCGCGACGTCGTCTATTTTCTGTCGGTCATGATCGCCTTTCTCGCCGCCAACGCGATCCTGATCGACCTCGAAAAGGCCGAGTAAGATGGCCCTCCCCGATCGCCTTCGCGGCTTCTTTGCCTCGCGGCGCGCCGTCGCCGTCGGGGCACTCGCCTGCATCGCCCTGATGCTGGTGTCGGTGAACATCATCGCCAGCCGTTTCTTCACGTGGCGGCTCGATCTTACTGACGAGCGTCTTTATACGCTGTCGCGGGGGACGCTCACGACCTTGTCGAAGATCGACGAACCGATCACACTGCGCTTCTATTTCTCCAATCGTCTTGCCGACGAGGTGCCGTCCTACGGCGTTTATGCGCGCCGCGTGCGCGAGTTGCTCGACCAGTATGTTGCCGCGGCGCACGGCAAGATTCGCCTCGAAGCGTACAACCCGCTACCCTTTTCCGACGCCGAGGATCGCGCCGTAGCCTTCGGGCTGCAAGGGGTGCCGCTCGATACACAGGGCGAGCAGGTCTATTTCGGCTTGGCCGCGACCAACTCGACCGACGACCAGCAGACGATCGCTTTCTTCCAGCCCGAGCGCGAACGCTTTCTCGAATACGATCTGACGAAGCTCGTCCACAGCCTCGCCTTTCCGAAAAAGACGGTAGTCGGGCTGATCAGCGCGTTGCCGCTCGAAGGTGACGTGATGGCGATGATGCGGGGCCGGCCGGCGGAACCGATGGCGATAATGGAGCAGCTGCAACAGCTGGACACGATCAAACCCCTGGCCGGCGATATCGATGCGATCCCGCCCGATGTCGACGTGCTGATGCTGGTGCATCCTCAGAAGTTGTCGCCGAAGACGCTCTACGCGATCGACCAGTTCGTTTTAAAAGGCGGCAAGGCCCTGGTCTTTGTCGACCCCTATTCCGAGCTGCAGGCGTCGCACCCGAGCCAGTTCAACCCACCCGGGTCCCCGTCCGCCAGCAACCTAGAGCAGCTGTTCAAAGCATGGGGTTTCGAGGTACCGGCTAACATTGTGGCCGGGGACCGCCGCGACGCACAGCGCGTCGGAGTTCCGAGCCCGCGCGGTGGCACGCGTCCGCTCGATTATATCGCGTGGCTCAGTCTGAAAGCCGACAACCTCAACCGCAGTGACATGATCACCGCCGATCTTAGTCATATCAACATGGCCTCTGCGGGCATCATCGAGCCGCTCGCCAACGCAAAGACAAAAATCGAGCCGCTGATAACGACATCGCCCGACTCGGAGAAGATCCCGGCCGAAAAATTGACCGGGTTGCCCGATGTCGCCGGCCTGCTCGGGGAGTTCAAACCCGAGAACGAGCGCTACATTCTCGCCGCGCGCGTCACCGGCCCGGCCGAAAGCGCGTTCCCCGATGGCCCACCAAAACCGCCCGAACCGAAACCGGAAGCGAAAGAGGGCGAAGAAAAGCCGTCAGCGGAAGCGCCCTCGGCTTCTGCGGCTGTGCCGCTGAAGCAATCGGTGCGGCCTATCGATGTCGTCGTCGTCGCTGATACAGACATACTCGACGACAAATTCTGGTTGCAGAAGCAGGATTTCTTTGGACACCGGCTGCTCGTCCCGACCGCCAACAACAGCGATTTTGTCGCCAATGCGATCGAAGTGCTGGCCGGCGGTGACGATCTTGTCGGCTTGCGCAGCCGTGGCACTTCGGCGCGCCCGTTCGAGGTCGTCGAGGAAATCCGCAACGAGGCGCAGGCGCGCTACAGCGCCGAGGAACGCAGCCTGCAGGCTAAGCTGAAAGAGACACAGGAGAAGATCGCGAGCCTCACCGGCAAGGATCAAGCCAACGCCCCGACGACCCTCTCTCCGGCGCAGGCCAAGGCGGTCGAGGAGTTCCGCGCCGATATGTTGCAAACCCGCCGCCAGCTGCGCAATGTCCAGGCGGCGCTGCGCAGCGATATCGCTCGCCTCAAGACCGGGCTCGAATTTCTCGATATCGCGCTGATCCCGCTTGTCGTCGCCGTGGTCGCCGTCGCCCTCGGCGTGCTGCGGCTGCGCCGCCGCCACCGGCGCACCGCGGAGGCGTGAGGTAATGCTGCAGCGATCTCTAATACCCCTCGCTTGCGCGACCGTGGTCCTTGTTGTGCTGGCGATCGTCACGCTCACCGCGGGTGACCGCGGCGTCAGCCGGGCGGCGCCGAACGTGCGTGCGTTTCCCTCTCTCGCCGGCAAGCTAGACGATGTCGCCTCGGTCACGGTAGAGCGTCAGGGTTCGGCGATGACCTTCATCCGTGACGGCGACAGCTGGCTGGTGAGCGAGAAGGGCAACTATCCGGCCAATGCCGGTAAGATCAGCCAGATCGTGCGGGCGATGGCGGATTTGACTCTCGTCGAGCCCAAGACGCAGAAGCCGGAGCTCTATCCTCGCCTCGAGCTCGAGGATCCGGGAAAAGGCAAATCCGCCTTGGTCACGGTCAAGGACAAATCCGGAGCGGCGATTGCGGAAGCGATTGTCGGCAAGCGGCGCTATGATCGGCTCGGCGGCGGCAATGACGGGGTTTATTTGCGGAAGCCCAGCGACGCGCGGGCCTGGCTCGCCCGCGGCTCGCTGGATCCTTCAGGGGACCCGCCGAGCTGGCTCGACCGGCAGATACTGGACATCTCTGAACAGAAGATTGCCAAGGTAATCCTGGTACAGGCGGACGGTGCCAAGCTCGTCATCAGCCGCCCGGCGCCCGACGCCAAATTTGCGATCGAAGACGCGCCGGCCGACGTCAAGTTCAAGGGCGAAACGGCGATCAGCGGGCCCGCGGGTGCGCTCGAGACCCTCGATCTCGAAGACGTCAAGCCGGCCGCCGAATTCCCGGTCCTCGACAAGGATGTGGCGAGCGCGTCTTTCACGACCTTCGACGGACTGAACATCGATCTGCGGCTCCTCGAGCACGACAAGACCGATTGGATCGCAATATCGGCTAACGGTTCCGGGGCGGCCGAGCCCGAGGCGAAAAAACTCGACGACAAGGTCGTGCGATGGACATATGAGATCCCAGCCTACAAGGCCAACCTGCTGAAAACCAAGCTCGCCGATCTCATCGAGCCAGCCAAGGAGTCGAAATGATGGCTCGTTGTTATTTGTCGGCTGCCGTAGCCACTATCAGCTGCTTGATGCTGACAGTCTGCGCCGGGCAGACCACGACGCCGACCACCTGGGTGAAAGCCGGCACCGATGATCAGACAATCGCCCGCGAACTCGCGGACTGCAACGCGCAGGCGAACGCGGCGCTCGCGAACGAGCAGGGGATCAACGCCGACATCAACGCGACGCTCGGCAGAAACTGGCAGCTTGGCGGCACACAAGGCATCCAAGCCCAATCGATGCGCCAACAGGCGGCCGGTTTAGCCGACCAGGTTCTCAACAACTGCATGCGCGCCAAGGGCTTCACCAGGGAGAGCTGACTGCCGCGCTCAGGGGTATGGCCAGCCCCAGGGCCCCCAGTCCCACGCCTCTTGGTTCATGATCGCGGTCATCTGAGCCTCGTTGGCGAGTTGCTGAGCGAATACCTCCTGCCGGTAGGCGTCCCAGTTCTGCTGCGTGCCGAAATAAACGCACCGGCAGACCAGCGGATCGGCATACTTGTAGATCGGCCGACCGTCTCTCACGCTGGTGACGAACTTGTTGGGTGGCAGGCTCTTCATCGCCGCTACACGTTGTGGCGTATCCGCGACCCTGACCTGAAACCCGGCCGCGGCGAGGAGATCCTCTTTCTGGCCGACCAATTGCTGCTGGCTCGCGCAGCCCGCGACAACCACGGCAAGACTGGCCATTGCCCACGAAGCGACTGATCTTGTCACGGCGACCCCCGATACACGCGGCGAACGGTAGATGATCGAGGCCGGGCGGCGCAATCGGCTGATTCGTCCGATAGGTGACGCCGAGTCCTCAAGGCTGCCGATCCGGTGCCGTTGCGAGTTGGCCCCCACGAACAAGATTGACCGTTTCCGGAGGCCGGGTAGAAACCCGCTGAGCTCAAGCGGCGGAGTAACTTAATGGCCAGTGCGTGCACCAACGGCATCGACACCGGATTTGTCGCGCTCAGCTACACCAAGGTCGGGGTGCTCGGCGTCGTCCAAGGCATCACCGAACTCATGCCGATCTCGTCGACGGCGCATATGCGCATTGTGCCCGCCCTCTTCGGCTGGCCGGACCCCGGCTCTGCATTCTCCGCCGCGATGCAGCTTGCGGCGCTGGCCGCGGTCATCGGCTATTTCTGGCGAGACGTGAGCGAGATCGTTTCCGGTTCTCTGTCGGCGATCGGCCGTCGGGACTTCTCCGATCGCTCGCTCAAGCTTGCTGCAGGGATCGTGATCGGCACGATACCGATCGGCGTTGCCGGCCTTGCCCTCGCCAAGCTGCTCAACACCTGCGCTTCCCCGATCCGAGGCCTCGTAGTCGTCGGCATCGCTTGCATCGTGATGGCCCTCTTGCTCGGGCTTGCCGAGATCGTCGCCCGGCATCAACGCTCGTTCGAGCGAGTGGGGATGCTCGACTGCCTGATCGTCGGCATCGCTCAGGTCGGTGCGCTGATCCCCGGCGTGTCGCGCTCGGGCTCGACCCTGACGGCGGCTCTCTTCCTCGGCTTCAAGCGCGAGGAGGCTGCGCGCTTCTCGTTTCTTCTCGGCTTGCCGGCGATCGCGCTGGCCGGCCTGAAGGAGCTGACGGAACTGCGGCACGCCGGTCTCGACACGCATGGGTGGCTGGTGCTCGCGGTCGGCCTCGTCGTCGCCAGCCTCTCGGCGTTTGTCGCGATCTGGAGTCTGCTGCGCATTCTTGAGCGATTCTCGGCTTGGCCCTTCGCCGTGTACCGGGCGTTCATCGGCGCCGTGCTGCTCGTCGGCGTAGCCGTCGGCTGGCTCGTTTAAGCGAACCGCGCCTCTAATCCAGTCAGCCTCGACGGTGGGCCCTCCTCGTTAGCCCTGCTTTTGCCAAGTCAGGTTATAGGCGCAGTAGCCAATAAGGCGGCCTTTGATCTGTTGCGCCTCGATCCGGCCTTCGAACTTTTGTCCGTATCCGGTGCTCATCGCCAGAGAACCGTCGGGACCGGCATACCCTCGAGCATGTACCCGCCCCACTTCGAGTGGGCGCGGCCGCCGCTGATCGTCAGCCGCGCCGGGGCGTGAAAGTCCCGGCAGGCTCTCCCGCCAGCGTAACCCTGGATGCGCGCGCGGCCTCCAGCCAGAGTATTCCCGCTGCTGATGTTCTCCGCCGACACGCCGACATAGCTCCCGTCATAGGCGCCCGTTGGCGTTGACGGGGCGGGCGACTGCGCTTTAACCGGCGCCACCGCTGCAAGGGCGATGAGGCCGACCAGAAAGGGAACCGCCCAGGCCTTCACTCGGCGGCCTGCCGCACCTCCTTGAGGTCGGTCGAGTAGCGCAAGTGGACCGGCGCATTCAGCTCGAACGGGTCGGTGAGCCCCAACTCCTTGCCGATCTCGCGCATCGCCGGCATCACGTCCTGTCCCAACAGGCGGATGCAGGTGCGAGCATCCTCGTTGCTGACCGTTCCGTCATTGCCCCAAATGCCATAGATGCTAGGCCGGGTCTCCTCGAGGACGCGGCGCAATTTGGGGATCACGGTCTTTGGCGTACCAAAAAACACGCGGCCATCCTTGACCTGCTGCTCGAAGGTCGGACGGCCGCGCGGGTTCTCCGCGCGCCCCACCGCGAACTCGACAAAGTTACGACGCAGAGTCGGCGAGAAATAGCCCGACGGGTTCGACCACACCGGATGAGCCAAGCCGGTGAACTCGCCCTGCATCCACAGGAACTGTCGGGCGTTTCTCTCCGCCTTCTCCTCGCTATCCGAGACATGGACCTGCTGCAGGTAGCCGCGGTTCTCCGGGCCCGCCTCGTAGCCGGTCTCCAGCGCGACTTTGTCGTATAGCTCCCAGATCTTCTTGGTCGCCTCGATCGAGGTGTTGAGCGCGATGTAGGGATAGCGCTGCTGCGCCGCCCAAATGATCGTCTCCTGGCTCAACACGCCAGGAACCCAGATGCGCGGATAGGGCTTCTGCAGCGGCAGCGCCCACGGGTTGACGACGCGGTGCTGGTAATGCGTGCCCTCCCAGCGGAACGGTCCCTCGCGCGTCCAGGCCGCGACGATCAGATCGTGCGCCTCCTGGAAGCGCTCGCGGTTGAAGGCCGGGTTGACGCCGGCGGCGAGCGACTCCTGGCCGCCGCCGCGGACGATGCCCGCAACGAGCCGTCCTTTCGAGATCATATCGATCATCGAGAGTTCCTCGGCGAGCCGTACCGGGTTCTCGGCTAGCGGCAGCGGGTTGCCGAGCAGTACGATCTTCGCCTTCTTCGTCACCGCGGCGAGGATCGAAGCGAAGATATTGCACTTGGCTTGCATGCAGAACGGTGCGTTGTGGTGCTCGTTCAGCATGAAGCCTTCGACACCCATCTCCTCGGCGTAGACGTATTGTTCGAGGTATTCGTTGTAGAGTCGGCTGCCCGCAACCGGATCGAAGTATTTGTTCGAGAACATCAGCGCGGTATGGCCGATCTCTAGCCCGATGTCGGCCGGGTACGTGGACATTGGCTGCTCGGTGAAATACATGACGTGCATGGGTCTTCTCCTTATTCCGCAGCCTGCGGCATCTGTTTGAGATCGGTCGAGTAGCGGAGATGGACCGGCGCGTTAGCCTCGAACGGGTCGTTGAGACCAAGCTCCCTGCCGATCTCGCGCAGCGCTGGCATCACCTCCTGGCCCAGCAGGCGAATGCAGGTCTTCGCATCCTCGGGGCTGACCGAGCCGTCATTGCCCCAGATCGCCATGATGCCGGGTCGGGTTTCTTCGAGGATGCGCCGCAACGTCGGTACGACCGTGTCGGGCGTCCCGGCGACAATCATCGTGTCCTTGAGCTGCTGCTCGAAGCTGGGACGGGCACGCGGGCTGGCACTTCGGCCGGCCACCGATTCGGCGAAGGCGCGCCGGAAATCGGGTGAGAAATAGCCCGAGGGGGCAGACCACACCGGGTGTAGAAGGCCGGTGAATTCACCTTGCATCCACATGAATTGCCGGGCGTTTCGGACCGCTTTCTCCTCGTTGTCGGAGACGTGCATGCGCAACAGGTAGCCGCGGTTCTCCGGCCCGGCCGTATAGCCCGCCTCGGCCGCCGCCTGATCGTAGAGTTCCCAGATCTTCTTCGTCTGCTCAATCGCGGTGTTGAGACAGACATAGGGATAGCGTTGCTTCGCCGCCCAGATGATCGTCTCCTTGCTCAACACTCCCGGGATCCAGGCTCGCGGATAAGGCTTCTGCAGCGGCACCGCCCACGGATTGACGACGCGGTGCTGGTAATGCGTGCCCTCCCAACGGAAGGGGCCTTCGCGGGTCCACGCCGCAACGACCAAATCGTGCGCTTCCTCGAAGCGCTCGCGGTTGTAGGCCGGGTTGACCCCGGTGGCGAGTTGCTCCTGACCGCCGCCGCGGACAAAGCCGGAAACGAGCCGGCCTTTCGAGATCATGTCGATCATCGCCAATTCTTCGGCAAGCCGGACCGGGTTCTCGGCCAAAGGCAGCGGGTTACCAAGCAAGACGATCTTCACCCGCTTCGTGACGGCGGCGAGAATCGCGGCAAAGATGTTGCATTTGGCCTGCATGCAAAACGGGGCATTGTGATGCTCATTCAGCATGATGCCGTCGACGCCCATCTCCTCGGCGTAGACGTACTGCTCAAGGTACTCGTTATAGAGGCGGCTGCCGGCCACCGGGTCGAAGTTCTTGTTTGAGAACATCAGCGCCGTGGCGCCGAACTCGCGACCCTCCTCGGCGGGATAGGCCGACATCGGCTGCTCGGTGAAATACATCAGGTGCATGGTTTCCTCCCTCACCCGCTGGAAGGATCTTAGCGCTTTCAGTTCTGTTCGATAAACGGCCCGACGAGCGCGTTGAGGGCCTCCGGCTGCTCCATCTCGACGCAGTGACCTGCCCTTCTGACGATTTCGAACCGAGCCTTTGGCAGCAAGGCGGCATAGCGCTCACCCGCACTCCGCGGCACGACCTTGTCGTCGTCGCCCCATACGACAAGCGCCGGTGCGCGGACGCCGCCCAGCAGATGCGGCAGGGTCTGGTTGTACATGTAAGGCTTCCAGGCGATGCGGAAGCTCATCTCACGGCAGATGTCCCACTCGACCAGCTGGTCCGTCGACACGTCGCCGTAGACGCGAGCGAAGGCTTGCTGGTCGTGAAAGCCGGCGCGGGCGTAATCGATGTAACTCAAGATCGCCTGGTCGAGAATGTCGCCCTCGGGCGGCTTCAGACCCATCGCCCCGACCAGCACGAGCCGATGGAACTCGCGCGGCGCCATCGTCGCCATTTCTGCTGCGATCCATCCGCCAAAACCGAGCCCAATCAGCGACGCGCGGTCGACCCCGAGCCCTGACAGCAGCCATTGATACATCACCGCAACGTCGCGGACACCGCGCAGCCATTGCGGCCGCTCCGACTTGCCGTAGCCCGGATGACGCGGCACAAGGACGTCGAAGCGCTCGGCCAGACTGTCATAGAAATCAAGCCGATCGGGGCTCCCGATATCGTGATGCAGCACGACCACCGGAGAGCCGCTGCCGGCGCGTGCGACGTGCAGCTTTACCCCGGCCACTTCCGATACCGTTTCGCTCCAGCCCCTCCCTGTCGCCATCGTCGTTCCTCATGCAAATCCAATAAAAATAGCCTAGCCCTATGCTGCCTAACCTAGCAACCAACCGTTTGATCATTGCAGGGTTGCAAGTTGATAAGCAGGTAGGATAATCAGCCGTACTTATCACCTGGGTCAGTCGGCAGGAACGGAGGGATTTGGCGTTGACCCCGGATGCGCCTAGTGCTCGGCTGCTAGACTATGAGTTATCGGAATGATTGGTGAGCCCGTCGGAATTCGAACGCCTGTTTCGTTCATGTCACCAGGGGCCGAGAGCCAATAAGCCCGGATTCCCCGGATGATACCGTATTTTGCGGCGCAATGATCCTGAATACCGTATAAGATACAACATGTTGTGCGAGATCGAACGGGGCAGCGATGGCGGACCCGGCGGGTGAAGCGGACAGGGGCGCGCTGAGGCTCGATTTCGACCGCCGCCTGATGCTTCAGTTCCGCGGTTCCGTGATCACCTCCGATGGCGGATTGCTCGCCTATCGCGAACTGGACGACGCGCTCACTCTGACCGCAAGCGGCGGCGAGAGATTGGCGGAGGCGCGCACCGGCAGGAACCGGCGGCACCTGTTGGTCGGATTGCTGCGGCAGTTGGTATTCGGGCGGCTGGCCGGTTACGAGGACGTGAACGACGCCGAGCGGCTGTGTCGCGATCCGGCGATGCGTTGGATAGTCGGCGACGGAGCGCCGATGGGTCGGGCGGCTTCGGCCAGCCAGATGGGACGCTTCGAGACCGAATGGCTGACCCGTCCGGTGAACCTCGCCGCCCTCGCTGATCTGCCGGGCCAGTGGATCGAGGCGGTGCACCAGCGGCGTCAGCCACGGGTCGTCGTTCTCGACATGGATTCGAGCGAGAGCCCGACCTATGGCGAGCAGGAAGGCAGCACCTACAACGGCCATTTCGGGTGCACCTGCTATCACCCGCTGTTCGTGTTCAACCAACTCGGCGATCTGGAGCGCTGTGCGCTGCGTTCGGGCAACGTGCACAGCGCTGAGGGCTGGCGCGCGGTGCTGGAGGCAGTGATCGCCCGCTACCGGGGCACGGCGAAGCGCCTCTATTTTCGCGGCGACGCGGCCTTCGCCAACCCGGAGATCTACGAGTTCCTCGAAGCCAAAGGAATGGGTTATGCGATCCGTCTGGCGGCCAACCGGGTGTTGCAGGACAGGATCGGTCACCTGCTGAAGCGCCCGGTCGGGCGACCGCCGCAGGAGGTGCGTCGCTACTATTCTAGCTTCAGCTACCGGGCCGGCTCATGGAGCAAGCCCCGGCGAGTGGTGGCCAAGGTCGAGTGGCACCCCGTTGTCTGACGCATCTGACCACAGCCTCGGTCATGCTGGAGCGGGTGGCGCCCGCAGCCGGGCGATCAGCGACAGGATTTCCTGGAACATCTGCCGCGGCACCGCGACCTCGGCCATCTGGAAGGTCACATACCGGCCGTGGCTGACGACCTTCGCGCCG
>Ga0318537_10000096_pt1 | contig 16260 bp, 14 predicted proteins | sample GRESIP117b4f29_FD_203657 | JGI IMG/M metagenome (GOLD analysis project Ga0318537, IMG submission 203657) | Tropical soil microbial communities from Luquillo Experimental Forest, Puerto Rico - GRE.SIPMG.117b4f29 | ecosystem: Environmental > Terrestrial > Soil > Tropical forest > Bulk soil... | reverse complement strand
CCTGTTCGTCGTGCGCCGCAGCGCCCCCGCGCGCACGATTGAATTGAGAGGCAAGCTTGCGGACCTGCGCGCGGCGTTTCACGCCGATGTCGGTATGTATCACCATTCGACGGGAACTTATCGCGGGCGACAAGGCGAAATCGCCGTGCCGCAGGAGCTGCAGCCGATCATCACCGGCGTGTTTGGATTCGATACGCGACCCAAGCACCGCGCGACGACTAGCGGGCGCAGATCGACGCCGAACCGCGCGCACAAGGCCGCGTCAGCAAAGGGCAGCGCCGCCGCGGCCGGGCCCGGCGGTCAGAACGGCGTCGCTTCAACCGAATTCGCGTCGCGCTACAATTTTCCGACCCAGTCCAATGGCACGAAGCTAGACGGCACCGGACAGACCATCGCCATCATCGAGCTTGGCGGCGGCTACCGCACCAGTGACTTGAGAATTTTCTTTCACGAGATCGGCGTGAAGACGCCGACGGTCACGTCGATTTCGGTCGATGCGGCCGCGAGCAACCCAACCACGGCGGACTCCGCCGATGGCGAGGTGATGCTCGACATCGAGGTCGCCGGAGCCGTGGCGCCAAACGCAAAGTTTGCTGTCTATTTCGCCCCGAACAACGGCGACAAGGGGTTCATCGACGCGATTAGTGCCGCCGTTCACGACTCCGAACGCAAACCGAGCGTGATCTCGATCAGCTGGGGCGGCCCGGAGGACCCGACTGATCAGATGGGCATCAACGAGTTTCATGACCTGTTTGCCTCCGCGGGCGCGCTGGGCATCACGGTTTGCGTCGCTTCGGGCGATCATGGAACGGCGGATGAGATCTCGGGCCAGTGGGATGGAAAAATCCACGTCGACCATCCGGCGTGCGACGACCTCGTCCTGGCTTGCGGCGGCACGCAAATCGACAACGGCGTCGACGTCGTCTGGAACGATGGCACGCCTCTCGATCGGGGCGGCTGGGCCAGCGGCGGCGGAATCAGCGAAGTCTTCGCGGTGCCGTCGTACCAAACCGCCGCCAACAAAATCATGTCGATCGATGACGGGAAGCCCGGGCGTGGTGTTCCCGACATCGCGATGAGCGCGACCAACTACTTCACGCGTGTCGATCGCCAGGAAGGCGCCTCGGGCGGCACGAGTGCGGTCGCTCCGCTAATGGCGGCGTTGGTTGCCCTGCTAAACCAGGCCAAGCAAAAAAGCGTCGGCTTCCTCAACCCCTTCCTCTATTCGAGCGTGGCCAAGGGCGTTGTCCACGACGTCACCTCGGGCACGAACGCCATCACGAACACGGTCAAGGGCTACAACGCCGGGCCAGGTTGGGATCCGTGTTCGGGACTGGGTACACCGGACGGCACGGCGATTTTGAACAACCTATAGAGAGTCACCGATCAGGGATGGCAGCAGCGGCGGCGCAGAAAAGTCGTCGGTCACATGAGATACGCGAGCTCGAACCTGTTGGCAACGTTGAATTTTGAACAGGTCGGGTGGACGTGTCCATCGACCGCCCGTACCAACATCGGCGTTGCCTCGGCGAGCTCCTCGTTGGACAGGCCTCTAGAAGCGACGGTCGCGACGAGATCTCGCGTTCACGACTGGTCAATGCCAGCGGCCGAACTACTCGGTTTCGTTCATCGGCCGCAATTTGCTGCCGACGCGTACGCCAACCTCGCCGATCTGATCGTCGACTTGGCGAGAAAACGGCTTCCGGTCCGCTCAGTGGACCGCGCTCTTGCAGAAACTATGGCCAGCGACGCGCAATACCGTCCATGACGGCCGCCGCCAACTCACTCGGTTCGGTTGAGCACATCGTGGTGCTGGTGCTCGAGAACCGGTCATTCGACCACATGCTGGGGTTTCTTTACGCCGACTCGGCAAACGTCTCGCCCCTTACGAAGCAGCCGTTCGAGGGTCTGACGGGTGACGAGGTTAATCCGGACGCCAGCGGCGCATCCATCCCGGTCAGCGCTTTGACCCCAGGGACAGCAAACGTCTACTTCACGCCCGGGGCCAACCCTGGCGAAGGTTTCGTGGCCACCAATTTGCAACTTTTCGACGAGGCGCGCCCGCCGGCCCGGATTCCGGCGACCAACCGCGGATTCGTCACGGACTTCGCAGCAACGCTGAAGGGCAGGGACGCGCACCGGCCCGTCATTCCGGGTACAACTGCGTCAGACATCATGCGGGTATTCACTCCCGAACTGCTGCCGATTTTGTCCGGGCTAGCTCGTGGCTTCGCGGTCTGCGACCACTGGTTCAGCTCCGTGCCGACCGAGACGTTTCCCAATCGGGCTTTTCTGTCCGCGGCGAAGAGTCAGGGCCATATGGACGATTCGACATCCAGGTACACCTCGCAAAGCATCTTCGGCTTGCTGAGCGCGCACAACCTGGACTGGTCGATATACGGCTACAACAACCCACCACTGACCCGCCTTAATTTCCCCGACACCACCAACGCCCCGGAGTCGCACTTCGGCGTTTTCCAGGATTTCCGGGCGGCGGCTACGGCGGGAAGTCTTGGCGCCTATACGTTTCTGGAGCCCAGCTGGGGATCGTCTGGCAACAGCCAGCACCCCAACTACGACGTATCGCTGGGAGAGCAACTGATTCACGACGTCTATTACGCCCTGCGCAACGGCCCCGGATGGAACCAGACCCTGCTGATCCTCACCTACGACGAGCACGGCGGCTGTTATGACCACGTCCCACCGCCGACCGGCGCGGTACCGCCGGACAACAGCGCGGGCGAATTCGGATTCGATTTCACCGGTTTGGCGTTCGAGTGCCCGCCGTCCTCGTCTCGCCTCTCATCGCCCCCGGCACGGTATTCCGCCCGACCGGAACCGTCCCCCTCGATCACACTTCGATCCTCAAGACAGTCGAGACCCGGTGGGGCTTGCCGTCGCTGACCGCCCGCGACGCGGCGGCTCCCGATGTCGGCGACGTGTTGACCCTGGCGCAACCGCGCACCGACGACCCGCTGGCCGGCGTCACCGTGCCCGCGTCGAGGACCGCGAATCCTGTCGCGGGCACCCCCTCCCACATTCAGCAGGTATTCGCCCAACTGGTCTCCACGCTGCCCGTGAACGACACTCAGGGGCAGACCCACGCCGCTGTGCCCGCGCTGACAACCGAGCAGGACTACCACGACTACATCAGGTCACGTACGGCGGCGTGGACAGCGGCCCGGGCCACCTCATCGTCGTAAGGCTGCCATCCCCTCGTACGCGATCTCTTCCGCGGGTGGATCTCTCGTAGAACCGGCCCGACTAAGTCGTCACGCCCAACGTGGAGTTGTTGGGCCAAAACGCCGTGACTTCGCCCAACAAGTCGACGTTGGGCCCCGGGATCAGCAGCTGAACGCGATGCCGACACCATCCGGCGCCGGCACCGACCGCAGGCAGCCGAACGGCTGGATGCCGGCGGTGGCGAACCGTACCGCCGACTGGTGGGCGTAGTTCACGCAGAACAGGCCGGCTTGATCGGCGCGGCAACGGTAGTCGCCGAATGACAACGAATCTCCGTTCGCCAGCTCGGGTCCGTTGCCGTTGATGAATGGACCGGGATCGGCACGCGCCGACCCGACCTGGAGGTTTGTCCCGTCGAAGTCGACCCAGCCGCCCTTCCATTCGCCGTAGGCCGTGTCGGGGCGGGGCGGGGGATTGGTCAGTTGCACTAGGCACGCCAGCGCGCCGCCGGTGTGCTTGGAATCGGTCATGCAGGAGACTTTGCCAGCATTAGCCGTGAGCGCGATATCGCTACCGAGCTGCGTGCTGGCGCCGTCGCGCGTCGCCGTGTGATAGCGGCCCGGATCGGCTGGGTGAGCTGCCTCGATCCACGCAATGACATCGGGGATGGCCGCGCCGGCGGCCGGTGCGGCGGACGCCGCCGGTGGTTTGCTGCCCAACGTGGTCTGCGTCTGCTCCGAGTGGCCACCGACCGTATGCGAGCACCCGGCGACAAGCAACGACGCTGCGACCAGCACGGCGATCCGCATCCCGCCAGGCTAACCGCCACGCCCGGGATTCGGCCCGCTACGCGCGCACTACGGCCGTAGTGTCGGCTACCGTCACTGTTATGCATGAGCGCACCATTCGCGCCCGCACGACGGCCGGCATCGTCGAAGGTTTCACACGTGATGGCGTACACCGCTGGCGATCCATCCCATACGCCCGACCGCCAGTGGGACGCCTGCGGTTTCGGGCGCCGCGCCCCGCGCTGCCCTGGTCGGGCGTGCGGCACTGCCACGGCTTCGCCAACTGCCCGCCTCAGCAGCGCCGGTTCACAATGCTCGGCGTCGGCCGCTACCAGCCCATGAGCGAGGACTGCCTCACCCTCAACGTCGTCGCCCCGGAAGTCGCCGCCGGGGAACCGTTACCCGTCATGGTGTTCATCCACGGCGGCGGGTACTTCATGGGCAGTTCGGCGACTCCGCTGTACGACGGCGCGGCGCTGGCGCGGCGGGGTTGCGTGTACGTGTCGGTGAACTACCGATTGGGCGCGCTGGGATGCGTCGACCTGTCGTCGCTCTCGACGCCGGACATCGCCATCGAGAGCAACTTGTACCTGCGCGACCTGGTGCTGGCGTTGCAGTGGGTCCGCGACAACATCGCGGAGTTCGGCGGTGACCCGGGCAATGTCACTATTTTCGGCGAGAGGGCGGGCGCGTGCATTACCTCCACGTTGTTGGCGGTCCCGGCCGCCGAAGGCCTGTTCGCCGGGGCGATCTCGGAAAGCCCGGCGTCGGGCCTGGTGCGGTCGAAAGAGGTTGCCGGCGAGTTCGCGAAGCGGTTCGCCAACCTGCTCGGCGCGCGCAAGCAGGACGCCGCGCATGCGTTGATGCAGGGTTCCCCGGCCCAGCTGGTGGAAACACAACACCGGCTGATCGATCAGGGCATGGAGAACAGGTTGGGCGCCTTCCCAATTGGTCCGGTCATCGGCGACGACTGCCTGCCCATGGACCCCGTCGAGGCCATGCGGTGTGGTCGGGCACATCGGGTCCCGCTCATCGTGGGCACCAACGCCGAAGAGGGACGGTTGTTCACGCGCTTCCTGGCAATGCTGCCGACAAACCAATCGATGGTCGAGGAGCTACTCGCCGATGCGGAACCGGCTGCCCGCGAACGCATTACCGCCGCCTACCCGGACTACCCGGCGCCGTCGGCATGCATCCAGCTCGGCGGCGACTTCGCGTTCGGCTCGGCGGCCTGGCAGATCGCCGAGGCCCACGGCGGCCACGCGCCCACATACCTCTACCGGTACGACTACGCCCCGCGGACGCTGCGCTGGTCGGGTTTGGGGGCGACGCATGCCACCGAGTTGTTGGCGGTCTTCGACATCTACCGCACCAGGTTCGGTGCACTGCTGACCGCCGCCGCCGATCAGCGTGCCGCACTGCGGGTCAGCAACCACGTGCAGCGTCGGTGGCGGTCGTTCAGCCGCACGGGGTCCCCGGGCGACGACTGGCCCGCATATACCCCAGCCGACCGCGCCGTAATGGTCTTCGACCGCAAGAGCCGCGTCGAATTCGATCCGCACCCGCACCGCCGGATGGCATGGGACGGCTTCTCTCTGGCGCATTGACCTGGCACGCTGACTCTCATGCACGCCGACACCGAGCAAGTCATCGAGCGACCCAGTGACCTCACCGCCTCCTGGTTGGCCGCGGCGATCGGCGCCGGAGCCGTTGCCGATTTCGCGGTAGAGCGCATCGGCACCGGCCAGATGAGCGAGTGCTACCGCGTGGGGCTGACATACGCCGATCCAGCTGCCGACGGGCCACCCTCGGTGGTGCTGAAGGTTGCGGCCACCGATGCCGTGAGCCGCCAGACCGGGCTGGCTCTGGGTCTCTACGAACGGGAAGTCGGCTTTTACGGTGACATCGCACCCCGGCTGGCCGGGCCGATTGCGCCCTGCTACCACGCCGCCGTCGACACCTCGACGGGCGTGTTCGATCTGTTGCTCGGCGATGCCGGGCCGGCGGTCGTCGGCGACGAAATCGCCGGCGCCACACCCGAACAAGCCCACCTCGGTGTGGTCGAGTTGGGACGGCTGCAGGGCCCACTGCTCGGGGACACCGCGCTGGCCGAAGCGCCGTGGCTCAACCGCGACACGCCGCTGAACCAGGCGACGATCGCTTCGCTTTACGCCGGTTTCATTGACCGGTACGGCGACCAGATCGCACCGGAGCACCGCATTGTGTGCGAAAGCCTGGTGGCCGCGTTCGACGGCTATGTCGCGGCCGAGTCGGAGCCGGGCCGCATCCGGGGCCTGGTGCATGGCGACTACCGACTGGACAACATGTTGTTCGGTACCGCCGAAGCCGATCGCGCGCTGACCGTGGTCGACTGGCAGACCGTTTCCTGGGGACCGGCATTGACCGATCTGTCGTACTTCCTCGGCTGCGCGTTGCGGACACAGGATCGTCGGGGGCACTACGACGCATTGCTACGGGCCTACCACGAGGCGCTGGGGCCGGAGGCGCCCATCAGCATCGCCGAGGTTCGCGAAGGTGTCCGCCGCCAAAGCTTTTTCGGCGTCATGATGGCGATCGTCTCGTCAATGCTCGTGGAGCGCACCGACCGTGGCGACCACATGTTCATGACGATGCTGCAACGCAACTGCGATCACGTCCTTGACACCGATGCGCTTGCGACGCTGCCCGAAGCGGCGGCGCCGCAGCCGCTGCGACCGTCGGAGGACGACGAACTCGCCCACGCCGCGACCGCCGAGCCGCTGTGGAGCGAGAGTTGGTATGCCGACTTCGTCGATGCGGCACAGGGATTGGGCGGCTGGTTCCGCATCGGCTTGATAGCGAACCAGCGGACCGCATGGGTGCACGCGCTGCTGTGCGGACCCGACATGCCGACCGTCGCCGTCGTCGACGCGCACGTCCCGCTGCCGGCGGACCCGTGGCTGTTGCGCACCGACGCCTTCGAGTTGGCCCACTCCGCCACCGCCCCGCTGCGGACCTACCGCGTCGACGTGCGTGCGCGCGGTCGGGCTTACCCGGACCCGTCGGCGTTGTTACGCGGCGAGCCGGGAAACCCCGTCGAGACGACGATGAACTTGGTGTGGACCACCGACGGCACCCCCTATAAGTACCGGCTCACAACGCGTTACGAAATCCCCTGCACCGTCTCGGGCACCGTCACTGTCAACGACACCAGCTACCGCGTCGACTCGGTTCCCGGGCAGCGCGACCACTCCTGGGGTGTGCGCGACTGGTGGAGCATGGACTGGATCTGGAGCGCGTTGCACCTCGACGATGGCACCCACCTGCACGGCGTGAACATCCGAATTCCGGGTGCGCCGGCGTTCAGTGTCGGCTACGTCCAGGGCGCCGACGGCAATGTCATCGAACTGCAGACCGTCACCTCGCGGGAAGCCTTCGGCGACAACGGGTTACCGCTGAACGCGACCGTGGATCTCAACCCCGGTGACATCACCGCGGACATCGACGTGCGAGGCCACGCCCCGGTGGGCCTGACCGCCGCCGATGGACGGATGAGCCAGTTCCCGCGTGCCTGGGTCGGCGTCAGCACAGCCGACGGCCGCGCCGGCGTCGGTTGGGTCGAATGGAACCGCAACCTGTCTAGTCAGCTAGGACATATAAGCCGTTAACCCGCTGCCGCGGACTCTGCTCACGCTGTCAACACCCCTCCCGCCGCGGCGCGCCGAGCGGGCGAGGCCTGAACGCCACTACGGTGGCTGCTTCACCCGATTCGACACGGTCGCGATCACGTCGCGGTCCGAGCGCCCGCACAGGACGCAGGTGTTTCGGCGACAGGAGCTGGTCGAGCACGACCTGTTCGCGGACGAACCAGTGGTAACAGACCGGGCCGGTGGTGATGGTGCCGTGGCGCTGGCCGATCTCGATGGCGCCGAAGTCGGCGCCGTGCTCGGCGGTGAGGTATTCGCGCACGGCATCGATGCCGCCCGCGTAGCTGGTGAACACGCCCAGCAGGTCGATTTCGGGGTAGTCCCAGCCATCCACGGATGTCACAACGGCGACGTAGACAACGGTCTCGCTCATGGGTGGGTCCCACTCTCTCGCGGATTGCTCGTGGGTCTTACTGCAGACCTTGGGACCGGCTACCGATCCCAAAAGTGATGAGGCTGAGGCGGTCGGCTACGCCGAGCAGGCGCGCTGTGAAAAGGTGATCCCGCAGGGAAGGGGCGCCAAAACATCCGAGAAAACCTGGAATCAAAGCCCGCTTATACCAAATGTGTTTGAAACCTCGCCGAGTAGACGCCGCGTCGTCACCGGTCGTGGTGATGGGCGTCTCCGGATCGGGCAAGTCGACGGTGGGGGCGGCGCTCGCACACCGGCTGCGGGTGCCCTTCGTGGACGCCGACACCCTGCACCCGCAGGCCAACATCGCCAAGATGACCGCCGGTGAACCGCTCAACGACGACGATCGCCATCCCTGGCTGGAGAGGGTCGGCGAATGGTTGGCCGGCCGTCGCGACGGCGGCGTAGCGAGCTGTTCAGCGCTCAAACGCAAATACCGCGACCAACTCCGGGCGCACTGCCCGAGTGTCGAGTTCTTGTACCTCAGCGGTTCACCGGAGCTCATCGGCGGGCGGCTGGCCGTCAGGTCCGGCCACTTCATGCCGGCCGCACTGCCGCGGTCTCAATTCGACACCTTGGAACCCCTTGGCGCCGATGAGGCCGGTGCCACGGTGGACGCCGGCCAAGACGTCGACGCGATCATCGACGCCTTCGTGGCGTGGTCGACGGCGCGACAACACCCGGGTACTTGAGCCACTTGGAAAGTGGTGGGTGAAGCCCGTCGGCGCCGTCCACCATGGAGTGCACGCCAGCCGGGATGCTCGGTGGAGAGCACCCGGTGGTGCCGTTACCGCAGCGGCACCGCCGGACCGTTCGGATCGAGCGGCGCGCAGCTGTCCTTCCCCACCGTGGACGAGCATTTGGCTGCCGGCATCGCTGGACGGTATCCAGGTGTCGTGCCCCCGTCCCGGATGATTTGGGTATAGGTCTGGACTGCGTCGGTGGGCACCCGCGTCAAGGTAGGGTCCCCCAGCGCGTCGACCGTGTAGAGGCCGTAGCGTGGCCGATAACTTCCCCATTCGTAGTTGTCGACCAGTGACCAGTAGTTGTAGCCGATGATCGGGATACCGTCAGCCTTGGCGCGCTGTACCCAGAAGATGGTGTCATTGAGGTACTGCGAACGGGTCACGCCGTCTGGCCGTGGCATGCCGTTGTCGGTGACCATGCCGTTCTCGACGATGTAGATGGGCAGCCCGGGATACCGCTGCGCGTAGTACCGCGACACGTAGTAGATGTCCTCCGCCTGCAGCTTGATGGTCCACTGCGCCGCCGCATCCTGCGCTGAGGCCGGGTTATCGGCGGCCGTCCCGGTGTAATAGTCGAATCCGATGTAGTCGATGCTGTCCTTGACCCGATCTAAGATCGATCCTTCGGCGACCTTGATCCCGTAACTTGCGAACTGCGCAAGCACATCCGGCGCGGCGTATGCCTCGTTCGTGGTCACCTTCGCCTTGGGGTCGGCCGCGTGGGCGGCACGATACACCGCGCGATGCGCCTCGGCGACCCGGTCAAAAAATGTGTCGAATTCTTCGGGTTTAATCGCCCCCGTCTGCATCTCCATACTGGCGAATGCCAGTGGCTCATTGACGCTGACCCACAACACGCCTTGTCCGGCATAGCGTTTGGTGATCGCCTTTGCGAAGTCTTCGAACGCGGCGACGTTGTTCTTAAACCCACCACGGTCTGCGATCCAACCCGGATACACCCAGTGCATCAGCGTGATCATCGGTGTCATGCCGTTCTCTCGAACGGTGGCGACGATGGAGTCGTAGTAGGCCAGCTCCTTCTCGTCCCATTTGCCAGGCTCGGGCATCACCCGTGCCCATTCCACTCCGAACCGAAACGTATTGACGCCCAGGGCGTGTGCATTCGCGATATCCTCGCGGTAGCGATGCCGGAAATCGTCGGCCTGCTTGTACGGGTCGATGGGCCCGTGCGCAAGTGGGCCCGTATTGTCGGCCGGCAGGGGCTTGCCTGCGGTGCGGTCGACGTAGCGGCGCCAGTTGCTATCGGGTGCATCCCCTTCCACCTGGTAGCCGGCGGTGGCGGTACCCCAATAGAACCCGCGTTCCCAGGCCGAGTCGTTTCTTGACTTCCCGTGCCGTGAACCGCACGCCGAAATGGCCAATACGAGTAAGGCAGCAACCGCCAACAGCGCATTGGTACGCTTCATGCCAAAACCGTACATCCCGAGCCAGTGGGAGTTCCGCTGCAAAGTGCGCTCATCGGGTGCCCATCCCAGAGCCCGCATCTCACAAACCCGGCGGTGGGTGTTTCTATTTAGGGATTTACAAGCCATGTACGCAATCGTGGTCGGACTCATCGTGGCGTCGCACTTCGCCTTCATCGCTTACGTCCTCATCGGCGGTTTCCTCGCGCTGCGCTGGCGGCGCACGATGTGGCTGCATGTGCCGGCTGTGATCTGGGGGATCGCCATCGCGACGAAGCGGGTGGACTGCCCCTTGACCTCGGTGGAGCGCTGGGCTCGTCGAAACGCCGGAATGGCGCCGCTGCCGCCCAAGGGATTCATCGCTCACTACCTCACCGGAACGATCTATCCCGCCGGCTGGGTGGTCGGCGTCCAGCTCACCGGGTTCGCAGTCGTCGCGCTGTCATGGGCGCTTTATCTCCGCGGACGGCGCCATATCGGTTGGCGCCGAGACGATCTCGCGATTACCAGCGGCGCATCCGATGATGAGTCTTGACACCGTCGCCGACTCTTTCGCGCGCCGCGTCGGCCAGCTGACCGCCGTGTGACAGGGCGGTTTCGGCGAGCTCGACGCCGCGTTCGCGTGCCTTCTTGGCCAGTGGCGCGCTCCTTTCGGCGGCGGTGCTGGCCAGTTCGCGGCCGCGTTCGAGAGCGGCTTCGGCGTATGGCGCGCTTCTTTCGGCGGCGGTGCTGGCCAGTTCGCGGCCGCGTTCCGCACCGACCTGCAGGCCGTGCACGATCTTTTCCCCGAGTTCCCCGAAGTCGGCGTCAAACGCGTCGTCGGATCCTGGCAGCGCCGAGGACACCCGCTCGGAAAGCCGCTTCGCCGCCCGGCGGCCTCGCCACCCCAGCGATGGCTTGCCGGCCGTATCGGCGGACGCGATCATCAGCCCGCCCAGCAGGCTGAGATCGGTCAGGAATTCCCTGCGCTTCTGGGCTTTGAGCTGCGAGTCGCTCTCGCTCCAGAACATGTGCGCACCGAGGTTGGCCGGTAGCACCGTCAAGGCAAGGGCTGCCGAGGCGACACGCGGTGCTTTGCCGACGGCAAGCAGTAAGCCGCCGCCGATCTGCACGGCGGCGTTGATTTGTGCGAATGTCTGGGGGTCGCTGGGGATGCTGCTGCCCACCGGATCCGGCAAGGCGCGAAGACCGTCCACGATGGGCGCCGCGGCCTCCGCCGCCGGCTTCGGATTGAGCAGTGAGTCGACTCCTTGGCCGATGAACGCAACCGACAACAGGGGCCGCGCGATTCTGCGGATCAACATGGCAGCTGGTTACCCGGCCGACCGGCAAACAAACCGGCCGCCTCATCGGCGCAGCTAGCGGCTGTACCGCGGGTCGCGCGACGATAGTGTGGAGCGTGTGCGAGCGTTGATCATCGTCGACGTGCAAAACGACTTCTGCGCGGGTGGCTCGCTGGCGGTAACCGGCGGCGCCGCCCTGCCCTGCGCGATCAACGACTATCTGGCCCGCGAGCCCGGCTACCAGCACGTCGTGGCCACCAAGGATTTCCACATCGACCCGGGTGACCATTTCTCCGACCACCCGGACTATTCGTCGTCCTGGCCCCCGCACTGCATTGCGGGAAGCCCCGGCGCGGATTTTCATCCCGCTCTCGACACCAGCCCGATCGAGGCCGTATTCCGCAAGGGCGCCCACGGCGCGGCGTACAGCGGCTTCGAGGGCGTCGACGAGAACGGGACCCCGCTGCTGGAGTGGTTGCGTCAGCGGGGGGTCGACGACGTCGACGTAGTCGGCATTGCCACCGACCACTGCGTCCGCCGGACCGCCGAGGATGCGGCGCGGGCCGGCTTAACCACCAGGGTGCTGGTGGACCTGACAGTGGCCGTGGCGCCGGATTCGGCGGCAAAAGCGCTGGCGGAGATGCGAACCGTCGGCATCGAATTGGTCGAGGCGTCCTGATGGTCGTGCCGGTGAATCGAGAGCAGCTGCTCGCCGCGGTCGAGCGGTCGCCGCAGGCGTTCACTGTGCACGACCGCGACGGCTGGGTCGGTGCCTTCACGGCTGACGCCCGGGTTGAAGATCCGGTCGGTTCGGAGCCGCACGTGGGGTTCGAGGAGATTTACCGTTTCTACGACACGTTTATCGGTCCGCGCGACATCAAGTTCCATCGCGATCTCGATATCGTGTTCGGCACCGTCGTGCTGCGCGATCTCGAGCTCGAGGTGGCGATGGGTTCGGCCGTGACGATGTACATTCCCGCGTTCCTGCGCTATGACCTCCGGGAGGCCAACGGTGAGTGGCGGATTGCCGAATTGCGGGCCTATTGGGAGTTGCCGACGATGGTGCTCCAGTTCCTGCGAACCGGTTTGGGAGCGGTGTCGCCGGGGCTGCAACTGTCGCGCGGTTTGTTGGCCAATCAGGGGTTGCGCGGGACCGCCGGCTTCGTGACCGGCTTCCGGCGGGTGGGCGCGCGGCACAAGAGGCTGGTGGAGACGTTCCTCTGTGCAGTCGCGCGCGGGGACAAGTTCGCCGCTCTGCATCCACTTTCATCAACCGCGGCAATAACTTTGGGTGACAACGATCCGCTCGACATCGCCGAACTCGTCGGGCAACTCAGCGCGACGAGCTGGACCAAGGTGGTCGGCGCGGGTCCCACGGTCGCGGTTTCGCTCAACTCGGCTCACGGGCGCGGCATCATGTTCGCCGATGTGGCGTGGCGGGGCAACGCGATCAGCCGGATCCGGTACTTTCCCGCCTGATCGACTCCGCCGCCTCCCGCCGCGGTCGAGCTTGCCCCATCGATGGTTTCTACGTATTGCCGTGCAAGAGATAGTGCCGTAGAAATAGCTGGCACTGAATGGAGGTAGGCGATGGGTGTGGTGCGGATCTTCGGCGTCGGAGTGGCGTTCAGCGCCGCGTTGGCCGTTGCGACAGCTTGCGGCAGCGGCGAAAAATCGTCTCCCTCATCGAGCTCGTCGAAGGCGTCGCCGTCTGCAACAACGTCGTCGTCGAGTTCGGCAGCGGCATCGGCGTCGTCGAGCGCGCCACCGTCGGGGGTTGGGCCACTGGGCGACTACACGTACTTGCTGCTCCAGCCGGACGATGTCGGCCCGGGTGCCTCGACTACGGGGCCGCCGACGCAGAATCCCGGCGGGGTGGCCGGAGCGGGGGTGACGTACGGCAACGCCGAACGCGGACGCACCATCGACGACCTCGTCGTCGTCTTTACCGACCCAGCGACCGCCGCCCAGCAGGCCAAAGAACGCGCCCAATCCTATTCCAAATACGTCACGGCGGCCCCACAGCCGTTGGACATCGGGACGAACGGACTGATCGCGGTGGGCCTTTCGCCCGACAACTCAAAAGCGGTGACCTATTTGACGTTCGCCGAGGGCAGGGTGGGTGTCGACTTGGAGTTCGACAGCTCACCCAACGATCCCGCTCCGCAAGACATCGTGCTCGCGATCGCCCGGACACAGGACCAGATCGTCAAGAACCGAATGCCCAGCTAGTGGTGTGTCTCGTCATTGGTTGACCGCTTGGAGCGCGACGCGTCCGCGGGCGACCTTGGCGAGGATGTCGTCGGCGGTGGCGGTCCATACGAATGGTTTGGGGTTGTTGTTGTGCGCGGCGAGGTAGTCCTCGATCTTGGCGATGAGGTCGGGTACGGAGTGGAACACGCCGCGGCGCAGCGCCTTGTCGGTCAGTTCCCGAAACCAGCGTTCGACCAGGTTGAGCCACGACGAGGAGGTCGGGGTGAAATGCAGTTGGAATCGGGGATGTTTGTCGAGCCAGGCCCGCACGCTTTCGTGCTTGTGGGTGGCGTAGTTGTCGCAGATCAGGTGCACCGCAAGTTCTTCGGGGACCTCGCGGTCGATCGTGCGCAGGAACTTCAGAAACTCGGTATGGCGGTGCCGGGGCAGGCATTGCCCGATAACTTTGCCGGTCAGCACATCCAGCGCCGCGAACAACGTGGCGGTGCCGTTGCGCTTGTAATCGTGGGTCATCGTCTGTGCCCGCCCCGGCTTCATGGGCAGCGACGGCTGGGTCCGGTCCAGCGCCTGCACGGAGGACTTCTCGTCCATGCACAGCACGATCGCCTTCTCGGGAGGACTGAGGTACAGACCCACCACGTCGATCAGTTTCTCCTCGAACTTGGGGTCGTTGGACAGCTTGAATGTCTCGACCAGGTGCGGTTTCAAACCACGCGCGGCCCACACCCGCTGCACCGTCGCCGCCGACACCCCCGCCTTCGCCGCCATCGTCCGGCACGACCAGTGGGTCTGGCCGTCCGGTGTGGAATGCCTTGTCAGGTACACGATCTCGTCGATCTTGTCCTGCGGGATCGTGGACTTCCGACCACGCCCGGCCCGGACCTTCCCCAGCTTCGCCAAGCCCTCCTCCGCGAACCGGGCCCGCCACGCCCGAACCGTCGCCGGCTTCACCCCTACCTGCGCGGCGATCCTCATGTTCGCCACGCCATCGGCCGCCAGCAACAGCGCCTTGGCCCGCTGAACCTGCCGATGCGGCGCGGTCTGCGACCGCGACAAGGCCTGCAACGCATCTCGTTGACCGTCCGACATGACCAAAGCTGCCGCTGGTGTCATCACGCACGAAGCCTATCGCAGAACCAGCCCACTATTTTGGAGACACACCACTAGTTGCCAATCTCGGCGACCGGGTCACCGGATATGCGCGTGGCGAACAACACTTGTGGCATCTACACCCCGACTTGCATCCACAGGAAGCGGTGTTCACCTCGACGGATGCTCCGGCATTACTCGGCAAACCCAAGCAGTTCGTCGGCATGGCGTACACGTGGCTCACCGAGCGTCCTGTCAAGGAGTCCGACATCGCCCGCACCATAAGCGAATTCAGCCATCCTGGCATCCCCACGGCGGTGCCCCGGTATTTCCACTCTTCGTCGTTCCGTCAGGAATGGATCGACCGAAGGACACGCCTCATCGATTCCTGGACCGCGCCCGTCCTGGTGCTCCAGGGCGCCCAGGATCGACTGCAACCTCGAGAGTTCTATACCGATCCAGAAGTGCTTGCTCGGCTGCCCCGTCGCAGTGATGTCCACCTTTTCGATTGTGGACACTTCTGGCCATTCGAAGCCCCCGACGAGACAGTTGCGGTACTACGGAAGTTTCTGACCGACTTGGCCGCAGACTAGTCGTACCGACCGCCTGATCAAGGAGTTGCACCGATGCGCCAACCATCCTCGGCTGTCCCGGTATACAAGCCGGACATCTATGCCTTGAACGCGCTTGTCGACCCCTACCCGCACTACACGACATTGCGCGACCGTGGCCCGGTGGTGTGGCTCGCCAAACAGAAGGTCTACGCGCTGCCGCGCTACGCAGAGTGCAAGTCTGTGCTACGAGACGACGGCACCTTCGGGTCCGGAAACGGGGTGGCGCTCAACGTAATCGCCAACCGGCTAGCACGCGGAACCACGCTCAACAGCGATAGCGCAGAACACGATCAGCGCCGCAAACTCGTCGCCCATCGGCTGCTGCCGCGCGCATTGCGCGCGGTCAATGACAGCGTGGATGCGACCGCGGGTGCGGTCGTCGAGGCCGCGCTCGGCAGGGGCGAGATCGACGCGGTGCACGACCTCGCGGCCGCCCTGCCGCTGGCAGTGGTTCCCGATCTGATCGGCTGGCCGCGCGATCAGCGCGATCACCTCATCACTTGGGGAGGTGCCAGCTTCGATGTCCTGGGCCCGCTCAACTGGCAAGCGATCAAAGCGATCCCGAACGCGCTGCGAATGCTGCGATTCGCGCGGCGCGTCGTGCGTGACCGCACCGTCCTGACGGGAAGCATGGCCGATGAGTTGTTGACCGCTGCCGACGAAGGCAGACTGTCTCATCGCGAGTGCCCGCCGCTGATGGTCGACTACCTGGCTCCGTCGCTGGACACCACAATGAGCGCGATCTCCAACGCGCTCTACTTGTTCGCCACCCACCCCGACCAGTGGCAGCTGCTCAAGGACGACCCGAAGCTGATGACCAA
>Ga0318537_10000071_pt1 | contig 17941 bp, 19 predicted proteins | sample GRESIP117b4f29_FD_203657 | JGI IMG/M metagenome (GOLD analysis project Ga0318537, IMG submission 203657) | Tropical soil microbial communities from Luquillo Experimental Forest, Puerto Rico - GRE.SIPMG.117b4f29 | ecosystem: Environmental > Terrestrial > Soil > Tropical forest > Bulk soil... | reverse complement strand
AGACGATCGTCGGCGGCCGCCGAGCGCGGGGCATCGGTCAGCCCGAGTATCGCGGCGGCCGTGAAAACGACCACGGCAAACAATCTGAACGGAGTCAACGAGCGAACAAACATCCCATACCTCGTTTGCTGGTGGTTTCCCTTACATCACGTGGTAGGCACCGCTCGGGTTCATCCCGCCTGTCCGCCTTCGGCGGCCAGCTGTCCGCACGCGGCGCTGATCTCGCGGCCGCGCGTATCCCGCACGGTGCACGAAACCCCTTTTGATCGGATCCGCCGGACGAATTCCCGCTCCACCGCCTTGGGGCTGGCATCCCAATCGCTGCCCGGGGTCGGGTTGAGCGGGATCAGGTTCACGTGCACCAACGGCCCTAGCGCACCATGCAGCCGCTTACCCAGCAGGTCGGCGCGCCATGGCTGGTCGTTGACGTCGCGAATGAGTGCGTATTCGACCGAAACCCGCCGACCGGTCACGTCTGCGTAATACCGGGCCGCATCGAGGGCCTCGGCGATCTTCCACCGGTTGTTGACCGGAACCAGCGTGTCGCGGAGTTCGTCGTCGGGCGCGTGCAACGACAGCGCCAGAGTCACCCCGAGCCGTTCGTCGGCGAGTTTGCGGATCGCCGGGACCAGGCCCACCGTGGACACCGTCACCGAGCGGGCGGAAATGCCGAAACCGGACGGCGGGGGATCGGTGATGCGCCGCACCGCGTCCACCACCCTGACGTAGTTGGCCAGCGGCTCCCCCATGCCCATGAAAACCACGTTGGAAAGCCGGTCACCGAAGTCGTCGCGCACGACCGCCGCGGCGGCGCGTACCTGTTCGAGGATCTCGGCGGTGGACAGGTTGCGGGTCAGGCCGCCCTGGCCGGTCGCGCAGAAGGGGCAGGCCATGCCGCAACCGGCCTGCGACGAGATGCATACCGTGTTGCGCTGTGGGTAGCGCATTACCACCGACTCGATGGCGGCGCCGTCGATGGCCCGCCACAACGTCTTTCGAGTCTCGCCGGCGTCACAGGTGACTTCGGTGGCCGCGGTGAGCAGGTTGGGGAATATCGTCTCGGCGATCAGGTCACGGATGGCCGCCGGGAGGTCGGTCATCTGTCGCGGGTCGGCGATCAGCCGGGCGTAGTACTGGTGCGCCAGCTGCTTGGCGCGAAACGCCGGCAAGCCCAGCTCCGCGACGGCCGACGCGCGGCCCTGTTCATCGAGATCGGCCTGGTGCCGCGGCGGGCGGCCGGCGCGCGGAGCCTCGAACATCAACTCTTGGACCATGACCTGTCCAGTATCGCCTTCTCAGGCCGGCAGCAATGTGAACACGGTCCAGGCCGCCACCGCCGACGGGAGCACGCCGTCGAGCCGGTCCATCAAACCACCGTGGCCGGGAAGCAGCCGGCCCATGTCCTTGATGCCGAGGTCGCGCTTGACCTGGGATTCCACCAAGTCGCCAAGCGTGCAGGTCAGCACTAGGACGACGCCCAACAGAGCCCCCTCCCACAGCGGTCTGTGGGCCAGGAAGGTCACGGTCAGAATCGCCGCGGTGATCCCGCAGACCAGCGAACCGCCAAATCCCTCCCACGACTTCTTCGGGCTGATCGTCGGCACCAGCGGATGCTTGCCGAACAGCACCCCGAAGGTGTAGCCACCCACGTCGGAGGCGATGACCGTGATCATCAAGCAGAACACCCGCCCCGCGCCTTCCCGCGGGTGGTAGACCAGCAACGCGGCGAAGGAGGCGAACAGCGGGACCCACGCGGCCAGGAAGATGGTGGCCGACGCGTCGCGCAGGTAATGCGACGGGGGTGGCGGACCGGCGGCGGGATCGTGGTGCCTGCTCTCGTCGTGCATGAACAGCCGCCAGAACATGCAGACCACCACCGTGGCGCCGAAACCGGCCAACGCGCCCCGGGCACCAAACGGCCAAGTCAGCCAGACGGTGACCTGCCCGCCGATCAGCAGCGGGATCACCGGAATCACGTATCCGGCCTCACGAAGCCGCCGCACCACCTCATGGCTGGCGATCAAAATGGCGCCGGAGCAGAGGGCGACCCATCCGCGCGGAAGGAACAGCAGCGTGGCGATGAGGCCGGCACCGATCGAGACACCCACCGCGATCGCGGCGGGTAGGTCGCGTCCCGCCCGGGACGTCTTCTCGGCAGGTTGCTCGACGGTCTGTTTGACCATACGAACCGGCTCCTCGGGCGGGGTGCCTGCGCCGGCGCCAGTGGTTGCCACGGAATCTATTGCTGAGCGGCCGCTAGACCTCCAGCAGCTCGCCTTCTTTGTGCTTGACCAACTCGTCGATCTGGGTGACGTACTGATGCGTGGTCTTGTCCAGATCCTTTTCCGCGCGACCGACCTCGTCCTCGCCGGCCTCGCCGTCCTTGCGGATGCGGTGCAGCTCCTCCATCGCCTTGCGACGGATATTGCGCACAGAGACGCGAGCCTCCTCCCCCTTGTGTTTGGCCTGCTTGACCAGCTCGCGCCGGCGTTCCTCGGTCAGCTGCGGTACGGCCACCCGGATGAGGGTGCCGTCGTTGGTGGGGTTCACCCCGAGGTCGGAGTTGCGAATCGCCGTTTCGATCGCGTGCAGTTGATTGGCTTCGTAGGGCTTGATGACGACCAGTCGCGCCTCGGGAACGTTGATGCTGGCCAGCTGCGTTATCGGCGTGTTGGTGCCGTAATAGTCGATCACGATCCGGGAGAACATTCCCGGATTGGCGCGGCCCGTTCGAATGGTTGACAAGTCGTCACGGGCCACGGATACAATCTTCTCTTCCGCGTCGAAGAGAGCCTCGTCGATCATTTGCGTCTTCCCCTTACGTGGTGACCAGCGTTCCGATCTTCTCACCGGCGACCGCGCGGGCGATATTCCCATTGGTCAGCAGGTTGAACACCAGGATTGGCATGCCATTGTCCATACACAGACTGAATGCGGTCGCATCGGCCACCCGCAGGCCGCGGTCGATGACCTCACGATGACTGATCGCGGTGAGCAGCTCCGCCTGCGGATTCACCCGCGGATCCTCGGCGAACACGCCGTCGACCGCCTTGGCCATCAGGACCACGTCCGCGCCGATCTCCAGCGCCCGCTGGGCGGCCGTGGTGTCCGTGGAGAAGTAGGGCAGCCCCATGCCGGCGCCGAAGATCACCACCCGGCCCTTTTCCAGGTGGCGCACCGCCCGCAGCGGGATGTACGGCTCCGCCACTTGCCCCATGGTGATCGCGGTTTGGACTCGGGTGGCGATGCCCTCCTTCTCGAGGAAGTCCTGCAGCGCGAGGCTGTTCATCACGGTGCCGAGCATGCCCATGTAGTCCGAACGCGTGCGCTCCATACCGCGTTGCTGAAGCTGTGCGCCACGGAAGAAGTTGCCGCCGCCGATCACCACGGCGACCTGCACACCGCCGCGGACCACTTCGGCGATCTGGCGAGCGACCTGCGCCACGACATCGGGATCCAGTCCCACCTGCCCGCCGCCGAACATTTCGCCGCCAAGCTTGAGCAGCACCCTCGAATACTTGGATCGACCCACCTGCTCGCCGGAAGGGTGTCCCTTGCCCGGCGGTGATGTCGGTACGCCGTTGGTGTTTTTCGACGGCTCCGGCTTCGGGGCCGCCCCGCCGGCGATATCGGGCTCCGTCATCAGACTCCTCGCATGACAGTGCCATCCCGGGCGACCTCATCCGGAACGGCATTTCACATCCTGCCTCATCGCAGCACAATGTTGGGTGAGCGGGGTGCATTATCTGCTCAACCCGATTAGTTGAGGGCACCGCATTCCTTCCGACATCAGATGTTTGAGGGATGTTTGAGCCAGCGGCGGCATGGGGAATCCGCACCAAGGCGGGGGCAATCACGGTCTTAAGAATGAGGATCTGCCTCGCCGTAGGACGGGCCGATCGCTCGGTCGATCGGCGCTTGAGCGGAAGTCGCTCAATCACGTACGCCAACGAGGAGGAATCAATCCATGGCGGACAACAAATCGGGACCTGCCGAAGCCGTGAAGGGCGTCGTCGAGGACGTCAAGGGCAAGGCCAAGGAAGCTGTCGGTGCGGTGACCGGCCGCGACGACGTCACCCGTGAAGGCCGGGCCCAGCAAGACAAGGCCGAGGCGCAGCGCAACGCGGCAAAGAAGGAAGCCGAAGCAGAAGCGGCCCGCGGTAGCGCGAAGGTGGCTGAGGAGCGCCAGAGGTCCCACCAGTAGCTTGTCACCCCGATGGGTCCGGTCCGTGAAAACGGGCCGGACCCATCGACATTCGCGAGCCGCAGCAAACTCGTCTCCGGCGCCCGATCGGGTCGGGCCGCCGATCCCCGAAACCGGGGAATATAGTTTGCATAGTTTCTTGGCCGGGTATACAGCGCTGCGCTGCAGACATCTCCTGGTGAGGTGCCTATGGGTGGGAGCGGCACACACTGCCTCATAGGGTTTTGGAGATGTCGTTGGACGTTCTACTGCTTACCGATGAAGACGATTTCGAATCGGCTTTACCGGCGCTGAAGTCGTTCACGCAGACTGTGCAGCGCGGCCCGCTGACCGACGGCATCGACGGCCATCGCGATACCGCCGACGTTGCGATCATCGATGCACGCACCGACCTCGCGGCGGCTCGGACGGTCTGCCGCCGGCTGACCTCTGACGCGCCGGCGCTGGCGGTGGTGGCCGTCGTGGCACTGGCGGACTTCGCGGCGGTGGAGGTCGACTGGCATTGCGACGACGTGTTGCTGCCTGCCGCCCGGACGGACGAGCTGCAGGCGCGGCTGCGGCTGGCGATCACACGCCGGCGCAGCGCAATGGACGGCACATTGAAGTTCGGCGATCTCCTACTCCACCCGGCCAGTTTCACGGGATCGCTGGACGGCCAAGACCTGGCCCTGACGCTCACCGAGTTCAAGTTGTTGAATTTCCTTGTGCAGCATGCCGGTCGGGCGTTCACCCGCACGCGGCTGATGCACGAGGTGTGGGGCTATGACTGCAACGGTCGTGTGCGTACGGTCGACGTCCACGTGCGACGGCTGCGTGCCAAGCTCGGCACCGAGCACGAATCGATGATCGATACCGTCCGCGGCGTGGGCTACATGGCGGCGACGCCACCGCAACCGGAATGGATTCTCAGCGAGTCGCCGGTGATCCGGTCACCCGATGATCGAGTCGAAGCGAACTCGAAACGCCTTATAGGCGAGGGGCTTTCGCCCCTTTAGTCACGCGAACGCAAATCTCCCCACGCCACTGGGCGTGGCGCGGGGAGAGATTTGCAACCGGATTAGCTGTGTACCGCGGGTCCGGGCGGTGCACCCGGCGGCGGAGTGTTCGGTGCGCCAGGCGCAGCGCCACCCGGCACGTTCGACGTCCAGATCAGAATGTCCTGCATTCCATCGTTGTAGGCGACGCCATTCGGCGCTGCGCCAGTCACGTCGAAGTACAGCGTGCCCGTCGATTCGCTGCCCTGCGGGATGGGCGCCGGATTCAGACTGCCCGGGGCCGCAACCTTGTCGATTACCCGGTAGTTCTGACCGTTAGGCCCGCGGGCGATGAAGTCGTTAACCATGGGGGTAACGAGCCCGCCGTCCGACCTGGCGGTGACGTCCACCTGATAAAGCGTTCCCTTGGGGGTGTAGCCGGGAATCGCGGCGTTGCTCTGCTGCAGGTTGCTCACCGTGTAATCGGTAACCAGCGGACCGTCAATGAGCTTTTGGCTCGTGCCGAATCCCTGGATGTTGGGCGGCGCAGCGGAAGCGGTCGCCGCGGCGAAAACGCTTGCCGCCGCTATACCTCCAGCCGCAACAGCAGTCTTTACAGCGGTTGTAGTGACCTTCATGCTAATTCCTTTCGAGTCGAACAGTCGCGCCACCTTTGGGCGACAAACCACACCCAATTCGCATAGCCATTCGACGCCGGCGCTAAACACTTGAGAGAACCTGCCCGGGCTACCTGCGCGAACAGCTCGATCCTGATTTGTGCCGCACCACCTTTCGCGCCACAGAATTAACAGGGGCATCAATGCCACCATTTCCCCGGCTGCTGATTGCGGCCGCATCGTCCAAGTTCGATGTAGGAACGCCGGATATATGTCAATATCGTTGACATGATTCAGGCCGAAGACGCCCCGCTTGGTTACCTGCTCTACCGGGTGGGAGCCGTTCTGCGACCGGAGGTTTCCGCCGTGTTGAGCCCGCTTGGCCTGACCCTGCCCGAATTCGTTTGCATGCGCATTCTTTCGATGTACCCGGGAATGTCCAGCGCCGAATTGTCCCGGCACACCAACGTCACACCGCAGGCGATGAACACGGTGCTGCGCAAGCTGGAAGACATTGGCGCGGTGGAGCGGCCGGCGTCGGTGCCCTCCGGGCGCGCTCTACCGGCCAAGCTGACCGGTCCGGGCCGCGCGCTGCTGAAGCGTGCGGAAGGCGCCGTGCGGACGGCCGATGCCCGCATCCTCGGCAAGTTGGACGAAGCGCAGCAGCGCGAGTTCAAACGCATGCTCGACTTGCTCGGATCCGACTGAGAGCGATCACCGGGAGGCTTGAATACGGGCCCACGGCCTGGCTTCTTCCAGCTCATAGGCCAGCTCCAGCAGCAGCGCCTCCTGCCCGAGATCGGCCGAAAGCATCATGCCCGCCGGCATGCCGTCGGCGGATTGGGCCAATGGCAGCGAAATCGCCGGCTCGCCGGTGACGTTCTGCATCGGGGTGAACGCGACCCAGTCGACCAGCCGGTCTATCACCTGCTGGTAGTCGGTGGGCGCCAGGTACCCGATACGCGGCGTCTCGTCGGCAACGGTCGGTGTGAGCACCACGTCGTAGGTGCGAAAGAACCGCGCGGTGCGCCGCCGCAACCCGCGCAGGCGCACGATCGCCAGCGGGAGCCGATGGATGTTGCGGCTGGTGTGTCGCTGCAGGCCGAGCGTCAGGCTGTCCAGCCGCGTGCGGTCGAAAGTGTCGCCGAACAGGCGTCTCCCGGTGCGTACCTGAACCAGCGCCAGAAACCCCCAATACAGCACGAAATCGTCCACGAAACTGGCCGGCACGGGGTGGTCGTCGACGTATTCGACGCGGTGGCCGAGTTCCTCGAGCAACGCCGCTGACTTCAGCGTCAGCTCACGCACTTGCGGGCTGGACTCGCGCCGGACCGAACGGGTCACTGCCGCGATCCGCAGCCGCTGCCTGCCGGGCTGGGTCACGTCCCCGATCGGCGCCAGCTTGGGGTTACGCCAGATCCGTTCGGCCTCCCGATAGAAGGCCGCGGTATCACGCACCGAGCGGGTCAGCACACCGTTGGCGACGATGCCCACGGGCATCCGGCGCAGTTCCGGGTCCAGCGGCAACCTGCCGCGCGACGGCTTGAGGCCGACGAGTCCGTTGCAGGAGGCCGGAATGCGGATCGAGCCGCCGCCGTCGTTGGCGTGCGCGATCGGCACCACACCGGCGGCGACGAACGCGCCGGAACCCGAAGACGACGCGCCCGCGGTGTAGTCGGTGTCCCACGGGTTGCGGACCGCTCCCAGTCGGGGGTGTTCGGCGGACGCGCTGAACCCGAACTCCGACATCTGCGTCTTACCCAGCGGGGTGACCCCGGTGGCCAGGTAGACCCGGGTGAACTCGCCGTCGGCCGCGGCGTCGAAAGGCACCCACGCGTCGGCGCCGCGCATCGTCGGCTGCCCGGCGACGTCGACGTTGTCTTTGACGAACGTCGGAACGCCGCTGAAAGGGCCGCTGGCGGGGTCGGCCTTCGCGGCGGCCCGTGCCTGCTGGAACGCCTCGTACGCCAAGCCGTTGAGGGCCGGGTTGACGGCCTCGGTGCGGGCGATGGCGGCCTCGATTACCTCGGCCCTGCCCACCCGACCTGCGCGTATGGCGTCGGCGAGACCGACCGCGTCGAGTTCACCGAGGGCATCGTCGCCGAAAGCGTGCACGCGTCGCATGGCACGACGCTAGCCGCTCGTTCGGGCCGGGCTAGGCCTGGCCCACCTCGAAGCGAACGAACCGCGTGACGGTCACACCAGCGTCGTCGAGCAGGGCCTTGACGGTCTTCTTGCTGTCGGACACCGACGGCTGCTCGAGCAGCACCGCATCCTTGAAGAAGCCGTTCAACCGGCCCTCGACGATCTTGGGCAGCGCCTGCTCCGGCTTGCCCTCCGCCTTCGCCGTCTCCTCGGCGATGCGGCGCTCGCTGGCCACGACGTCCTCGGGCACGTCCTCGCGGGACAGGTAGCGCGCCTTGAGCGCGGCGATCTGCAGCGCGACGGCATGAGCCGCCGCTGTGCTCGTGTCCGGGTCGGAACCCGAACCGTACTCGACCAGCACGCCCACCGCCGGCGGCAGGTCCGCCGCGCGCTTGTGCAGGTAGGTCTCGACGGTGCCGTCGAAGTTGGCGACCCGGCGCAGTTCCAGCTTCTCGCCGATCTTGGCCGAAAGGTCGGCGATCGCCTGCTCGACAGTCGTGTCGCCCGCCTTGGCGGCCTTCAGGGTGTCGACGTCGGTGGCCTTGGACGCGGCAGCCGCCGCGACGATCTCGTCGGCCAGCTTCTGGAACTCCGCATTCTTGGCGACGAAGTCGGTCTCCGAGTTGAGCTCTATCAGTGCGCCGTCCTTGGCCGCGACCAGACCTTCGGCGGTCGCCCGCTCGGCGCGCTTCCCAACGTCCTTGGCGCCCTTGATGCGGAGCGCCTCGACGGCCTTGTCGAAGTCGCCGTCGGTTTCGGCCAGCGCGTTCTTGCAGTCGAGCATGCCGGCACCGGTGATTTCCCGAAGCCGCTTGACGTCGGCAGCGGTGAAGTTCGCCATCTCAGCCTTCCGTGGGGGTTGATTCGGTTGCGCCCGCAGCGTCGTCGGTGGGGCCAGACGTGCCGGCACTGGCGGTCGCCGAAGCCAGCAGCTCCTGCTCCCATTCGGCGAGCGGCTCCGCGGACTCCGCCTCGGGCTTGCCGTCGCCGCGGCCCAGCCCGGCGCGGGCCTGCAAGCCCTCGGCAACCGCGGACGCGATCACCTTGGTCAGCAATGCGGCCGAGCGGATCGCGTCGTCGTTGCCGGGGATCGGGTAGTCGACCTCGTCGGGATCGCAGTTGGTGTCCAGGATCGCGATGACCGGGATGCCGAGTTTGCGGGCCTCGCCGACGGCGATGTGCTCTTTGTTCGTGTCGACGACCCAGATCGCCGACGGCACCTTGGCCATGTCGCGAATACCGCCGAGGCTGCGCTCGAGCTTGTTCTTCTCGCGGGTCAGGCCGAGGATCTCTTTCTTGGTGCGTCCCTCGAAGCCGCCGGTCTGCTCCATCGCCTCGAGCTCCTTGAGGCGCTGCAGCCGCTTGTGCACGGTGGAGAAGTTGGTGAGCATGCCGCCCAGCCAGCGCTGGTTCACGTACGGCATGCCGACGCGGGTTGCCTCGGCCGCGACCGACTCCTGCGCCTGCTTCTTGGTGCCGACGAACAGCACGGTGCCCCCGTGGGCGACCGTCTCCTTGACGAACTCGTACGCCTTGTCGATGAAGGTCAGCGTCTGCTGCAGGTCGATGATGTAGATGCCGTTGCGGTCGGTGAAAATGAACCGCTTCATCTTGGGATTCCAGCGACGGGTCTGGTGCCCGAAGTGGGTGCCGCTGTCAAGCAGCTGCTTCATGGTTACAACAGCCATTGTCGGCCATATTCCTTTGTTGTCGGTTGTCGCCCGGCATCCGTTGAGGCCGGGCCCTGGCGCCTGCGGAATGCCGCACCCGTCTCCCGGAAACCCGGAAACGGGACCGCACGGCAATCGGTTGGTTACGGGCGCGCGAAGTCAGCCCGCTAGCGAGCTGCGACCAGGAGTTTACACCGACTCAGCAGGTGGTTTTTCCACAGGGCCGATGCACCTGATTGGCGCCGGCGTCGCCGCCGCGCTGAACTGGCCGAGTGCGGTGGGTGGCGCTGATCCTGGGCGTGAGCATGGTCAGCGCCGCGCCGGCGGTTGCCGACGACGTCCGGCTCGATTGGCCGTTGCGTCCGCCGCCGGCCGTCGCCCGGGGATTCGACGCCCCGACGCCGGACTGGAATCCCGGGCACCGCGGCGTGGACCTGCCCGGCACCCCCGGCCAGCCGGTATACGCCGCCGGCACCGCGACCGTCGTGTTCGCCGGGCTGCTGGCCGGGCGGCCGGTGGTCTCGCTTGCCCATCCGGGCGGACTGCGCACCAGCTACGAGCCGGTCCGGGCCGGCGTCCGGGTCGGTCAACTGGTGACGGCTGAGACCGTGCTCGGCGAGTTGATGGCCGGGCACCTCGGATGCCGGGCGGCCGCGTGCTTGCACTGGGGCGCGATGTGGGGTCCGGCGTCGGGCGCCCACTATGTCGATCCGCTGGGCCTGCTGAAGTCCACACCGATCCGGCTCAAGCCGCTCAACCGCTGAGCCGCGCCCGGGGCACGGCACACTTTTTGTCCGCCTCACAGGAGCGACAAACTCATTCCGGCAGCCGGGCCGGTGCGCCGGTTCGATGCATTGTCGCTGTGAGGTGGACACATCGGGCATCCCCTCGCCCAGCGACTGCTGTGACTCGTGTGACACGTGCGGCTACCTATCAGGCCCGCGGGTGGGCCTGGTCATGCACAGCCCGCAACCGCGACACCGCGACATGGGTGTACAGCTGCGTTGTCGCCAGACTGGAATGCCCTAACAGCTCTTGAACGACGCGCAGGTCCGCCCCGCCTTCGAGCAGGTGCGTGGCCGCGCTGTGGCGTAGCCCGTGGGGTCCCATGTCGGGCGCGCCGTCCACCGCGGCTACGGTCTGGTGCACGGCGGTGCGCGCCTGGCGCACGTCGAGCCGCCGGCCCCGCGCCCCGAGCAGTAGCGCGGGCCCGGACTCCGCGGTCACGAGGGCGGGACGCCCGTCGGCCAGCCAGGCGCGTAGCGCATCCGCGGCCGGCAACCCGAACGGCGCGGTGCGCTGCTTGTTGCCCTTGCCGAGGACGCGCACCAGGCGATTTCGGGTGTCGACATCGTCGACGTCCAGGCCGCACAGCTCGCTGACCCGGATGCCGGTGGCATACAGCATCTCGACGATGAGGCGGTCCCGCAGGGCCAGCGGATCGCCTTGCTGGGCACCGGATTTCGCGGCCGCCATGGCACGCAGCGCCTGGTCTTGGCGCAGCACCGCCGGCAGGGTGCGGTGGGCCTTGGGCACTTGCAGCCGAGCGGCCGGATCCCGCGTGAGCAGGCCGCGCCGCGCCGCCCACGCGGTGAACGCCTTGACCGCCGAGGTGCGTCGGGCCAGCGTCGTGCGCGCCGCGCCCGCGCCGGCCGCCGCGGCCAGCCACGACCGCAGGACCGGCACGCTCAATCCGTCCAGGCCGATGCCCGCCCCGTTTCTCTGGGCCTCGAGAAACGCGAACAGCGAACGCACGTCGCCCAGATACGCCCGACGGGTGTGCGCCGAACGACCGCACTGCAGCGCCAGGTACTCGTCGAATTCGTCGAGGATCGCCTGCATGGCTCAACGTTCGCAGGCGCCGGGAGTTCGGCTCAGTCGACGCGCCGAAGCGTTTCCGGGGTGAGATCTTTCAGGGTGGGATACCCGTCGACGGCCATGATCAGGTCCGCTTCGGCAAGCATCGTGCGCAGCACGTGCACGACGCCGTCGACACCCCCGATCGCCAGCCCGTAGGCGTACGGGCGGCCGACGCCCACCGCGGTCGCTCCCAGCGCCAGCGCCTTGACGACATCGGCGCCGCTGCGGATCCCCGAATCGAACCAAACCGGCAGCCCGTCGGCGGCCTCCACCACCGCCGGCAGGCAATCCAGCGCGGGCAGGCCGCCGTTGGCTTGGCGGCCACCGTGGTTGGAGCAGTAGATGCCGTCGACCCCGCCCTCCCTCGCGCGCCGGGCGTCCTCGGGGTGGCAGATGCCCTTGACCAGCAGCGGCAGGTCGGTCAACGAGCGCAGCCAGCCGAGGTCGTCCCAGGTCAACGGGTTCCCGAATTCCTGTATCCAGCGCAGCACCGCGCCTTGGGGGTCGTCTTCGGGCGGGCGTTGGAGGCTGGCCCGGAAGACGGGATCGCTGGTGTAGTTGGCCAGGCAGTGCCCCCGCAACTGGGGAAAGTTCGACGTGCTCAGGTCGCGGGGGCGCCAGCCGGTGACCCAGGTGTCGAGGGTGACGACGATGCCCTTGAAGCCGGCCGCCTCGGCGCGATGAACGAAGCTGGCGGCCAGCTCGCGGTTGGTCGGCGTGTACAGCTGGAAGAACCCGGGCGTATCGCCCAAGGCGGCGGCGACGTCTTCCATCGGGTCGACCGACAATGTCGAGGCCACCATGGGGACACCGGTGCGTGCCGCGGCGCGGGCGGTGGCCAGGTCGCCGTGATTGTCTTGGGCACACAACCCGATGACGCCGATAGGTGCCATGAACACCGGGGACGGCACGCTGCGGCCGAACAGCTCGACGGATAGGTCACGTTGTGCGGCGCCGACGAACATGCGCGGGATGAGACCCCACCGGTCGAAGGCCTCGCGGTTCGCCCGCTGGGTGCGCTCGTCGCCGGCTCCCCCGCAGACGTAGGACCAGATCGAGGGCGGCAGCGCCATCTCGGCCTTGGCCTCCCACTCCGCGAAGACCATCGGCAGCGACGGCGCCACTCCGGCCAGGCCCTGGAGATAAATCTCGTTCTGGTAGTCCCCGAATGCCACTAGGCCCCCGCCTCCGCCTCAGCCAGTTCTTTCTTCCACTGCCGGAACGTCTCTTCGGTGCGGCCACGGCGCCAGTAACCCGAGATCGAGGACGCCCATTTGGCGTCCACGCCACGCTCCTTGCGGATGTACGGCCGCAGGTTGTGCATGACGGCTTGCGCTTCGCCGTGGATGAAAACGTGGACCTGCCCCGGCAACCACTGGGCGGTGGTTACCGCCTGGATCAGCGGCGCAAAATCGCCGGCGCGGTCCTCGGGGACCAGATCGGCCCGGCCGCCGCGATAGACCCAGCTCACCTCGACGGACTCCGGTGCGGCCAAAGGGATTTCGTCTTCCGCGCCGGCCACTTCGATGAACGCCTGACCGACCGCGTTGGCGGGCAAGGCCTCCAGCGCCGCGGCGATGGCCGGCAGCGCCGATTCGTCACCGGCAAGCAGATGCCAATCGGCGGCCGGGTCGGGGGTATAGGCGCCGCCGGGGCCCATCAGATAGATCGGCTGTCCGGGTTGGGCTTCCGCGGCCCAGGGGCCCGCGATTCCGTGCTCACCGTGCACCACGATGTCCACCGTGAGCTCGCGGGCCGCAACGTCGACATGACGGACGGTCATGGTCCGCACCAAAGGCATATTGTCGGGGGGCAGACCGGCGAAGCTGTCCAGGGTCAATGGCCGGGGCAAACCGGCCACGTCCACATCGTCCGCGACGAATACCAGCTTGACGTAGGAGTCGGTGAACTGGCTCGGCACGAAGGTGTCGAATCGGCTGCTCCCAAGCACCACCCGGACCATGTGGGGTGCGAGTTGTTCGGCGCGAACAACTTCGAAGCTTTGCAGAGGTCGACCCGCCACTCCGTCGACTATACGAGCCGCGCCGATGAAGTCTTGTCCACAGTCCGGCCACCGGCGGCGCGAACAATCCGCCACCGCCCCTCGTCGCGCCGCGCCAACCCGGCCACCTCCAGGATCGCCAGCGGCCCCAGCACCTGTTCCGGCGCCAACCCCGACGCGACCGCAATCTCGTCGACCGTCGCGGCGCCGCGCCCGGGCAACGCCTCGTACACCTGGCGCTCGCCGTCACTGAGCCCGTCGAGCGCGGTTGTCGGGTGCGGTACTTCGGGTGCCAGCTCGCCGATGCGCCCGACAAGCTCGATTACGTCGTCGACCCGGGTGACCAGCTCCGCGCCGTTGCGCAGCAGCGCATGACACCCCGCCGACGCGGACGATGTCACGGGTCCGGGCACCGCGGCCACCGGCCGACCCAGGGCCCGCGCCCAGGCGGCGGTGTTCGCCGCGCCGCTGCGCAGGCCCGCTTCCACCACCACCGCTGCCCCCGCGGTAGCCGCGACCAGGCGATTGCGCGTCAGAAACCGGTGCCTGGCCGGGCGGACACCCGGCGGGTATTCGCTGAACAGCAGCCCGTGCTGGCCTATGTGATGCAGCAGTGCGGAATGGCCGGCCGGATAAGGGATGTCCAGCCCCCCGGCGAGGACGGCCACGGTGATTCCTTCGCAGGCCAGCGCCGCGCGGTGGGCCGCGCCGTCGATGCCGTAGGCGCCGCCGGAGACTACCGCGACGTCGTGCTCGGCCAGCCCGGCCGCCAGGTCAGCGGCCACCTGCTCGCCGTACACGGTCGAAGCCCGCGTTCCGACGACGGCGGCCGCGCGTTGCGCCACCGCGTCGAGCCGTTCGGGGCCCAGTGCCCACAACACCATCGGCGGCCCGCCCCGGGCCTTGACTTCGGCGGCGCCGAATGCGGCGAAGGCGAGCAGCGGCCACTCGTCGCCGTCGGGTGTGATCAATCGCCCGCCGCGGCAGGCGAGCAATTCGAGATCCGCTGCGCTCCGGTCTATTTCGCGCCTCGCCTCGGTGCACCGGGCCACGTCGTCATCGACCAGTCCGCGCCGGACCCGCTCGGCCGCCTCCACGGGGCCAACGCGGTGCACCAGGGCGGCAAGCTCCGCGCAGGGCGGTTCGGCCACCCGGGACAAGTAAGCCCATGCCCGCCATACGGGATCGTCGACCGCCGTCGTCATCGCTGCGCCCCGGGTTCCCGGAAGCTGAGGGCGACGCCAACTTCGTCGAGCCCGGGCGATACCCGGCCTGCCAAATCGGCCAAACTCCACGCGACCCGCAATGTGCGATCGAGGCCCCGGATGCTGACCAGCCCACGATCCAGCGCCGACTTCAGCGGCGCCATCGCGGCGTTGCCGGGCCGGAACTTTCGCCGCAACAGCGCCCCGCTGACTTCGGCATTGGTGCGAAAACCGTGTGGTTGCCAACGCTCGGCGGCCGCCTCGCGCGCCGCCGCCACCCGATGGCGAACGTGCGCCGTCGACTCGCCATCGGTCACCGAGAACGCCCCGGCGCGTACCGAATTCATCTGCACCCGCAGGTCGACCCGGTCGAGCAACGGACCGGATAGCTTTCCCAGGTAGCGGCGTTTGGCCACCGCCGCGCAGATGCAGTCCTGGGGATCGGCGGGTGCGCAGGGGCACGGATTGGCGGCCAGCACAAGCTGGAACCGGGCCGGGTAACACGCCACCCCGTCGCGCCGGGCAAGTCGAATTTCCCCGTCCTCCAACGGTGTTCGCAACGCCTCCAGCGCGCTGACGCTGATCTCGGCGCATTCGTCGAGGAACAGCACTCCGCGATGCGCGCGGCTGACGGCGCCCGGGCGGGCCATCCCCGATCCCCCGCCGACGAGGGCCGCGACGCTGGAGCTGTGATGTGGCGCCACGAACGGCGGCGTGGTGATCAACGGCGTATCCGCCGACAGCAGGCCGGCCACCGAGTGGATCGCGGTGACCTCGAGCGACTCGCCCTCCGACAGCGGCGGCAACAGCCCCGGAAGGCGTTGGGCCAGCATCGTTTTGCCCACGCCCGGCGGACCGGTCAACATGAGGTGATGCGCCCCGGCGGCCGCGACCTCCACTGCGAACCTCGCCTGCGCCTGCCCGATTACGTCGGCCAGATCCGCGGAGGGCTCCGCGGTCGGGGCTCCCGCGCTGATCCTGTGGTCGAGCCCACCTGAGCCGCAGAGCCAGCCCTGCAGTTGCCTCAGGGTGCGCACGCCCCAGACGTCGATCCCGTCGACCAGGCTGGCCTCGGCAAGGTTGCCCAGCGGGACGACGACGGACGGCCACCCATCGCGTTTGGCGGCCAGCACCGCCGGCAGCACTCCGCGGACCGGCCGGACCCGTCCGTCCAACGACAACTCGCCCAGCAGGACCGTTTTCTCCAGACGTTCCCACGGGTTTTTTCGCTGCGCCGAAAGCACGGCGGAGGCCAAAGCGATGTCGTAGACCGATCCCATTTTTGGCAGCGTCGCGGGCGACAGCGCGAGCGTGAGCCGGGCCATGGGCCAGCTGTTTCCGCAATTGGTGACCGCCGCCCGGACCCGGTCGCGGGACTCCTGCAGAGCGGCATCGGGCAGACCCACCAGATGCACACCCGGCAGGCCGGAGGTGATGTCCGCCTCGATTTCCACGATCGCCCCGTCTAATCCGCGCACCGCGACGGAGAACGCGCGCCCCAGCGCCATCAGCCGATTCCCTGCAGGTGCGTGATCTCCGGGGTGCGGCCTGAATTTTTAGGCCCGACCCGCACGCCGATCACGTCGATCCGTACTGCCGCCCAACGCGCGTCCTGGCCGGCCAGCCACAGCCCGGCAAGCCTGCGCAGCCGTCGGACCTTACGCTCGGTGACCGCGTGCGCCAGCCCCCCGTAACCGTCGCCGGTACGGGTCTTGACCTCGACGAAAACCACCGTGCGGGTGGCCTCGTCGGAAGCGATCACGTCGAGCTCGCCGTAGCGGCAACGCCAGTTGCGCTGCAAGATCCGCAATCCCATCTTCGTCAGGTGGTCCACGGCGAGCGCCTCACCCATCGCTCCCAGCTGGACCCGGGTCATAGTCTGTTGGGTCGTCATGCCGGCCAAGGTGCCGGATAACCCCGACATGGCGCGTCGCCATCGGGGCCGAATGGCGGCCGAAACAAGCGGTTATCCCCAGACGAGGGTTTATCCCCAAGCGGAACTACGGGTTGGGCCACCCTGGTCTAGACATTGGTCGAGTCCTGTGGCGTTCGGTCGGAAAGGATTGAGTAGCCGACTACTCATGCCAATGTCATTGGGCATGGTCGAGGATTGCCGGTGTGAACTCAATTCATGATTTCACAAAGAACCGCGGCACGAAGAGCACAATGACGCCGACATATGCCCTTGGCGTTCATACCTTTCCGGTGCGCGCGACATTGATCCCGAAAACGCCACAGACACGTTCGTTCCTCCTCTGAACCTCCCGGGCCCGATGGCCCGACCTGAAAGGAAGGCCTAGCAATGAGGAAGTTTGTCGTCGCTGCGGAAGCTGCGAGTGCCCTTACCGCGGCGGCGTTGGGACTGGCCGCCACAGCCGCGGCGGATGATAGCGCTGACGTTGTGGTGAGCAACCTGGAAAACCAGGGCTACAACGTGCAATACCTGCCCTCGGTCCCCAGATCGCAGCTGCCGCAGTGCTTCGTCAAAGGGCAACACCCCAGCAGTCTCGACCAGTCGGCCAGTCTTCAGGAAAAGCGACACACGCTAGTTCAGGTCGACGTGACGTGCCCTTGACCCGGGTTCGCCTCGAAAGGAGTTACGACAATGACCGCAACTGCCGACGCGACTCCCTCTCAGGACGTACTGGCGCCGACGGTCCGGTCGGTTATCGCGCAAGAAGCAGCCAGGCTCACTCAGCCGGGAGGCCGCCACAGTGCTCATGTTGAACGCCGGGGAAATAATCGAAGCAGTAATGGCATCGGTACGGCGTCGCGCGAGCCGAGGTCAAACGCCACCGCGACGCTATTGCGCCAAACCGCGAGTCGGCAGCGGCGTCTTCGGCTGACCCAACCGGGTCCTCCCGTTCTTCAAAGCCCAGGGCGCCGAATGCTGGCTTGCGTCAGACGGAATCTCGTCAATCTGTTCGGTAGGCTTGATTGGACGAAGGTCATTGCATTTATTGCGGCGATTGGTGCCCTCGCGGGGACAATTTACTCATTTACATCGCTGCGATCAACGGTAACCCAGAACATGCAATCGGCAAGAGGCCAGCTGAGCGACCGACTTAACAAAGCGATCGGCTATCTTGATTCCGATAAAAACGCCAAAGATGTGGTGGTGGGTGGTATCTACTCGTTAGAACAACTCAGCCAAGATGACCTGGCGGATGAAAACCTTCGCATGGTCGTGTTCGACGTGCTGGATACCTATGTTGCCAATCATCGGCCCAAGGAATGTCCCGAGCTCGCCCCCCCGTATGCCCT
>Ga0318537_10000062_pt1 | contig 18445 bp, 26 predicted proteins | sample GRESIP117b4f29_FD_203657 | JGI IMG/M metagenome (GOLD analysis project Ga0318537, IMG submission 203657) | Tropical soil microbial communities from Luquillo Experimental Forest, Puerto Rico - GRE.SIPMG.117b4f29 | ecosystem: Environmental > Terrestrial > Soil > Tropical forest > Bulk soil... | reverse complement strand
ACCGGCGATTACATCTGGAACGACAACAATCCCGGCACCGGCTTCCGGCCGCTACGTGATGTTCGCGCGGCGTTCCTGCCGCAAGTCGCTTAGCGTGCAGTTTTGAGCAAATCGTGCGGCGACCCCTGTATCGCGAAATTTACGTTTTGAGGAACATTGCCGCCACCTGCCATCATTGTCATGGCATCAAGCTGGGCAACTACTACTCCAATCACTCTTCCCGACATATCAAGTAATGGGCCTCCGCTGTTGCCAGGCTGTGTAGGTTCCGATGTCTGTAGGAAGCGGGTGTCGTCCTTTATTCCGCTCAGCGATGTTATATTCCCCAAGGCGAAGTTGCCGCCAGACGATAAAATCCCGGAGTATGGAAAGCCGTAGGCCGCAATTTGCTGACCAAGTTTCCCGCGACTACCAAAGCTGGCTATCGCGCTGGCGTTCATGCCAGTGTGCAGAAGGGCCAGATCATTCGTCTCGTCTCGGCCGGATATCGTAGCTGTATCCGACGACCCCTCCGGATATCGCACCTCAATAGGTTTTGTGCATTCCTCGACAACGTGGTTGTTAGTGATCACAAACCCCGAGGCGACGAAGAATCCCGTTCCAGACACTGTTACTTCTTGTTGCGACGGTTGCTTGGGCTGGTTGGGATGCTCCTCTGCACACTTTTTCACTGCGCTGATTGCGGCTGCACTATCTTTCATACTGAGACGCGATGGAGTTAATATAGTTCGGTTTTCAGTGGCAAGCGCTAGCCCGTCTGCGGCCACCAGATCATTGACGAAATCGGCTGAAAGGGGCTCGGACATCAGGCCATCGGGAGTAGTTGCGCAAGATCGAAGGGCGCTGCCTGGAGAACGGCTGGCACCTCGAACACGTCTATGTCGATGCCGGCGTCTCGGGCTCGACCCCGCTCACCCGCCGGCCGGAGGGCGCAAAGCTCTTGCGCGCGGTGCAGCCGGGTGACGTCGTGATCGCGGCGAAGATGGACCGCATGTTCCGCTCGGCCCTCGATGCCTTGCAGACCATCGCCGAGTTCAAGCGGCGCAAGATCGGCCTGTGGCTCCTCGACCTCGGCAACGACTGCTCGGGGAACGGGATCTCGGAGCTGATCATGACCGTGCTCGCCGCCGTCGCGCAATTCGAGAGAGGGCTGATCTCCGAGCGGATTAAAGACGCCAAGCGCAACCTGCGGCGCCAGGGCCGGCACCAGGGCGGCGGGCGCCCGTTCGGGTGGCAATTCGGAAAATCAAATGGCACCGGCCGGGCGCGCGAGCTGATCCCCGACCCGGAGGAGCAGGCCGCCATCGCCGAGATCGTCGCGATGCGTGCTGCGGGGCGTTCGCTGATGGGGATCCGCGACACCATGCGCGCCCAGGGCTTCCCGATCAGCCACCAGCTCGTCGCCAACACCCTCGCCCGGCACGCGGCGGGAGGGACGGCATGAGCGAAGCGCTGGATCTCCGGGGGGACACTGCAAAGCGACGGCGAGAACATGGCTGACCCAGCCCACCTTGAGGTGCTCCGGCGAGGGGTCGACGCTTGGAATGCTTGGCGGACCGAAAGCCCTTCCGTCATACCTGACCTAAATGGAGCGGACCTCCACAGGGCGGACCTTAGCCGGGCGGACCTCCGCGAGGCGTGGCTCCGCGGGGCGCACCTCGAGGGGGCGGACCTCTACCGGGCGGAACTCTGCGAAGCGCACCTCGACGGGGCGTACCTCAGCAGGGCGAACCTCCACCAGGCGGACCTTAGCGGAGCGCACCTCAGCGGGGCGGACCTCAGCGAGGCGGATCTTAGCAGGGCGCACCTCAGCAGGGCGTACCTCAGCAGGGCGAACCTCCACCAGGCGAACCTTAGCGAAGCACACCTCAGCCGGGCGCACCTCGACGGGGCGTACCTCAGCAGGGCGAACCTCTGCGAAGCGAACCTCAGCCGGGCGGATCTCAACGGGGCGGACCTCAGCAGGGCGCATCTCCGCGGGGTGAACCTCTGCGAAGCGATCCTCGTCCGTGCCAACTTGACCGATGCGGATCTTGCGGACGCCGACCTGACCGGCTGCCTCATCTACGGCGTATCCGCATGGGGACTAAAGTTCAGCGATAAAACCAAGCAACGAAATTTGATTATCACGACGCTTCGCGAACCGGAGATCACGGTAGACGATATCGAAGTCGCTCAATTCATTTATCTGATGTTGAACAACCAAAAAATCCGCGACGTCATTGACACCATCACATCCAAAGCAGTGCTGATCCTCGGCCGCTTCACGGATGAGCGTAAGGCAGTTCTTGACGCTTTACGGGATGAACTACGCAAGCGCAACTACCTGCCAATCCTCTTCGACTTCGACAAACCCGCGGAGCGAGACATTACAGAGACCGTGTCGCTGCTCGCCCGCATGGCGCGGTTCGTGGTGGCGGATATCACGGACGCTAAGAGCATCCCACAAGAGCTGGGCATCATCGTGCCCGACCTGCCGTCCGTCCCGGTGCAGCCTCTGTTGCTGGAAGGAAGCGACGAGTACGGCATGTTCGAGCATTTCAAGCGATATCCGTGGGTTCTGAAAACGTACCGCTACGAATCCCAGGAGCAACTGATCGGCAATCTCGCCGACAGAGTGATCCGCCCCGCCGAGGCCAAAGTTCTGGAGCTTCGAGGGCCGACCGTCCCAACATGATCCTCGACCTGACCGACGAAGAGACCCTGGCGCTGCTGAATGTCCTGATCGACGTGATCGAGGCCGACCGCTACCCGATGTCGCCGCGCATCCGGGCATTGCAAGCGATCCTGGGCAAGTGCGGCGAAGTCGGCGGTTTGCCCTCGGAACTCGTGGCACGGCTGCGCCGCTATGGCCCGCCGCCTCCCGCCCGGCCTCCCACACCGGAGGAGCGCGATCCCGCTCGGCGGCCACGGCAGGGCCGGCGAACCCGCCCTTGACACCTAACCGAACTGTGAAGGAGTTCCGATCAAAATGTCCGACAAGAAGGTGTATGTGCATCGCTGGGAAGACGGCACCTTTTCTCGCCCTTAAACATTGCCGAGATGCGGGAAGCCGAGAGGCCGACCTTGCGGGCGACTTCGCTTTTGCTGTGTCCGAGGCGAAGCAGGCGTGCTGCTTCGTTCCTCCGCTGTTGCCGCATCCGGGTCCGCATCGTAGCTGTCATGCGCTGCGCCGTGGTGCGGTTGATGCCGGTCTTCTGCATGACCTCGCGGACGACATCTTGCGGCCGGGTCGCGGTGATAAGGGACGGGTCGAGGGTTTGCTTGCCGGGTTTTGGGGGCCGTGGCGGGCCGCCGTCGACCAGGGGCGCAGGGCGACCCCAGGGCCACCACAAGGCGATGGCTTCGGCCTCGGAGGTGGCGGGGTACAGCCGATAGATCGGCATTGAGTAGATGATGCCGGCATAGAGCGAGAGCAGCTTCTCGCTGGTGAAGACGAGCATGTCGGCGATGTGGATCGCCTCGGCGTATTCCGCTGCCGTCGGCGCCGAGTCACCTCCGGTCAGGCGGTTGAGGACATCCGCCGCGACCAGGTGACGCGCGTCCCACCTCGCCAGCGTGGCCCGGAGGTAATCGAGCGCGCTCATGGTTTGATCGGGCGTGGCGTCGATGATCCGCACCCATTCGTCGGCTGCGGTCGGCACCATCGCCCAGAATGCGAGATCGATCGAGTTTGCGACGGATCGGGGGGCGCCATGCATGTCGCCATGCAGCGTGATCGGGCAGGCGAGGCGCTCGGCCTGGAGCTCAGTCGTCTGCAACGTGCTGTCCAAGTAGCCACGCAGTTTGTCTCTCGCATCGCCAAGTCCGTCGCGCAGCTTTACCGCGTGCTCGCCCCGCCGGCCGACAAAGCCCGTAAAGCCGGTGGCGGTGAGGACGAATTCCGCCAGAGCGACGTATTGGCGCGTTTGGTACTGGCGCGTTTCCCGGGTGCTGTACCGTATCGGGCTCAGCAGCCGGTTGAGCGCGATCCGCGCCTCCTCCCAGCCCATGTCCGGCATCGCGCGAAATGTGGTCGCCTCTCGATATCGAGAGCTGTCGAGCCCCCCCGAACAGGCAAACACGGCGGCGCGCAGCGCTTCCGGCGGATCGACCTCGACGGCCGCGGGGAAGGCTTTGGCGGCTTGTATGGCGCTCAGGCCGTCCTGATCGCTGTCGCGGTAACGGCGCCATCCGTAATCATCGCTATCGTCACGAAGTCGCAGCTCCGGCGGTGGCGGCGCGATCTCAAAAAAGGCCGGGAAATCGGTCATTCGCCGCTCTCTTCCGGCGCCCTCAGCGCCTTGGCCGGCGCGGCCTGCGGCAGCAAGGGCGAGCCGTCGCTATAGCCCTCGAACCCCCACTGCTCGGGATGAGGCAACAACTTGCGCAGGATGCCGATGGCCGGCCCTGGCGGCTCCAAGGTGGGGGTCGCACGATTGGGCACCGCCAGTCGCTCCAGCATCGCGACGACTTCGGGATTGTCGGTCGCGTGCAGGGTGGCTTCGGTCATCACTTCGGTCGTGTAGGTCGCCGAGTTCGCCAGCATAAAGGCGTGCCGCGCGGTCAGATGCTTGGCGGCGTCGCGCCGCACCTTGTCGCGCACCGGCCCCGGGATGCCGCCGGGAATGAGTCGGACCATCAGTTGCGGCCGGGCAAATTCGGCCGGATAGCACTCGGCGGCGAGCCGGTCGAACTCCTCGATAATGGGTGCCATCAGTGTATTGGCGCGATCGACCAGCGCGCGGATTTCAGGAAACTCCATGCCGTCGTAGGAGCGGTTGACGACCGCCTCCAGCTCGGCCTCGCGTTGTTTGCGCCAAGCATCGGCGCGCGTCCGATCCTCGCTCTGGCGCTGCTTGGTAGCCCTATTGACGAGGTTCAGCTCACCGACGCGCCATTTGCGACCAGCTGTCATATTTGTCCCCTTTTGCAGCGATGCGATTGCACAAGTGCATCGTAGCTTGACCTCTACACTTTTGCAACTCGGGAACGTCACAAGTGGAAGTCACCTGAGCGTCGGTGTGGATAAGCTGCTGACGATCGAGGCAGGGGAGAGGCGCTAGCAACAGGCCTACCTGAACCAAGGCGATTAAGTGCCGGCGTTCCTCGACCGCGAGGTCGAGCCGGGCGCGCGGTCAAGCCTCGGGTCCTCTCGCGAATCGCTACGGGCTGCCCACCGCTCCCCGGTCGCAGACCGCTGCACTCGCTCCCATGCTGCTGACTCGGCGAACTGGTGGAAACTCAAGGAAAATCCGCGTCTGCAGTGCGCGCCTCGGATCGAGCTTTCTTGCCCTTATCGCCTTAACACAGTAACGGCGTAATGCCGTACAACCTCATTTGAGGTCGGTTCATGCCGGTTCTCGCCTGCCTCAACCAGAAAGGGGGCGTGGGAAAAACCACGCTCTGCACCAATCTCGCCACAGCCTTGGCGGTCTCCGGAAAGAAAGTGCTACTGATCGATGCCGATCGGCAAGGCAGCGCACTCGACTGGTCGGCAGCCCGCAAAGCTGATCCGTTATTCCCTGTCGTGGGCCTTCCCAAGGATACGCTGCACCGGGAGGTTGCGGTATTGGCGGCACCCTACGATTGGGTACTCATCGATGGACCGCCACGTGTCAGTACGGTTGCCAAGTCAGCCCTCGCCGCCAGCGATATCGTTATCATCCCGGTTCAGCCCTCTCCCTACGACGTGTGGGCGGCCAAGGAGATCGTCGATCTCGTAACCGAGGTGCGGGTCATTAAGGCGAGCCTCATCGCCTTATTTGCGGTGAACCGGAAAATCGTAGGTACGGCTATTGGCCGCGATGTCGCGGAAGCCTTGGCGGCTTATGACTTACCAGTGTTCAAAGCGGCCGTCTCGCAGCGCGTAGGTTTTGCGGAAAGCGCCGCGCTTGGCCAGGCCGTCATCGAGACCGATCCCCAAGGTCAAGCAGCAAGTGAGATCCGCGCCTTGGCCGCCGAACTGGTCATCCACGTCGCCGATCATCTGGAGCGCGTCGCATGAGCAAGTCCGTCACGATACCTTCCAATCCGCGCAACAAGCCCACCGCGAAGCAGTTGCAAGCGCTGGACGACCTCGTGCGCCGTGACGAACCCACCCAAGCTGCTCAGAAGTCGTCAAAGCCTCCGATGAAGCGTCTGACATTCGACATCGACGCTGCTCTGCACAAGCGCATCCGCATGACTTGTCTCGAGCGCGACAAGGACATGGCCGAAGAAATCCGGCGTATCCTCGCTGAGAATTTCCCGCCGTAAAACCGTATCGCCGCAGCGTCGCCGCGTCGGGTCGGGTCGGGTCGATGTTAGCCAGAGTTCGAAGGGGGGATATGGGCGATGCCGATCAAGCCTGAGATGCGGCGGTTTTATCCGAGCGACTGGCCGCAGATCAGCCGTCGCGTGCGGTTTGAGCGCGCCGACGGCATCTGCCAGGGATGTGGCCGGCCCCATGGTGTGACGGTTCGCTGTCTGCCGGACGGCCGCTGGTTCGATGCCGCGCGCCGCACCTGGCGGGACGGACGCGGCCACCGGGCGCGGTGGCCCGACCTCGAGGAGGCGGCGCAGATGCGGCCAACCCGCGTCGTCCTGGCCGCAGCCCATCTCGATCATGACCCGAGCAACAACCGGCTTCGCAATCTCAAGAGCCTGTGCCAGCGCTGCCACATGATCCATGACCGCCCGCACCATCTGGCGCGGCGGCGGATCACCTACCTGCTGAGACGGGCGCTCGGCGATTTGCTTCCTGGGCCCCTATTCAGCCCATCTCGGGGTTCGGGCGTTCGGTCAGGCGTTTGCCAGTTCAAGCAGCACCTCGCCGTGACAGCGCTCCGGTGCGCACCAGTAAGCGAGATCCTTGCCGCGTAGCTTCTGCAGCGCCGCCATCAGCTCCGGCCGCCGCAGAAGCCAAGCACGATATTGGGCGATGACTCCGTCTCGCGTGCCGACCCGATCTTGAACGGATTGGCCCATTTGCTGCGCGCAAGCCTCACTCTCGGCATCGGGCGGCCGATATAGACCACACCAGGCGGCATTAGTCGCCATAAACGATTCGTGATTTGCGCTCGCGCCTCGACCGTGAGGCCGAGGAGCGTCAGACGCTTATGGCGATCCTGACCGATCAAAGGCACCGCCCGTGGTGGCGGCGGTGGTTCAGGTAACGCCTAGCGCCCTCTTGCGCTCTTCAAGCACTATCGTTGTAGGTATCTCAAATCTTCGCTCATCGATGCCGTGTTGGAACATCAACCGAGCCTGTGGGTTCATGTTCTCCCCCGCGATTTGGCGCGCACGGGCATAGGTAGCGCTGCACATTCCCCGGATAGCGACTGCTATTGTGCCTGCGTCCGATTTCAGATCATCGACTTTGCGGGCGGCGTCCGCCAAACACGCTATATCTGCGCGCATCGCGGCGTCCAATTCCGCATGAGAAACGGGAGCCTGTGGCGCTGTTGAACCGGCAGTGGCTTAATCGTTGTTAAACAATATCTTACAGCGAAATTGGCGGCTGAGCTGGCAGTTTTCGTCCAATTTTCCTACCAGTCGGATCGTAGTCCATGCTTCGGACCCGACCCTATGCCGCCGATAAGCCTACGGTTTCGCTGCCCAAGACGTTGCTGCGATTCATCCGATTTTCCTACCGCCGGCCGCCACTATCGGTGTTCACCTGATCGTCGGTTGGCCACTCTGGTAATTGGTATTGTTTCAGGAGAGCAAGGTAATAGGGCGCCGGGCCTAGAAGTGGCGGCTGTCTGCCCTCTCGAGATCTCTACGGCTGGAGCTCGACGATGACCGAAATGGGGCAACAGCGGCCGATCGGCCCCTACTCGGCTCGATCTTGCTTGTGATAACGTGCTGTATCACCGAGGCCAGCGAGAAGAGGAGAAGAGGAGGGGAGGGGCCAGTTCCAGCCGTTTCCCCCCAAGCTCGGCACAACACCTCGCCCGGGCTGTGCGATCACAATCCGCGCCCTCGGGGATCCCTTCCGCATCCGTATCGTCCGCTTCGACCCCGGGCCCCTCTCCGGAAATAGTACCCCATAACTAGCTTTATGGTACACTATAGAAACATGGGGCGGGGGGATCATGACCGATCTCGAAGACCCGGGCGCTCGCCTGGGAACCACGACCGCACTCACCGTTATCGAGCCGGCAACCGGGTTGCCCGTGCCGGCGATGATCGCCGGCGCCGGCGAGCGTGCATCGCTCAGGTTCATCGATTTCTTCACCGCCCACATCCGCAACCCGAACACACGCGCCGCCTATGGCGTCGCCGTGCGGGAATTCTTCACCTGGCTCGAGCTCGGCGGCCTCACCGAGCTCACGGAGATCCGCACGCATCATATTTCGACGTACATCGAGATTCTGACCCGCCGCTACAGCGCGCCGACGGTCAAGCAGCACCTGGCGGCGATCCGCCGGCTGTTCGACTGGCTCATCGTCGGCCAGGTCATCGATCAGAATCCTGCGGCGCCGGTGCGCGGACCCACGCATATCGTCAAGAAAGGTAAGACGCCGGTGCTCCTCGCGGACGAGGCGCGGCAGCTGCTCGACAGCATCGACGTGTCGACCATCATCGGATTGCGCGACCGCGCGCTCATCGCCCTCTTGGTCTACAGCTTCGCCCGGATCTCGGCGGCGCTGCAGATGGATGTCGAGGACTATTATCCGCAGGGCAAGCGCTGGTGGGTTCGCCTGCACGAAAAAGGCGGCAAGCAGCACGAAATGCCCGCACATCATTTGCTTGAGCAGTATCTCGACGCCTATGTGACGGGCGCCGGCCTCGGAGCCGAGAAAAACACCCCGCTGTTTCGCACACTCGGCGGCCGCGGCCGCAAGCACCTCACTGAGGATCGCATGGCGCGTCAGGACGCCCGACGCATGATTGTTCGCCGGGCTAAGAACGCGGGCCTTCTCACGCGGCTCGGCTGCCACAGCTTCCGGGCGACCGGCATCACCGTCTATTTGCTCAACGGCGGCCTGCTCGAGTACGCCCAGCAGATGGCGGCGCATGAGAGCGCGCGCACGACCAAGCTTTACGATCGCCGCAACGATCAGGTCACACTCGACCAGGTCGAGCGGATTGTCTTGTGAGAGCTTCAGATGAAGGTTTTTTGGTGCCGTCCGGGGTGTGGTTGGAATTGAAGGTGGCGTAGTCTCCGGGTGCTGAAACCCAAACGATCCCGGCGTTGAGCGCCGGTGGAGACCACGCCATGACCAACAGTAGCACAAAGTCGCCGGTCCAGGGTTCGGAAGCCGGGGCAGAGGTTCATCTTCTCGACGATTGGTTTGACTACGGAATGGAAGAGCCGGTCGCTGCGGGCTTACCAGCGGCGCACCAAGCAGGCCGATTCGCTGATCGCCGGCGCCTATCGTGCCGGTACCAACACGCGTCGGGTGCGCCGGTCGCTGTCAGCCGTGTTCGGCGGCGCAGTCAGCAAGGACACGGTGAGCCGGGTATGGCGCAAGGTAAAGGGCGATTGGGACCCGCCTGATGCCAGTCCATGTCGAGCCGCGCGGCGAGATCGGCAACTGTCATGTCGCGGTGGCGCAACGCCGTGTAAAGGGCCGCTTTCAGCGCGATGGTCGGCGACGGCGAGATGATGTGCTGATCAGGGCCGGCCTCGGTCTGCGTCGGCGGCGGGATCTCCTCGCCGTCGACAATGCGGCTAGCGAGCGAGCATCACATGCAACAAGCCGGCACCGATTTCCTTGCGCAGATCCTTCACCGTCGTCTTGTGGCTCCCGAAATGCAGCGTTCCGAGACTGCCTTTGCCCGTGTCGCTGATCGAAGCAGACGGCGATGCCGCGATCCCGACCGAGCGTATTGATCCTGCGCAGGAACTCGTTCCCGGTCATCGGCTCCATCACATAGGATATTTTTGTCCCATCGGCAAGGATCAGCGGAACCACCGCCGCCAGGGCCGGCGACCGGCCAACAGCTCGAGCTGGGCCCGCAATACCGCCGCCTCGTTGCCCGAGATCATCTCGGCCGTTCGAGCATCCGCCAGGGCGATCAGTGGCTCGTCGACGCGCCGATTGGCGATCCCGAGCTGATCGCGGAGCGTCTCGACGGCGATTTCGAGCGCCCGCACGTTCACCTGATCGGCGCCGTTCGGGTTCCTGCTCATGTGATCGCGGTCGATCGCCGATCGAGGCTGAACATCAGCATCATCGGGCACCAGAACCATCGCCTTGTCGCCATACGCGTTCGGCGTTCGCCGCGACCAGCCTCGCCGCTTGGCGAGCATGCGTGCGGCGTTCGCTGTGCAGCCCAGCAGCTCACCCAGCTCGCGATAGGTCAGCCAGCGTTCTTGAATCTCATCGACCACGATTTCCCCCCGAAACACAGCCCGCACATACGCCGGTCCAGGCCGAACAGGCGGGTCTGCTCGCCTCTGCCTTGTTGCGCTGGGGGAAGGCGCGGCGTCGATCTTCTGGATATACCAGCTTGGCGCCGGCTGCAATAATCGGCCAGCGCTCGCGCGCTCTCACGTCGTCGGTTGTGCTGTGCCTTGGTGCGGAGGCCGCGACCGAGCGAGAGAGCCGCGATCGGGAGCGGGTGTCCCCGTCGCCGGCGGCGCCGGCGCCCGCTCCGGCACTGCCGCCATATCGCCAGGGCGGCATTTGTCCGATACTGGACCGATGCTGCCGTTGGCGCCGGCCATCGCGCAGATCCCTGCCGCGGTTTCAGCGGGGCGGCGTCGTGCCGATCGCCGCGCATGCCGGCGAGATGGTATTGCCGGCCAATATCTCGACCGGCTTGCAGCGGCTGTTCGCCGGCGCGCAGGGAGCGCTGCTGTTTGCGCCGTAGGCCTCCGGCGACTTTGCGGCCAGGCGGACGCAGCAGCTTGGCGCCTGGCTCACTGGCCAGGGCTTTGTGCCCAAGGTGCAGATCGAGAACGTCGATGAGTTCGGCGGCTCACTGGCCGGCGGTGCCATTGCCGGTGTGGTCGGCGGCGTTCAGCGCGGGGCGGCGGCTGGCGCTCGTGCCGGCGCCCAGATCGGCCAGGTCGCCGAGACTGGCGTCGAGAAAGCCCTCCAAGTGGTCGGCGGCGTCGGCGCGGACAAACGCCGGATTGTTTGGGTTTCAGCACCCGGAGACTACGCCACCTTCAATTCCAACCACACCCCGGACGGCACCAAATCCCCGGCAGAGCCGCCTGATGGGCCTTCTTGGCCCTTGGGACGTTTTTTTGACTGTGCCCGTGGTTTGCTTAATCAGACTTGAAACCGACGCCGGCATACCACCATGTCCAGCTACTGCTCTCCAAGCCTCGATCGAGGCTTCTCCTCATGCACGGATTTCAAAGGAGCCGACAGCGACCGCACCAGGCGGCTAGCAGCCAAGCTGTTCCGCGTCGCGCGCCCGATTCTCGGTATCCAGCCGTGCCGCGAAAACGCTTACATCGCGCTCGACGCTGTTGCCTGGGTCGCAGCGAGGATCCTCGCCGGTATTGAAGACCGCGCCGCACGCGATTTCTTCGACCTGGCGCTAATGCAGAGCCTCGCCCAGCTAGAGGCGTCAAAAACAGCAACCGATGTCGAGCCAACGCCAGTCGGCAGCAAGCGCTACGGGTCATCCCGATGAGGGCACCATTCGAGGCTCCCTTGAGTGGGACGGTTCGGGCTGTCTCCTCTTTGCCGGGCCGTAGCCTCCGTGGAGAAGGGCAAGTTACCCGCCCGAGAGTTGTGATCGCGCGAGAGGTACCCGATGCCGTCGGGATACCCAGTCCCGCGCGTAATCACCAATCAGCAATCCGAACTGGGGACCTTGTCGTCCATCTTGAGACCCGCGTTGTCGCTGCAGACGGCAAGCCGGTATGGTTGACCGGCAAGGAATACAGTATCTTAGAGGTGCTCAGCTTGCAGCAGGGCGCCACCGTGACCAAGGAGATGCTTCTTGGCCACCTCTACGGGGGAAAGGCCGAGCCGAGGCGCAGGATCATCGATGTTTTTGTCTGCCATCTGAGAAAAAAGCTGGCACAGGCGACAGGCGGCAAACACTATATCGAGACCATTCGGGGTCGAGGCTATCGGCTTTGCGATCCGGCGGAAATATCTTTGCTGCCACCTATTTGACGGGACGGCCTCTGGTGCCGCAAGCGCGACAGCCGGACGAACCCGTCGCGCCCCGCAAACAGGGAGATCTCCGCGTAATTTGACGCCGCCGCTTTCCTGAGCGAGCGAACATGAAACAGGTGAACAGAGATCGGCGTTCACCTCCGACAGGAGGGCACCCTCCCGTCCCGACATCAACCGGCCGTCAAGCGGTGAATTTCCGCTGACCGGGAAGGTCTGTGCCTGACGCGGGCGGAAAGGACCGCATTGCAGCTTGTTTTGCCGCGTCATCTGCGGCGACGCCGGGAGAAAATATTCGGACCCGCACCCTCGCATCGCCTTGACGGCAACGCCAAGGCCCGCGTCTGGGCCGCCGCCTCCGCCTACAATTCGGCGAATCGGGCCTGATTTCGTGGCCTATTGAACAGCTCGCTCCTGCCTTCCTTTTGCGAGTAGTCCGGATTCTTGATCTTCAGCCACCGGACGCGCGGGCCATACGGATCAGCCAGACGCTTGGCGACGATCCCCTCAAGGTCGTGCGCGCACATCAATTCGAACAGCTCGCACACCCGCGGCCCTCGACCGACCCCGCCTCGGAGATCACCGGCGATCCCTTTGGCGCAGCGCACGGCGGCGCTCGCTCAGCGGCAACGGGCGCAGGTCGGCGCCATCGCGCCACAGCAGGTCGAACGCCACATAGGCGGGTGCCCGCGTGCCGCGCACGAGACCCCAGAACCGCAGGCGGCCGGTCGCGTCGGCGGCGATCACCTCGCCGTCGAGCACCACCTCGTCGCCGAGTGCGGCAAACCGGTCGAGCGATTTGCCGGTGCGCGAGATGAAACGGCAGCGGCCCTGCTCGATGAAGCAGAGCGCGCGAAACCCGTCATACTTCACATCGAACAACCAGCCGGAATCGTCGAACGGCTCTTTCCTCAAGGTCGGGATGATCGGCTGCACCCAGGGGAGCGTCATCCCGTCAGCGCCGGGCGCCGGTCGCGACAAAATCGACTTGCTTCGAGCCGCAGTTGCCGCAGACGAGGCGTTTGTGCCACTCCGGGACCGTCGTCTCGGCACCATAGTGCCGAGCCATCTCGGCCGGGTCCGGCTCGACCTCGTGGCTGCAATCACGGCACCAGACGCCGGTCGAGGAGCGACGGCGGCTGACTGGGCGGCCTGGAGCCACGATCTCGAGGCGCGGCTCATCTGATCGGGCGGGCTCGTTAGCTGCCAGGAGGCGGAAGCTCCGCCTCTTTCGTGGGTGGGCGATGTACCGGATTGTTGCGTCAGGTGGTGCGATGGGCGGCGCGAAATCGCGAGCCCGGTGATGATCGCTTTGCCCACCGTAATCACACCGATGGAAAGGTCAGCCGTGTGGCGGCCAATAGTGCAGTGCGGCGAACAGCATACCGGCGACGATGAACCCGTGTAGGCATAAAAGATCGCCCCGACGACAGGACCGACGCCGGGGCTAAGGTTGGGAGACGCCATGCTCAAGCTTCGGCTTCGGGATCGCTTTCACCGAAGGCATGGTGTCAGCCGCATATTAACCTTCGCTGGCGCAGCTTCTCAACAAAAAAGCCCCGGTTTTGCAGTCCGACGAAGTATCAATCGGGATACTGCGATCCTACCCCTGCGGAGGTCTCCCGTCATGCCCGATTCGTTCGATCTCGACGCTGCGCTGAGACGGGCTAATCGGTCCTCTCAATGCCCCTGAAACAAGAAGCGGGTTGCGAGGACCCATAAGAGCAGTGCGCCGGGCCACGCCAATCCGCGCTCCTCCCTGCAACGACACGGCTTTTTCGGGTCAAGGGACCTTGGTCAGACTTTCTATCACGCCGCGGACGGTGCCGTTGCTTGCTTCCGACCCGGCGCGATCCGGTCGATCGCTTCGGTGATCGCGCGCACCAGCTCGCGCGGCTGATCTCGGGTAAATCCCGGTTTTACGGCCGTCCGCCCATCATGATCGCGGCGGCGAGGATCACGCCGACCGCGACCACCATCATGCCGCCGAGCCGGCCGAGGGGCTACCGGGTTCACCGCCCCTGCCGAGGGAGGAAGGGCACCAAGTCATAGCCCGATCATCCCCCAAATCCACCAAATCATCACCCACAACAACGCCGGGAGTACAACCAACACAAGCCTGAGCAGTGGCCTCCCCCTCACCGCCGGGGGTCTTGGCCGCCGTGAAGGATCGCGTTCCTCCGGCGTCGGCCATTGAGCGGGAGGCGGCGGCGCATAGCGTCGCAGCCGCGCAGCGAGTTCCGGCGAAAGCCCGCCGACTTCGCCGCACTTGCCGAGGATCTCTTGCAGCAGCCGGATGCGCGGCGAGCGCGGGTAGCGGTCTGCCTCGATCACCTCGATCAGCAGGTTGAGCAGCGCCCGTGCCTGTTCGTCGCTGAGGTCAAGGATCATGGCCGCCGCTCGCCCAGTGGCCCGAAGGCCGAGCACTTGCGCTTGGCCTCGCGTAAGGCCAGCTCGTTGCAGAAGTTTTGCCCGATGGCCCCGGCGGCCCGGCGCGCCGGTCGGCCTCCAGGCAAGCGTCTTGGCGGGCGTAGTAGCGGTCCCAGTCGAAGGGCCGATCGGCACCCTTGGCTGGAACGATCCGCAAGGCCACAGCGATCAGCACGACGGCCAGGATGACGCCGACAAGCCCGATGAACAGCACGACCAGGAAGATTCGGGGGCGCTGCGTTTCATCACCCGTGTCCTGAGAACAGGAATACGAGCAAGCCATGCGAGCGCCAGGTAAACCGGCAGCGTGGCGGCGCTCGCTTTGCCTAAGCATATGCAGAGCCCATATGTGGTCTGCAATGCAAGGGCGCTATGTGAAGCTGTTCCGCAACGGACAGAACCAGGCGGTGCGGATCCCGCGTGAGTTCGAATTGCCGGGTAGCGACGCGATCATGAAGAAGGATGGCGCGCGGCTGATCATCGAGCCGGCGCTGCCGCGCTCGCTGCTGGCGCTGCTCGATACGCTGGACGAGCTCGAGGAAGAATTCCCTGAGATCGACGACCCGCCGCCCGAGCCGGTCGACATCTAAAGGATGGGCTGGCTGCTCGACACCAACATCGTCTCTGACCTGGTGCGTCATCCGCGGACGAGCAGGGTGCGTTATCTCTCCTTCGACCCGGATCAGGTCGGCCTTCAAGGATGAGTTCTTCGGGTCGCGTGCGATGGCGTCCTGCAACACCCCGCGGACCTGGATCAAAAATTTCGCGCCGTTGAGCGCGTTAAGATAGCGCGACAAGATCGGTGCCGAATTCGGCGCGAGCGCGTAGGCCCGCTTGAAGCTGGAAACTGCGCTGTTGGTATCGCCGGCCGCGAGCTGCGCCTGCCCTTGGGTGTCGAGGATATCGGCGTTCCCTGGGAATTGCGCGGCGAGTTCCACCGCTAAGGTCTTTGCATTGGTCCAGTCTCCGCGCCTTTGGTAAACGCCGACCAGTTTGAGCCCCGGCACCGGATCATTTGGCGCCGCGGTGCGCGCCCGGTTGATCGCGTCGATGGCTTCCGTCCACTTCTCCTCGGCTATGGTCGGCGAGGCCGAAGAGCGCTGACATCATTGGGATTTTTGGACAGCAGATCGTTATAGAGATTTCTCGCCTCGGCCGCGCGACCCGTTGCCACGTAAACTTGCGCGAGATCGCCGGTGGCGTCGGGAAGATTCGGGTTGATCGCCAGAGCCGCGCGGAACGCGCTCTCCGCCCCGGGATAATCCCGCTGAGCGGCGCGGACTACCCCGAGCAGGGTGTGGTAGATCGGGTTCTTGGTGTCGCGCTTGACCAGCGAGACGGCGGCCTCCGCGGCCATGTCGAACCGGCGCGCCCGCAGTTCCGCGGTCACCAGCGCGGGTCCGGCTATTGGCGCGCCGGCCTCGGTGCCGAACACCTGTGCCAGTGTGGCGAGACCTTGCTCGGGTTGACCGATATCGATCTCCGACATACCGGCTTGTGTCTTGATGGTCGGGTTATCGGGGTCGAGAGCAGCGGCTTTTTGGAACTGCTGCAGGGCGAGGTCCGGCTGACCGTCCGCCATATAGGCCTCTCCTAGAACGGTCAACGCCGCCGCATCGGCCGGCATCTTGTCGACCAATGGCTTGAGGTATCCGATCGCCCGGCGCGCCGCCTGCTGTTGCAACGCCGCGGTCGCGATCAATCGGGTCGGCCGACTATCCTGAAACACGCCATGACGCCGGCGCAGCGGCAGCGCCGGCATCGGCGGAAGCTGCGGCGCGAAAAAAGAGAAACCGAGGCTTTAGCCGTACGGGAGCGCAATCGGCAGCGGTGCGGCGCTTACCAGACATTCGAGCGCAAAGCTCAAATAGACGCAGAAACCCGACGTTAGATGCTGTGGCGCGACGAATGGTTGAATCATGTGGGGAATGCAGGAATCGCCGACGAGCTGGTCCGGCAATTCGCCGAGGCCATGCTAACCGACCGCATTTCGGTCGCTGATATCCGACAAGCTCTTGATCGTCGCTTCAGAGACGACTGAACGGCTGATGCGCTGGTGGCGGCGGCGGTTCCGGTCATCGGGGAAAACCGGCACAGAGCGGGGTAGGATGAAAAGAAATTGGTCGGAGAATCTTCGACTAATTTTGTGGCGCCTCGCCGTGGTCGATAAGCGATTGCCGGGTTTATGGTCGCAGTGTCTGCGACCATAACACCGAATGACCTGAGCCGAGGCGTCACCAAATCGGTGTCGAGCCGCGCCAATGGCCGGACATGGCGCTCACGGCGGGCATGGGGAGTTGCAAGCTCGTCTGGGGCAACGAGGTTACCCCCGGAACCACCTTCGCCACCACGGCACCCGCGGCCTGGTGAGCCAGCGCCAGTCCCGCATGGGCCGGCGCCTCCTGTCGAACTTGACACGTCGCAAGAGCGTGTAAGACCGGGAATTTACAGCGGCGGTAATCAGAGAACGAACGCAGATCTGGGTTTTGTTTTACTCGGCATCTTTTTCGCTGAGCAGCTCCTCTAGGCTCACCGGACAGGTGTCCGGTACCGGCAGCGCAGCGACACCGTCCACCTTCGCCGGCATGCGCCGCCGTGCCTGGCGATAGAGTTTCTCGACATCGATCCGCTGCGCCATCGATGGCGTGAAACGATCACGGGCGTCATCACGATGTCCACGAGCCTCGGCCCGCCAATGCTCGACGTCACGCGATAGTGGCCAAGCTTCAGCCTTCAGGTCGTGCAGCAGTGCCAAGCGAAGGTGCGACATCACGGCATGCAGCTGGCTGAGCCCCACGTCTTTGATCTCCTCGGCCAGGTTGTCCCAGTCGAGCGCGTTTGCGCTGCGGCGCAGCAGCAACTCCGCCTGCTGCTCCGACCACAAGAGGATATCAGCGTCGTAGAGAGATTCGGTAAGCTCGTTGTCAGCCATGATCGAGATCATCCTCGATGTGGTCAAGGGAAGCCGCCTGGTGCCCAACACCAGCCGCGCCCCGCTTATAGCACGCCCCGCCAGTCACAGAACCCACCGGATCTCGCCGCGCCGGGCGCAGGCGAGCGCCTCCGCCCGCCGTCGGGGGATCATCATCAACGGCTCAGCGAGCGGTGTCAGGGGCGCATCTAAGGCCACCTCGAACTGCGGGGCGGGGATCGTCGACATAGTCGCAGAAAATCCTGGCGGCAGTCATGCGCTCGTCATGGGTGAGTTTGGGCAACAGCCGTAGAATTGTCTCGAAATGGCGTCGGCTTCCTGCGGAACCCGGCCTTGAGCGCCGCGGCATTCGGCCGAGAGCTCACCAGCGATGCCCCGATGCCGCCAGGTCTGGGCGATCGCGCTTGAGCCCGCCTCTAAGCACTCGGGACGTTTTTTGGTGCCGTCCGGGGTGTGGTTGGAATTGAAGGTGGCGTAGTCTCCGGGTGCTGAAACCCAAACGATCCCGGCGTTGAGCGCCGGTGGAGACCACGCCATGACCAACAATAGCACGAAGTCACCGGTTCAGGGTTCGCAAGCCGAGACGGCGGTCCATCTTCTCGACGATTGGTTTGATCCGATCGAGACCGGTTTGCGCGACCGGGTGCGCGAGCTCATCCAGACGATGATCGAGAGCGAGCTTGAGGCGGTGCTCTCACGCTCGCGGTACGCTCGCCGGCCCAAGGCGGATCCCGCGAATGCCGATGACACGGGCCATTTCACCGGCCACCGGCACGGCCACCGATCGCGCTCGCTGCTGGGGACCTTTGGCCGGGTGGAGATCGCGGTGCCGCGGGCCAGGCTCGATACCACAGAGGGCAAGACCACGGAATGGAAGAGCAGGGCGCTGCGGGCTTACCAGCGGCGCACTAAGCAGGCCGATTCGCTGATCGCCGGCGCCTATCTTGCCGGTACCAACACGCGTCGGGTGCGCCGGGCGCTGTCCGCCGTGTTCGGCGGCGCGGTCAGCAAGGACACGGTGAGCCGGGTG